>JAEEGL010430775.1_pt1 | contig 12493 bp, 10 predicted proteins | sample 9134231 | NCBI WGS metagenome assembly JAEEGL01 (sample SAMN16246548, study PRJNA631951) | gut metagenome | biome: gut microbiome; feature: rumen; material: fiber-attached | host: Bos | place: Iran: Karaj | collected 2018-10
CCCTGGCCGCCACCCCCGGCGACCTGAGTCTGGTGATGCCCAAGCGGATCCTGGACGGCATCATCGAGATGATCTACGCCCTGGACAAGATCGCCCCCGGCACCGCCAACGACGATACCCTCCTCTACGGCGTGGAGGTGAAGTTCTACAACATGGAGGTGGAGCTGGACGAGAACCTCCAGACCTGCCACGAGGGTCTCTTCGTCATCGGCGACGGCTCCGGCGTCACCCACTCCCTGAGCCACGCCAGCGCCAGCGGCGTCTACGTGGCCCGCTACCTGGCGGAGCGTCTGTAAGCGTGAGGGTTATTTCGCGCAATATCCTGTTGTATTTACATAATATATTGTGCTATTTTCCGGGAACACTCAAAAAGGCCGCCGCGGCAGACAGCCGCGGCGGCCTTTCCTTTTTATCCGGCGTTTCCGTCAATCCTCGATCTCCACGGAGATATTGTCCGTTCCGTGGCGCTCGAACTCGCCCATGTATGTATCCATCCGCTCCATGATCTCGTCGTAGTTCTCCTTGGTGATGGGGGGATCGTCCATATCCCGCAGGGCCATCTCCTGGGCCAGGATCTCGAAGAAGGCGGTGTCCTCGTAGGCCATGATGGCCTCATGGATCCCGCCCTCGGCGAAGGCCTTGGAGGGGATGATCTCCCCGTCGTAGAGCTCCACCAGGGACGCCATATCCCGGCGCAGGCACTGGGAAAACACCAGACTCTCCACCTCGTCGTACTCGGTGATGCGGTCGTCGCCCCGGGTGGAGTTGAGCACCCAGTTGCCGATATAGACCAGGTCCAGCAAGCGCCGGAACTGCTTCTGCGTCATTTTGATCTCCATTGTTCCACCTCCCGGGATCTTCTGCGCTTTGAAGAGATTATAGCACAGGACGTATCGGATTTCCACCGAAAAAACCCTCCAATCCGACCAATTTTTGGCTTGTACGCCGCCGCCCTCCATTGTATAATTATATAATCATCGTGTTTTCATCGTGTTCTCTTTAATCTCTTATATAAAAGGAGACGTTCCATGGACAACAGAGCCATCGGCGTGTTCGACTCCGGTCTGGGCGGCCTCACCGCCGTGCGTCAGATCCGGTCCATTCTTCCCTCTGAAAACATTATATACTTCGGAGACACGTCCCGTGTCCCCTACGGCGGCCGCTCCCGGGAGATCCTGCTGAAATACGCCCGCCAGGACGTCCACTTCCTCCGCTCCTTCGACATCAAGGCCGTGGTCATCGCCTGCGGCACCGTGTCCACCAACGCGCTGACGGAGCTGCAGGCCGAAAACGACCTGCCCATCCTGGGCGTGGTGGAGCCCGCCTGCCGCCGGGCCGTGGAGCTGACGAAAAAGCGCCGGGTGGGCATGATCGCCACCGCCGCCTCCGTCCGCTCCGGTGCCTACGCCGCCATGATCCGCCGCCTGGACGAGAGCGTGGAGGTCGTCTCCAAGGCCTGTCCCCTGTTCGTGCCCCTGGTGGAAAACGGGCGGTACCAGCCCGGCGACATCGTGGTGGAGACGGTGGCCCGGGAGTATCTGGAGCCCCTGCGGAGCGCCGACATCGACGTGCTGATCCTGGGCTGCACCCACTATCCTCTGCTGGCCGACGTGATCGCGGAGATCATGGGCCCCGGCGTGGAGCTCATCGACACCGGCGCCGAGGCGGCCTGGGAGCTGAAGCGGGCTCTGAAGGCCCGGGACCTCCTGGCCGGGGACCGGCAGGGCCAGGCGCAGTTCTTCGCCAGCGACCGGCCGGACGATTTCGGAACCCTGGCCAGCCGCTTCCTCCGCCAGGATATGCCCGCCGTGCAGGAGATCGACATTGAACTCTACTGATCCCATCCCCATGGCGGTGACGATCACGTCCGTCAGCCATGACAATGTACTCTCCTTTACAGGCGTTGGCACGTGGCGCCGCGACAGCCGCGGCGTCCATCTGCGCTGTACGGTTCGGGACAACGAGGGCCACGAGCTTGTCTCCTCGGTGCATCTGGGCGCCGGCAAGGCCCTGGTGGACAACGGCTCCTACCGGCTGCTGCTGGACCCCGCCCGGCCCACAGCCGCCCGCCTCGGGCGGGAGAGCGGCCTGCCGGAGCTGACCGTCACGACCTGCCTGGTCCGGGACGATTCCGGCCCGGGCGGCGGCGAGATCCAGCTCCGCTACACCTTATCAGCCATGGAACGGACCCTGCAAACCATGCAGGTCACGGTGGCCCTCCGGCCGATGGAGAGAGAATGATGCGTACAGAACGGCTTGCCCGGGAACAGGCGGAGAGTCTGATCCTGCGGGCGTGGAAGAGCGCGGCCGACGACGGGCTCCTTGCCGGAGCCCTCCCCCTTATGCCCGCGGCGGAGTTCTCCGACGACGGGACCCGGGGCGATCTCACCTCCGCCTTCTGTTTGGCGGCCGCCCCGGCCGCCGGGATGGAGCCGCGGGCTCTGGCCCGGCTTCTGGCGGGCCGCATGGGTGACAAGGGCATTTACCTGTCATCCGCCGAGGCGGCGGGGCCGGGCTATCTGAACTTCCGTCTGAGCGATCGATGGTACCGGGAGTCCCTCTCTCTGGCCGCCGAGGCGGGCTCCCGCCGCAGCCGCCCGGAGTCCCGGTATCCGAGCCCCATCCCCGACCCGGGGAAAGACTGGGGCGCCTCTCTCCGGCGCCGCATCATCGCCCAGGCCCTTGACAACGTGCTGGAGCGGGCCGGCGCCTGCTTCATCTGCATCGACGACGAGGATGATTATGTTAACCGCAGCGAGCTCGTCCCCGGTCCCACCAGACTGCTGAAAAACGGCCGGGAAGCCGGCGGCGACGTCCCTCCTGCCGACCTGCCCCTGGACGCTCTGCGGTTTCTCCTCTGCACGCGGCTGGACCGTCCGGTGACCGTCGACCTGGACGTGGCCGCCCGGTCGGACCGGGCCAATCCCTACTACCGGGTCCGCTATGCCCGGGACCGCATCAACCGCGTTCTCCGGCGACTTGCCGACGGGGAGCAGCCCGTCTGTACCGCCGGGGTGGAGCTGTCCGCCCCGACCGACGGGGAATCCCGCTCCCTGATCCGGATGCTGAGCCGATGGGACGAGCTGACGGCAGCCGCCGCCCGCACGGCCGATCCCGGTCTGATCCCGGACTACCTCCTGGCCCTGGCCGATCGCTTCTGGAAGCAGCGGAAGACCCTCCTTCCCCCAGTCGGCTCCGCTCCGGCCGATCCCGCCCGGACCCTGCTCTGCAGCGCCGTCCTGGCGGTGCTGGAGGACGGTCTGCGTCTGCTGGGTATCGCAGTTTAGCACATTATACTGTGTTATTTCTCCATTATATTGACGGAAACAGCCCTCCTTTTCCGGGAAGGGCTGTTTCTCTTTTCTTTTTGATCCCTCTGTGGTATAATAGAAAAAACGAAAGGAGGGGATCCCATGGCGGAACTGAAAACCGACGTCCGGTACGTCAAGGGTATCGGCGAAGCCCGGGCCAAGGCCCTGGGCAAGCTGGGCATCGTGACGCTGCGGGATCTGATCTCCTACTTCCCCCGGGCCTATGAGGACCGCACGCTGACCCGCCCCATCAAGGATCTGATCCTGGGGGAATATGCCTGCGTCCGGGCCATGATCGCCGCGGAGCCCACCGCCCACCGGATATCCGGCGGCCGCATGCTCGTAAAGGTCCGGGCCGTGGACGAGGGCGGCGTGTTGGATATCGCCTTCTTCAACCAGGATTACCGCCGCTCCCAGCTCCACACCGGCGAGACCTACGTCTTCTTCGGCAAGGTGGAGGGCAACCTGATCCGCCGCCAGATGACCAACCCCATCCTGGAGCGGGAGGGCCAGCAGCAGCTCACCGGCCGCATCATGCCCATCTACCCCCTCACCGCCGGCATTACCCAGCTGGTCCTGTCCCGGTCGGTGCGGCAGGGTCTGGACGCCTGCCGGGACCTTCTGCCCGACGTGCTGCCGGACCACGTGCGGCAGGAGCACCATTTATGTTATGTAAACTACGCCTATGAGAACATCCACTTCCCGGACTCCCCGGAGGCGCTGGAGGTAGCCCGGCGGCGGCTGGTGTTCGAGGAGCTGTTCCTCCTCAGCTGCGGCTTGTCCCAGCTGCGCCACCGGCGCAAGGACGTGGAGGGGCCCGCCTGCCGGAGCGCGGACCTGTCCCTCTTCTGCGAAAAGCTGCCCTTCACGCTCACCGGCGCCCAGCGCCGCGCCATCGACGACGCCGTCGCCGATATGACGGGGGGCAGGCCCATGAACCGGCTCTGCCAGGGCGACGTGGGCAGCGGAAAGACCATGGTGGCGGCGGCCTGTATCTGGTTCGCGGCCCAGAGCGGCTGGCAGAGCGCCATGATGGCCCCCACGGAGATCCTGGCCCGCCAGCACTACGAGAATCTGGCCCCCCTGTTTGCCCGGTTCGGCCTCACCTGCGCGTTGCTGACCGGCTCCACCAGGGCAAAGGAGCGGCGGGAGATCCTGAAGCGGCTGGCGGACGGGGAGCTGGACGTGTGCATCGGCACCCACGCCCTGCTGACGGAGGACGTGGTCTACCGCCGGCTGGGGCTGGTGGTCACCGACGAGCAGCACCGCTTCGGCGTCAACCAGCGCTCGGCCCTGGGCCAGAAGGCGGAGAACCCCCACATGCTGGTCCTGTCCGCCACCCCCATCCCCCGGACCCTGGCCCTGGTGATCTACGGGGATCTGGACGTATCCGTCATCGACGAGCTGCCCCCCGGCCGGCAGAAGGTGGACACCTACGCCGTGGGGGAGAAATACCGGGAGCGGATCAACGCCTTCCTCCGCAAGCAGGTGGCGGCGGGCCGCCAGGTCTTCATCGTCTGCCCCCTGGTGGGGGACGCCGACACCATCCCGGACGAGCGGAAGGCCGTCACCGCCTACGCTGACAAGCTGCGGCAGGAGGTCTTCCCCGACCTGCGGATCGCCGTGCTCCACGGCAAGATGAAGCCCCGGGAGAAGGAGTCCGTCATGGCTGCCTTCGCCGCCGGGGAGAGCGACATCCTGGTGTCCACCACGGTGGTGGAGGTGGGCGTGGACGTGCCCAACGCCAACACCATGGTGGTGGAGAATGCCGAGCGCTTCGGCCTCAGCCAGCTCCACCAGCTGCGGGGCCGGGTGGGCCGGGGCAGCGCCAAATCCTACTGCATCCTCCTCAGCGACAACGACAGCGAGGAGACCCGCCGCCGGCTGAAGGTGATGACCGAGACCAACGACGGTTTCAAGATCTCCGAGGAGGATCTCCGCATCCGCGGCCCCGGCGACTTCTTCGGCCAGCGGCAGCACGGCCTGCCCAGCCTGAAGGTGGCGGATCTCAGCTGCGACATGCGCCTGCTGGACGAGGCGCAGACCGCCGCAAAGGAACTGATGGCCGCCGACCCCGATCTGGCCGCCCCGGAGCACCGCCAGCTCCGGGGCCGGATCGACGAGCTCTTCGCCCTCCACGCCGAGGGGCTGAACTGAACAGATGAAAAGGCCCGCCGACCGTTCACGGTCGGCGGGCCTTTTTTCTTTATTTACGGCTCTGTGGGCTCCTCCGGCTGACCGGGATCTTCCGGCTGGCCGGGATCATCGGGGTTGCCGGGATCGTCCGGGTTGCCGGGGTCGTCCGGGTTCCCGGGGTCGTCCGGATTCCCGGGGTCGTCCGGGTTGCCGGGATCATCCGGATTGCCCGGATCGTCGGGATTTCCGGGATCGTCCGGGTTGCCGGGGTCGTCGGGATTTCCGGGATCGTCGGGATCCTCCGGCTCGGCGGGCGCCGGGCCCTGGCTCACCGTCAGCACGATGGCCGTCCCCTGCTCCGCCTGATCGCCGGGCGTCAGACTCTGGGCCATGACGCTTCCCTCGGGCACCGTGTCGCTGTAATCGTACTCCACGCCGCCCACCGTAAGGCCGTCGGACTGGACGGCGGAGCGGGCCGCGCTCTCCGTCAGCCCCAGGTAATTCCCCACCGTCACGGTGATGACCTGGTTCCGCCAGGGGTTGGCGCTGTCCGGGTCCGTGGGATCCCAGTTGCGGCAGGCCTTGTTGCCGTTGATCTTGGGCGCGTAGGGCTTGCCCAGGGGACCGGGATCCGACGAGGCGTAGAACTCCACCGCCTGGATATTATAGTAGTTGTTGAAGATCCAGATGGCGTCGATCACCTGCAGCCGGACGCAGCCCGCCGAGGCGGCGGTGCCCAGCTTGTCGAACTCCTCGTACAGCAGGGACCCCTTATCGCCCCAGGACGCATAGGGCACCGAGTGGAACAGGATGTCCCCCCGGATCTGGCTGCAGTACTGGCCGTAGACGCCGTGGACCAGCCGCAGCCAGTACCAGCGGTTGCCGCCGTAGAGGGAGCAGGTGGTATTCCGTGGCGTGTCCGCGCCGGTGGAGCAGATCATGGCCCGCACCGGCACCGTGAATCTGCCGTCGGCGTCGGCGGTGTAGACGGTGACCACGTTGGCCTGGGTATTCACCTTCACGTAGTAGGCATACCCGTTCCGGGCGGCGGGAGCGCCGCTGTCGGAAGAGCCGCCGGAAGGTCTGCCGCCGGCGCCGCCGGAGCTGCCGCCGGTGGACGGGGCTCGATCCGTCCGGGGTTCCTCCGGGGCCTCCGCCTCCTTCTCCTCCGGCTCCTCCGCCGGGATCGACTCATCCAGCTCCTTTGCCTCCACCGGCCTCGTCTTCCGGACCGACGCCACAGGGGGCTCGGCCTCGTCCGGGGCGTCCGGCTCCGGGGCGGGACGGCTGCCGCAGGCGGCCAGCAGCAGGGCCAGCAGCAGCAGGATCGCTAATATGGCTCGCTTCATGGTCACTCCTTTCCCAGGCGGAATCGCTCCACCATCTCGGAGGTCAGGCTCACGTCGCCGGCCCGGGGCGTGATCTCGCTCCGGCGCTGCCAGAACCCCTCCTTCAGTTCGTTTTCGTCGATGCGGATGGCGTCGTCTCCATCCAGGTCGCAGTAGAAGCCCAGCAGCAGCGTGTCGGAGAAGGACCAGGGCTGGCTCTTGTAGTAGCGGATGTTCTTCACCCGCAGGCCCACCTCCTCCATCACCTCCCGGCGGACGGTATCCTCCGGCGTCTCGCCGATCTCCATGAAGCCGGCGATGAGGGCGTCCCCCCGGTAGGGCCGCCCGGCGTAGCGGGTCAGCACCAGCCGGTCGCCGTCCGTCACCGCCACGATCACCGCCGGGCAGATCTTGGGGTACTCGATCTGGCCGCACCGGGGGCAGACCATGGACCGCTCCGCGGTCCCCGGCTCCATGGGCGCGCCGCAGCGCCCGCAGAAGGCCCGGTCCCGGTACCACCGGTCCAGCTGGGCGCCGGTGACGGCGGCGAAGGCCACCTCCATGGGCCGCACCTGCCGCACCTCCTGCATGGTGAGCCAGACGCAGCCCGCCGGCTCCTCCTCCGGGGCCGGCGTCAGGTAGCATCCCGCGCCGTCCAGGGTGAACAGATGCCGGGCGCCCTCCGCGGACAGGCCCGTCTGACCGAACCGGGGCAGGGCGTACCCCTCCCCCTCCCGCCGCAGCAGCACGGAGCCCTTCCGGTAGCACAGGGCGCAGTCTGTCGCCGCGGCCGGAGCCAGGGAATAGCTCCTGTCGTAGCGGTGGGGCGCGATATCCTGGATCATACGGATCCCCCGTTCCTCTTTTTTGTCCATTATACGATAACCCTCCCCAAAAAGCAACCTTGCGGATAACAGCGGCGCATGGTATACTTTTTTCATCCCACAGGAGAGGAGGGAGCGCCGTGACGCGGGACGAGCTGCGGCAGAAGGCCAACGACCTGCCGTTGGAGCCGGGGGTCTATCTGATGATGGACAAGACCGGCAAGGTCATCTACGTGGGCAAGGCGAAGAAGCTGAAAAACCGGGTCAGCCAGTATTTTCAGGAAAACGCCGGCCACAACGAGAAGACGAAGGCCATGGTCTCCCAGGTGGATCACTTCGACACCATCTTCGTGCGCACCGAATTCGAGGCGCTGATCCTGGAGAACTCCCTCATCAAGCACCACCAGCCCCGGTACAATATCCTCCTGAAGGACGACAAGGGCTATCCCTTCGTCCGGCTGGGCACGGAGCCCTATCCCCGGTTCACCCTGGTGAACAAGGACGCCGACGACGGAGCCCGTTACTTCGGCCCCTTCGGCGGCCGGCAGGAGACCCGGCTGGCCGTGGACGCGGTGTGCAGCGCCCTGAAGCTGCCCACCTGCTCCCGCCGCTTCCCCCGGGACATCGGCCGGGAGCGGCCCTGTCTCAACTACCATATCGGCAAATGCGATGGCTTCTGCCTGCCGGACGGACCCGGCGAGGACGTGTACCGGGAGCGGATGGACCAGGCCTGCCGCCTCTTCAGCGGCAAACTGCGCCAGCTCACCGAGGAGCTGTCCGCCAAGATGGAGCAGGCGGCGGAAAACCTGGAGTTCGAGGCCGCCGCCCAGCTGCGGGACCGGGTGAGGGCCCTGTCCGTGCTGGGCAAGCAGCAGCAGGTCATCGCCGGCGTCTGCGCCGACACGGACGTGTGGGGCCTCTACGTGGGGCAGGTCCGGTGCGGCTGCGCCGTGCTCCACATCGAGGACGGCAGCCTCCTGGGCCGGGAGGTGGAGGTCTTCCCCGCCGCCGCAGACCAGGAGGAGGCGGAGGTCCTCGCCGCCGTGCTGAGCCAGTACTACCTGAACCGGTCCGTCCTGCCCCGGGAGATCCTGCTCCCGGCTGCCTGGGAGGACGCGGACACCTTTGCCGCCCTGCTGACCGGCCGGGCCGGCCACCGGGTGGCTCTCCGGGTCCCCCACCGGGGCGAGCGGGTGGATCTGGTGGCCATGGCCGCCCGAAACGCCCGGGAGGAGGTGGAGCGCATCACCTCCGACGCCGAGCGCGCCGGCAGGACTCTGGAGCAGCTGGCGGAGCTGGCGGGGATCGAAAAGCCCCTCCACCGGCTGGAGTCCTACGATATCTCCAACCTGCGGGGCGACGACATGGTGGCCTCCATGGTGGTGTTCCAGGACGGCAGGCCCCTGAAGCGGGATTACCGCCGGTTCCAGATCAAGACCCTCACCGCCCCCGACGACTACGCCGCCATGCGGGAGGTGCTGAAGCGCCGCTTCCGGCACTATCTGGACGGGGACGAGAAGTTCGCCCCCTTGCCGGACCTGCTGCTGATCGACGGCGGCGAAATGCACGCCCGGGCGGCCTTCGAGGTCACCTCCGCCCTGGGGCTGGAGATCCCCATCCTGGGCATGGTAAAGGACGACCGCCACCGGACCCGGGCCCTGGTGACCGTCGGCGGCCAGGAACTGGGGATCCGGCACAGTCCGCCCCTGTTCGCCCTGATCGGGCGGATCCAGGAGGAGGTCCACCGCTTCGCCGTCACCTACCACCGGGAGAAGCACGGCCGCAGCGCCTGCCGCAGCAGGCTGGACGGCATCCCCGGCCTGGGGGAGGCCCGCCGGAAGGCCCTGCTGAAGGCCTTCGGCACCGTCCGGGCCGTGACGGAGGCGGAGCTGGCCGACCTGGAGGCCGTGCTGCCGAAGAACGTGGCCCGGTCCGTCTACGACAAATTCCACGGAGACCGGAAAAACACGTAAAAGCCGGAAAAAACGCAAAAAAACGGAGGAGCTTCCGCTCCTCCGTTTTTCTTTTGTTGATCTCACTCGCCGAAATTACTGTTGATCAGTTCGGCCAGGGCCTTCACGGCCTCCTCCTGGTCGCTGCCGTCGGCGATCAGCGTGATGGTGGTGCCCTGAACGATGCCCAGGGACAGGACGCCCAGCAGGCTCTTGGCGTTCACCCGGCGCTCTTCCTTCTCCACCCAGATGCCGCTCTTGAACTCGTTGGCCTTCTGAATGAAATAGGTGGCGGGACGGGCGTGCAGGCCGACCTCGTTGTTAACGGTGATTTCCTGTGTATACATGCATCAGCTCTCCTTTAATGGGATTCTGGTTGGGAAACTACATCGTCTCACATCGTTTATTATACTGAAACCCGGTGCGGATTGCAATAATCATTCCCACAAAATTTTCAGCAGATGCCCACAAAATATGGGTTTCATTTGACGCATTTCACAAAATTTTATCTCAATTCCACCACCGTCACGCCGGCCTCTCCCTCGCCGTAGCGGCCCAGCCGGAAACTCTTGACGGCCTTGTTCCGCTTGAGCATCTCGTGGACCGCCTTGCGCAGAGCGCCGGTGCCCTTGCCGTGGATAATGGTCACCGTCCCCAGCTTGGACATGACCGCCGCGGAGATGTAGTTCTCCACCACGCTCTCCGCCTCCAGGGTCTCCAGGCCCCGGATGTCCAGCTCCGTGGCGGCCCGGCTCTGCACCCGCACCGTGGCGCCGCCGGCCGGCGGAACGGCCTGCTTTTTGGGCCGGTTCTCCAGCAGGCGCACCTGGGCGGCCTTGGTGGTCATCTTCATCTTGCCGGCCTGGAGCAGCAGCGTGCCGTCGCCGTTGACGGCCACCACCGTGGCCGGCATTTTCACGCCGGGCAGCTCCACCAGATCCCCCTCCTCGATGGGGCGGCTGGGGGTATACTCCGGCTCCGCCGGCTCATCCTTCTCCCGGAGCTGATCCTCCGCCTCCTTCAGCTGGTGGCGCAGGGAGGCGCGGGCGTCGTTCATCTGCTGGTAGTTGGCCTGCCGCTGCTGCTGGCGCTGGAGCTCTTCCAGCTGGGCGAAGATCTCCTCCGCTTTCTCCTGGGCCTGCCGGATGATGCGCCGGGCCTCCGCCTCGCCCTTGCTGCGGGCGTTGTCCTTGGCCTTCTCCATCTGCTCCCGGAAGGTCCGGGCCTTGCGGGCGTCCTCCTCCCGCTGGCGCCACAGGCGATCCGCCTCGGTCTCCGCCTTCTCCAGGTGCTGGCGTTTCTCCTCCAGCTGGGTCAGCACATCCTCGAACCGGACGGATTCGCTGTCCATCTGCTCCTGGGCCATTCGGATGATCTCGTCGTCCAGCCCCAGCCGCCGGGAGATGGCAAAGGCGTTGGACTTGCCGGGGATGCCGATCAGCAGGCGGTACGTGGGCCGCAGGGTCTGCACGTCGAACTCACAGGAGGCGTTCTCCACCCCCGCCGTGGTCATGGCGAAGGTCTTCAGCTCGGCGTAGTGGGTGGTGGCCGCCGTCAGGGCGCCCTGCCTGCGGGCGTACTGGATGATGGCGATGGCCAGGGCCGCGCCCTCCACCGGGTCGGTGCCGGCCCCCAGCTCGTCGAAGAGCAGGAGGCTGTCCCCGTCCGCCTGGGCCAGGATCTCCACAATGTTGGACATGTGGGCCGAGAAGGTGGACAGGCTCTGCTCGATACTCTGCTCGTCGCCCACGTCCGCCAGCACCCGCTGAAAGACCCGCACGGCGCTGCCGTCGTCCACGGGGATGTGGAGACCGCACTGGGCCATCAGGCACAGCAGGCCCAGGGTCTTCAGCGACACGGTCTTGCCGCCGGTGTTGGGACCGGTGATCACCAGCGTGTCGAAGGTCTCCCCCAGGTCCACGGTGATGGGCACCGCCCGGGCCTGGTCCAGCAGCGGGTGGCGGGCCTTGCGCAGGGTGACGCCGCCCTTTCTGCGCACCTCCGGCCGGGAGGCGTTCATGGCGTAGCTCAGCTGGGCACGGGCGAAGATCACGTCCAGGTGCACCAGGCAGTCGTAATCGGAGAGGATGTTCTCCCGCTGGTCGCCGCAGTCGGCGCTGAGGCTCATGAGGATCCGGTCGATCTCCTTCTCCTCCCGGGCCTGGAGCTCCTTGAGCTCGTTGTTGGCCTGGACCACGCCCATGGGCTCGATGAACAGCGTGGCGCCGGAGGAGGAGATGTCGTGGACCAGGCCCGGCATGGCGCTCTTGTGCTCGGCCTTTACCGGCACCACGAAGCGGCCGTCCCGCTGGGTGATCAGGGCCTCCTGCAGCACCTTGGCGTAGGAGGGCGAGGAGATGATCTTCTGGAGGATCTGCCGGCCCTTGGAGGCGGCGATCCGCATCTTCCGGCGGATATCCGCCAGCTCGGCGCTGGCGGTATCGGCGATGGTGTCCTCGTCCAGGATGGCGCCGCGGATCTTGTCCTCCAGATGCCGGTTGGTGTGGAGGGCGGAGAACAGATGGTCGATGACCGTGGGCTCCCCCTGCCGCTCCATGTCGTATTCCGCCACCCGGCGGCTGGCCGTCAGCAGCGAGGCGATGTCCAGCAGCTCCCGGGTGTTCAGCATGCCGCCCTGGTCCGCCCGGTACAGGGCGGCCCCCACGTCCTTGACGCCGGAGAAGGGCGGGCTGCCGTGGAGACCCAGCCGGGCCTTGGCCGCGTCCGTCTCGTCCAGCAGGCGCAGCACGTCCTCCCGGTCCGTCACCGGCATGATGAGGCGGCAGCGCTCCTTGGCCGCGTCGCTGACGGCCCGCTGGGCCAGCATTTCCAGCACCTGGGGCAGTTCCAGGGTCCGGATGGATTTTTCAAACATATCGCTCATATGTATTCCCTCTATTGTCCGGTACGAATGCTTTTGTAGTAGTCCAGCGTCCGGAAGG
>JAEEGL011002231.1_pt1 | contig 12493 bp, 10 predicted proteins | sample 9134231 | NCBI WGS metagenome assembly JAEEGL01 (sample SAMN16246548, study PRJNA631951) | gut metagenome | biome: gut microbiome; feature: rumen; material: fiber-attached | host: Bos | place: Iran: Karaj | collected 2018-10
GCCCTGTATTGGGTAGAGTGCGGCGCTCAGCCCACCGACACTGTTCGCAACATCCTCAGCCGTGAGGGCGTTTACCTGATGAAGCACCTGAAGGGTGGCGTGAAGAAGGGCGCTTTCGACGAGGCTGCAGCTCAGAAGAAGTTCGATGCCTGGAAGGCCGACAAGCAGAAGGGTCTGGAGAAGGTCGCTGCTGAGGAAGCTAAGGCTAAGAAGGACGCAGCTGAGAAGGCTCTTGCTGAAGAGAAGAAGGTGAACGAGGCTATCGCTAAGAAGGTGGCTGACAAGAAGGCTGCTGCCGCTGCTGCCGAAGCCGAGGCTGCTGCTGAAGAGGCTGCTCCCGCAGCTGAAGAGGCTCCCGCTGAGGCATAAGCATGCACATCGTAGAGATTCCATCATTTTCCCCTCCATACGGAGGGGAATTTTGTTTTGAACAGGCCAAGGCTCTGAAGGCTTTGGGGCATGAGGTGCGCGTCATCAGCAACGTCCAGTTAGGACTGAAGCTGAATGCCTGCCACTATCTAAAGATGCCCTATGGACGCTTTTGGCACGAAGTTGATGGAATCGAAATTTACCAGAGCTATCAGCGCGGACTGCCCAAGGTCATCCGTCCCAATGTGAAGCGATGGGTGGGCATTGTGAGAAGCATGTTTTGGGATTACGTGAAGAAGCACGGGATGCCCGATGTGCTTCACGCCCATTGTGCAAAATGGGCAGGCTATGCCGCTATGATGATCAGCAAGGAGTACGGCATTCCCTATGTCATTACCGAACACATGTCGATCCTGCTGTTCCAACAGGAGTTCGGCCCTGCACCCAGCAATGCTTGGCAGATCGAGCTACTAAGAGAAGCCTATCAGCAGGCTGAGATGGTGATCACTGTCTCAGACGAACTGACAGACCAGATAGCGCCCTATTTTGGAAAGGATTATAAGCACACCACCATTTCCAATTTGATTGACACACAGTTCTTCGAATATCGCAAACGAGCGAACTCTGAGGGGTTCCACTTCTGCTGCGTGGCCAACTTCCTGCCTCTCAAAGGCTACGACACGCTGTTTCAGGCTTTCAGCACAGTCTTGAGCGTAAAACCCAACTGTCGTCTCACGATAGCAGGCCCAGGCACCGACTCAGCCCAATGCCGAGAACTGGCAGCGCAGTTTGGGGTAGATCAGCAGATGAAGATGCTGGGACGAAGAGACAAGCGTCAGGTGCGCGACCTGTTTTACGAAAGCAACGCAATAGTATTAGCCAGCCGCAGCGAGGTGCAGCCGTTAGTGCTACTCGAAGCGATGAGCACAGGCATCCCATACGTGGCTACTGAAGTAGTGCCTCATAATGAGCGTTTCGAAGGAGCAGGCATCATCGTTCCCATGGATGATGCGACAGCCTTTGCTAAAGCGATGACAGCCATCAGCGAGACCATCATTGACGGACAAGGGATTTCTGATAATGTGAAGAAGATGGCTTCGCCTGCGGTTGTAGCCAAACGTTTGGAGCAGGTATTCCAAGAGGCTATTTCCTCGAAGGCGTAAACACACGTTTGCACGCCACAAACACTTTGCGCAACTTCAAGGCTACTGTCCACGACAGTTTGGTAGCCGACAACAAAAGTACAAAATCAGTAGCAAACGAGGTTTTGACTCCCCAAGTTGTTTTCATCTCCACCACTTCCTGCCGCAAGTCAACACGGTAGGCACGGAAGGCGTGCATTGCCAGCGCAAAGAGTCGGTATTGGAGATGACGAATCACAGAAGGACTATTTACATCGTATTGTTTTGAAAGATAACGAGTCAGTTCACTCACCCTGCGCACGAAACGGAATTGACGGGCATCATCTTCCTGAACAGATACCGAGGGATGCCCGATGCTGTAGTTCAACGTCACATCAGGCAGATAGCCCACACGACCCTGACGAGCCAGAAGAAAAGTAAGCGAAAGGTCTTCACAGCCAAACTCCTTGTTGCGAAGAACGAAGGTGTCGGCCTCGTAAGCCTTGAGGAAAGCACTTTTCCGATAGAGTGACGTGCAGAGATGGATGACTGGCATTCGTGTCTGCGTCAGGATAGACTCCAACAACTCCGCGCCAGATGTAAAAGGCTGATCATGTTGCCGCGCTATGTGCGGTTCGGTCTGTTGAGTAGTCTCATTGTAATAGAGCCAATCGGTATGAACGATGACCACGTCTGAATGCTCTTCCAGCAGGCGCGCCTCCTTCTCCAGTTTCAAGGGATCTGTCCAGAAATCATCGCCGGCGCAATCAGCAATAAACTTACCACGAGCCGCTAAGAGACAGTCGAAATAATTATCGATGATGCCCTTGTTCGGCTCATTAGCAAAGAGACGTATCTGATTAGGGAAGCGCCGCTGGTAGTCCTGACAGATGGCCAGTGTACCATCTGTAGAACAGTCTTCACCTATCACAATTTCTATGGGCAGATGACATTGCTGCATCAGGATGCTGTCGAGCGTGCGCCCGATGGTCTGCTCCTGATTGTAGGTGATCACGACAACCGATATCAGTTCTTCCATAGTCTTACGTCTGAGAGCTTCTGAATTCATCGTTCCTTAGCCAAACGAGGCAACGTGAGCACAAGCATACGCAGTCCCCAACTGCTACTACTCATCCTGCGGAACCAACGGTATTTCATCGTGTAGTCACGGTCAGGCAAGGGGAATAGGCCTTGATTGCGCAAGTCCTCCAACTGAGCACAAACCTCATCATAGGAACGCGTCTGAAAAATGAGGTTATAGACGAAATCCATCGTCAGCTGATGTACCCTACGCTGCAAGGCCAAACGCTCATAGGCAGGCAAACGGTCGGCTACGACGCTGAGCCTTTGGATGATGGCCTTCATGTCAGTACGACGCTGCTGCTGCTTGTGGGTATCAGTGGTCGTGATAATGGAATTATCACGCACACGATAGTAGTAGGCGACAGCATTCGTGGCACATACTTTTTCAGCCCGCAACAACAATTGCGGCGTAAACTCCTCATCCTCATGATAGGTTCCCAACGTGAAGCGCAACTCGCCCAAAATGCTCCGTTTGAAGAGATAGCCACAGGCCATACCTCTGAGGTTGTGCTGGCGCATATACTCCACACCCGTCATCACGTCAAGATCTTCATAAGCGGCAGGCGCATTTTCCTGCTGTTCGTGGGTAAAATCGAACAAAACCATATCGGCTTTGTCATTGCGTATCAAGTAAAGACAATGTTCGTAGGGTGTATGGATGAGGTAATCGTCGCCATCGACAAACTGCACGAAGCGTCCCTGTGCCATCTGCAGTCCGGCGTTGCGGGCGGCACTCAATCCCATATTACGCTGACGGATATAGATGATTTCACTAACAAGATCAGGTATGTCAATGAGTGGGCTCTTATGAGATCCATCGTCAACAAGGATGATCTCGCGTTCAGCTTCGCCCAACGACAAGAGGCGAATGCTCTCGATACATTCGCGCAGCAGAGTGATGGGCAAATCATAGCATGCGATGATAAAGCTCACCAGCGGCTGTCCGTTCTTTTCTTTTAGCAAATTGTCCATTGGCGTGCAAAGATACATAAATTTATGTATAGCACAAAATATTTTCAACGATTTCACGTTTAAAAGGTAAAATGGAAACGACCGAAAAACGCGAAACCAGCTATGACCACGTGCTGAAATACACGGGTATCTTTGGAGGCGTGCAGGGACTCAATATTTTATTGGGACTTGTACGTAATAAGTGTTTGGCTGTGTTGCTGGGGCCTATGGGTATGGGACTGGCGTCGCTGTTCAATTCGGTAGTCAACTTCATTTCGCAAGCCACCACTTTCGGTATCTCATTTAGTGCTGTGCGCCACGTATCGGAACTTTTCGATACAGGCGACAAAGCTCGCATCGCCCATTTTGTCAAGGTTGTACGTATCTGGAGTTTGCTCACAGCCCTGCTGGGCATGATGGTCTGCATGCTGGCAGGTCCGCTATTGAGCAACTTCACCTTCGACTGGGGTAATCACACGCTCCACTTTGTGCTGCTGGCTCCAGCCATTGGTTGCATGGCCATCATGGGAGGTGAGAATGCTATTCTGAAAGGCTCCCGACAACTAAAGTCTATTGCCATCGTACAACTTTGGTCAATGGTAGCAGCGCTTGCCATCTCAATTCCCGTGTATTACTTCTTTGGTGTGCCAGGCATCGTGCCCGTCATCGTGCTCACCGCCTTTAGCAATCTGCTGTTCACAGTCCGCCATTCGCTTCGGATCTATCCCTTAGACCTGAGTGGGTTTCACGGTCTGCTGAGCGAAGGAAAGGCGATGGTGCGACTGGGCGTAGCCTTTGTCATAGCAGGCATTATGGGCAGCGGCGCCGAGATGCTGATACGCTCTTTCATCAACGTCCACGGCAATCTAGATGACGTGGGGCTCTACAATGCGGGCTACGTGCTCATCGTCTCTTATGCCAGCATAGTGTTCTCTTCAATGGAGGCCGACTACTTTCCTCGTCTTTCTGGTGTGGCACACGATTTGGAAGCGATGCGGCAGACCGTCAATCGCCAGATAGAGGTATCGGTGCTGTTGGCCATGCCTATGCTCTCAGTACTGATCATCGCCCTGCCGCTACTACTACCCATGTTATACAGCTCTGAGTTCAACACCGTCATTGAGATGGCCCAGATAGCCGTATTCTCGATGTATCTGCGCTGCATCTCGCTGCCCATCTCCTATCTTACGCTGGCTCGCGGTGACTCGTTGTCCTATATGATACTAGAGGCGGCCTACGACGTAGCACTTGTGTTGCTCATCATGCTGGGCTACGCCTACCTCGGACTCAACGGCACAGGCTTGGCCCTGACCTTTTCCTATGTGGTTGAGATTGCTATCTGCTACGGCTATACCCGTCTGCGCTATAATTATCGTCTCACATGGCCAGTCATTCTCTATTCTGCCTTCCAACTCAGTCTGGGAGTAGTTGTGTTCTTTGCTGCACAACAGCAAAACACACTACTTCACTGGTTCGTGGGTGGTGCTGGCTGTGCTGTCAGCATCGGTTTCTCAATCTTTATTCTTCGCAAAAAGACCTCGCTTTGGAACGTGCTGAAGCAGAGGGTACTACAGCGTCTCCATCATGGCTAAGATCTCCGTACTCATGGCGGTCTATAATGCCGCACCATACCTCAGACGCAGTCTCGACACGCTACTGAGCCAGACGCAAGCCGACTTTCAGGTGGTCTGTATTGACGATGCCTCAACCGATGAGTCCCCTGCCCTCCTCGAAGAGTATGCCCATCGCGACAACCGCATCGAGGTCATCCACCTCGCTAAGAACAGCGGAGCAGCACAGGCGCGCCAAGCAGGACTACAACTGGCAACGGCTCCACTCATTGCCTTTCTCGACAGCGATGACTGGCTTTCCGATGATGCACTGGAGCTGGCTTGCAGAACCTTCGATGACCATACTGAGACGGACTGCGTACTGTTCCATTTGTTAATGTGCAGTACCACTGGCAAGGAGCAGCCCTATCCTATTGACGAATTTGAGTCGCTGCCTGGCGAGAAGGCTTTTGAGCGCAGCATTAATTGGCAAGGCATTCACGGTTGTGGAGTGTTCCGACGTGAGGTCTATGACCGTGTGCTCACCGACCACTCCAATGCCTCTTTTGCTGATGAAAACATGACACGCCTGCGACTTTATTATTCAAGAGAGGTACGTCTATGCGCAGGAACCTATTATTATTACGAGACACCTACTTCCGTAACTCGCAGCATCTCAGTACGTCGCTTCGACGTGTTACGTAACAATGAATCTCTGGCTCAGGTCATTCATCAACTAAACATGCCACACGCTATCGTCTGTCAACAGGAGAACCTGCGTTATCTCAAACTCATTGACGTTTATATGCTCTACCATCATCATGCGCATGAACTATCAGCTGAGGGACAACGCTATGCGTTAAATGAAATGAGGCGCATATGGCAGGGCATAGACCGCTCACTACTATCACCTACCCTTACCCGCAAGTTTGGTTATTGTCCTATGCCCTCATGGAGGTTGTTCCGACTGCAGGAATGGCTCTACTTCACTCTGCGTTCAATCCTCAGAGGCAAATGAATGAAGAGATTTAAACGTTTTCGCATAAAAAAACGTTAAATATAACCACTGCACTCAATTCTCCATCCTCACTTCTCAATTATTATTCGTATCTTTGCGCCTATGAAAAATCTGTACCCATACCTTTTTGAGCCCAACCTCCACACCGTCGTGTGGGGCGGCAACCGCTTGCGCCCCTTTAAAGGTCTATCTCCTACTGACGAGCCAATAGGCGAAAGCTGGGAGGTGAGCGCGGTGCCTGGCAGCGTGGGTATCATCAGCAACGGACTACTGGCGGGCCGCGATCTCGTCAGCGTCATCAACGAGGCACCTGAAGATATTCTTGGCAAGAGCGTCAGCGAGAAATACCACAGACAGTTACCCCTGCTGGTGAAGTTCATCGATGCCAAGCGAGACCTGAGCATACAAGTACATCCCAACGATGAGATGGCCCAGCGCGAGCACGGGAAGATGGGCAAGTCGGAAATGTGGTATGTGATTGATGCTGTGCCTGGCAGTTTCCTCTATGCAGGCTTCAAGAAGAGCATCACGCCTGAGGAATATCGGAAACGTGTAGCCGATGGCACCATTACTGAGGTGCTCGCTCGTCATGAGGTAAAGGCTGGCGACGTGTTTTATCTGCCCGCAGGTCGTGTGCATGCCATCTGCGGCGGCATCCTTCTGGCCGAGGTACAGCAATCGTCGGACGTGACCTACCGCATCTTCGACTACAACCGACCTGGTATGGACGGCAAGCCACGCGAACTGCACACCGAACTGGCAGCACAAGCGCTCAACTATAAGGTGGAAGACGAATATCGCACAGATTATATGGACGAGCAGAACCGCTCCAACCTCGTGATCGACTCACCCTATTTCAGCGTGCGCGTGACGGAGTTGACTCGTCCCTTCCATCGCAATCTTTTGAAATACGACAGCTTTGTCATCAGCATGTGCCTACAGGGCGACTGTCTGTTGAAGATGAGAGCCGATGGTCAGGAGGTCATTCTTCGCGAAGGCCACAGTTGTCTCATCCCAGCTGCCATCGCCGATTATGACATTGTGCCCCTCAAGTTCCGTGCCCGTGTGCTCGATGCCTTTATCGACAATATGGATCGTAGTATGGCTGGCATCGTCACCCGATTCCTGCACCTTACTCAAAAGTAATAATAGAATAACGCCACAGATTCCATGCCAGGTAAATCTGTGGCGTTTCATCGACTTAGTAGTCGTTAGTTTTACTTAATGATCTGTTCCAGTTCAGCTACATTCTTCTCGATTTCCTCGTCGCTCAACGCATAGTTCTGCAGGTCACCGTTCACGAAGAGATCGTAGCTCGGCATATCGATAAGACCGTGACCAGACAGGTTGAACAGGATGACCTTTTCCTCGCCTGTTTCCTTGCACTTCTGTGCCTCACGAATGGTGGCAGCAATAGCGTGACAGCTCTCAGGAGCAGGGATGATGCCCTCAGTACGGGCAAACAGCATGCCTGCCTCGAACGTCTCAATCTGAGGAATATCGACACCATACATCAGACCATCCTTAATCAGCTGGCTCACAATCATACCCGCACCGTGATAGCGCAGGCCACCAGCGTGGATGTTGGCAGGTTTGAACTGATGACCCAGAGTGTACATAGGCAGCAGCGGTGTGTAGCCAGCCTCGTCGCCAAAGTCATACTGGAACTTACCGCGCGTCAGCTTCGGGCAACTCTCAGGCTCAGCAGCAATAAACACAGTCTTCTTACCCTCCTTGATGTTGTGACGCATAAAGGGGAAAGCAATGCCACCGAAGTTTGAGCCACCGCCGAAGCAGGCAATCACCATATCAGGATACTCGCCAGCCATCTCCATCTGCTTCTCAGCCTCCAAGCCGATGATGCTCTGGTGGATAGCTACATGATTGAGTACCGAACCGAGTGTATATTTACAGTTGGGTGTCGTCGTTGCCAGCTCAACAGCCTCACTGATAGCCGTGCCCAGCGAACCAGAATGGTTGGGGTTAACCGTCAGGATGTCCTTACCAGCACGAGTTGACATAGAAGGCGAACCCGTCACAGCAGCACCGAAGGTGCGCATGATGCTCGAACGGTAAGGCTTCTGCTGCATCGTAATCTTCACCTGATACACAGCGCACTCCAGTCCATAGACCTTCGCAGCATAGCTCAGCGCAGCACCCCACTGACCAGCACCGGTTTCAGTGGTCACATTCTTTGTACCCTCCATCTTTGCGTAATAGCACTGAGGCAGAGCCGAGTTGATCTTGTGGGAACCCAAGGGATTCACGCTCTCATTCTTGAAATAGATGTGAGCAGGCGTTCCGATTGCCTCCTCCAGCGCGTAGGCACGCACCAACGGTGTAGAACGGTAGTACTTATACTTTTCCAGCACCTCTTCGGGAATATCAATCCAAGCGTGCTCCTGATCCAACTCCTGCACACAGCACTCACGTGGGAAGATGTGAGCCAAGTCATCAACGCCCAACGGTTGCTTTGTGGCGGGATGAATCGGCGGCAATGGCTTGTTCACCATGTCGGCCTGTATGTTATACCACTGTGTGGGAATCTCACTCTCTTGCAGAATAAATTTCTTTTGTTTGCTCATAATAAATTATAATGTTTGTAATATTTGTTACTTTTTCCGTAGCTTCGTTGTTGGTGATGCAAAATTACAACTTTATCCGTAAACAAACGAATCTTTCCGCATTTATTTTCATATTTTCTATAAAAACGCCCTTTGTAATGCAAGAATATGCAAAACAAGGCGTCTGTATTCATTTTTATCACAATAAAGCACTTAATAAGCAACCTATCACCATCGAAGTCAAGGTTTGGTCAGGTGCTGAACATAGCGCACGGGCTCCCCCTCCCCTTTTAGCACATCGGCAAAAGTCTGAGGAGAAATCGAGACCTTGCCGCTCATGAACTCAGGAATGTTGTAGCACTTCAAGAGCTGACGATGATAGTCGGGATCGGCCTGCGGCAACTCGAAAGGCTTGGCCCATCGGCCCTGTTCATCAATATGGGCAAAGAACGGACGGGTATAAGTACCATCGTCACGACGGCTGCTGAACACCAGCCAGCGACCATTGCTCGACCAGGTGTGATAACTCTCGGTGTCATTGCTGTTCACCTCGGTCATCGGCTGGGCTTCGCCAGTCTTCAAGTCCAGCATCCAAAGGTCGGCATCATGATGCCAAATATGAAAATAGCTATAGCTTGCCATAGTGAAAATCAAATAGCGGCCATCGGGCGAGATACGCGGCAGCACGGCACTCTTGTCGAGTGAATCGGCTGAGAACACCAACTCACGAGGTCCGAACTGGAAGGTCTCGGGATCAAAGCTCTTCTTGTAGAGATTGTACTTCAATTCTTGAGAACGTGCTATCACCTCCGTCGTTCGCGAGACAGAAGGCATCGCACGCTCAAAATGGGCACTGCAATAGTAGAGCGTGCGACCATCGGGAGCCCAGGCAGGAAAGACCTCGAACTCGGTGGTATCGTTCTCCAGATTGGTCACCTCTCCCCTATTGATATCATAGGCAATAATATCGCTCTCCAAGTCGAACACCTCTACCTTATTGGGGTCGGTGGTATGGAAACTCTGATGGGTCTTGTCTGTAGAATAGACAATGAGATTGAGCCAGGGATGCCAAGCAGGATAGACGCCTGCCGAAAGAATGGAGTCACTTCTCATGTTCACCTTCTTCAACTTGCCATCGAGGGCAATCACCGTACCGCCACTCTGCTGACGGGCATGAAACTGCATGCGCTGAGGGTTGTGCTGCTGATAGTGGTGACAGTTGATACACTGTCCGGTAGCCTCGAAGCCGCAAAGCATGTTGTCGTAAATCACACTCTCATCATAGTTCTCCAAGCAACGCTGGCTGATGGTCAGCGCCTCATAGCTCACAAACGAAGGAGGGATGAGACGATAGCTGAGATAAGGGTCAATGCTGTCGGAAGAAACAAAAATGCTGAATGGCTTGAAATGCGACCACTGCTCACCACGACGCACATAGACATCAACAGCGATGGCGCCATTCTTTGCCTTATCCACTAGCTCGCGCCAATGATCCGCATCGGGCAGCATCTTGTCGGCACAGACTATCTCCTCGTCGCCTGCACTATAACGGGCTATCATCTCGTCGGCCTCCTCTTCAAGTTGGAAGGTAAGCGGCGCAATGTTCACGGGGATGGTCACATTGACATAGTCTGGATAAATCGATGGCATAGCATCGGTCTCAACAAATGTGGTGGGCAACTTGGGGCCGCAGGCCATCATGAAGATGCTGCCACCTATTATATATAATAATGTACGTAGTTTCATCATAATGTATAGCTAAAATTCCAATCAGCGACAATCAATATTCAGGCAACTGACTCATCAGGTAGTAATCGTAATAATAGGTATTACTGAAAAACTGCAGACTCTTGCGTGCAACTTCCACATCAGCATTCTCATACTTGGAGGCATACTGCATGAAGCGCTCGAACTGGTTCTTCACCTCTGCACTAAAAGGCTGAGAGTCAATATCCTGACGACCCTCCAACTTACCATAGAGATAGGCTGCCTCCTGATAATAGCGAGGTAAGGATACACCCGGATGCAGACGGATATAGTCGCCTAGATGCATCCAGAAACGAGAGATGTCCTTCGTCCACAAAGTGGCCAGCAACGTCTGCTCCTGGAAATACAGGTCACCTGTATATCGGCTGGAAGCCAGTCGTTGCATCAGGAAGCGCTCAATGTTGCCCTGATCAGAACCCAGCACGTTGTCATAATGCATCATGCGGCTCACCATCCCCATCTCAGCATCTTGGGCAATGGCTGCCGAGTCGCCAATGAGCTTTTCCGTCTGTACAGCCCAGTCATCGAAGAAGCAGGTTTTCTTCAGCAGACCAGTATATTTGCGGGCCTGTTGCTTCTCGCCTAACAAGACGGCACTCTTGGCCAACAACTTCAGATGCTCCACGCGCCAGCCGAACTCCACACTCATCTCAGTACTCAAGCGCACACAATAGTTCAGCATGCCATACTGGTAATAGATTGTAGGCCCTACCACCAGCATCAGACGCATACCAAAAGGAGCATTATAATCCTTCGACCCATTCTTATAAAGCAGCATGTGACTACCCTGACGTCCCAGCCGGCTCAGTGCCAGATTCTTCATCATAACAATAGCACGGGTGGGCTCGTCTTCCTGCTCGGCAGCCTCTTTCAGTACACCCTGCCAATCCAGTTGTTCGATGCAACGTCGCATAGCCAGCTCACGATGGAAATTCTCATCCTTAAACCAAAAATGCACAACACTTCCGACAAGAACGATTGCAAGTACCCCCTGCACGAGATAACTCTTAATGGGTTTAGCAAGGGGCTTCAGTGGCACTAATGCCATCAATAAGAAGAAAAGCGCCAGGAAATAGAATGGCAAGTAATATGCATGAGATTCTTCAGTGACATAATAAAGGGGCAACTCAGCATAGAAAATATTTGCAAGGTTCGTCTGATAGAAAACATAACGATAGCACACCAACGGCACTGCCACCACACTCAGTACAGCCACAATCGTATTCACCACACCGTCAGTCTTTCCATCAATCTTTCTTTTAGCCTGCGCATCGGTTTTTCCAATATTAGTTGTTTTTCTCCAACTCATCACAGCCATCAGCAACGAAGCTGCCAAGCCATAGATACCCATAAGCGGGTAACCCAAGGCACATACTATAAAAATAAAAACAGTACGAAGAAAATAACGGGAAGGCAAACAACGAAACGCCCAAAGCAGCGACAACAAGACCGTAGTACCAATTGTGCCCACAAACACATGCCCCTGGAGTTTGAGAACATAAATCCAATAACCCATGTCAACAATGGTAAGCAGCAGTAAGCCTATGGGAATCAGCATCAGCCCCACCCACTGGTCAGGCACCTGAAACGCTCGTTTGGTCAGCCACATCAGCAACCACCACCACCCACACAGCAGCAATACGCCCAACCAAGGATAGTAGAAAAACTGAGTGAAAAACGTACTAACCCACGACAGGAAACCGCCAGGCACGACCATCTGTTCACGGAAAAACATGGATGTACTGAGAAAAAGATTCTTCTCTTGCAACATCCACAGCAAATCAGACTCGCAATATAACAGCGCTATACCAATGCACAATAAAGCAATCAGCCAGGGTGAGATTGATAATAGTTTCTTCATTATAGGTCTACAAGTTTAATCAAAGCGTCTTAATTATTGGATAACTTATTTGATAAATGAAAGCCCCAAGGATTTGACTCCTCAGGGCTTCTCTTGAAAAAAGATGGCGGCCTCCTACTCTCCCGCATTGCATTGCAGTACCATCGGCGCAAGCGGGCTTAACTTCTCTGTTCGGAATGGGAAGAGGTGGGACCCCGCCGCAATAACCA
>JAEEGL011640474.1_pt1 | contig 12493 bp, 11 predicted proteins | sample 9134231 | NCBI WGS metagenome assembly JAEEGL01 (sample SAMN16246548, study PRJNA631951) | gut metagenome | biome: gut microbiome; feature: rumen; material: fiber-attached | host: Bos | place: Iran: Karaj | collected 2018-10
AAAAAATGTTCGCCCCCCTCTTGTGTTATTTTCCTCGTTCTTCTGCAGCTATGTATAGTGGCGATTCCTCTTCCACTTTCGGATAAGAAATCGTCTTTGCACCATGATCCTGCAGCCAGATATGGTTGAGCGTAAACGCTATCGAATCAAGCGTAGCCTCGCGAACGGCAGGCTTCAACTCGCACTCCCAAACGGTGATGCAATGCCAACCCATTTCGGCCAGTTTGCGTTGATCCTCCTTATCTCGCTCTTTGTTCCTGCGAATCTTCGCCACCCAGAAATCATGATTCGATTTTGGTATCTTGCAGCAATCAGAACTCTCAATGTTTAATGTTTCATTTTTAATGTTTCGCTCGGCTTTGCCGCTCGGCTTGTCCGAGAATGTAATATTGTGGCCATGCCAAAAGCAGCCGTTCACAAATATGCATGTGCGATACTTGCGAAGTACTAAGTCTGGATGGCCAGGTAGTCGCTTGTGGTTCAGACGATAGCGGAAGCCCCTACTCCACAGCCCACGCCGCACTATCATCTCCGGCTTGGTATTCTTGCCGTGAATAGCCGCCATATTGCGGTGCCGCTGTTCGGGAGTAAGCTTATCCATTTATTTCAGCGCATCAATAACGTCCTCTATATCACAGCAAACTTTATCAAACAGCTTATACATCAGTTCTGGCTCTTGTTGTTCAGGGATATAAGCGATTGTCAGTTTCCCACGTCCAACAAACCAACCGGCCTCTGTATGAGCGCTCCGACCACAAGGCAAAACAAGCACACAAGTATCGCACGATTCCATAGCCTCGATGTCGTTATGAAACTGTCGTTCAGCCTTGGGGTGCTTAAGCATATCTCGATATTCAGCTGGAGTCCATTCCATATAATCCTCGCTAACGCTACTCCACTTAAACCCAGGATCGCCCGACGGCGGATTGCGGAAATCATAAACTTCATGTCCCGCCTCCCTCAGTTTTGCAACAACCTCAGGATAGTATTCGTTGCGCCAACTACTTGCTACATATATCTTGCGTGGAGTCATCTACAAAACACATTTAAAAATGCCAACTGTATATGCCTTTTGGTCTCCCTCAAGTATTATAGGATTATACTTCTTATTAAGCGGTTCCAAGACAATCTTTTCATCATCCCCTTTATGATGATGGTATTTCTTAATTGTATAAGTAGAACCGTCAGTAAATGGATCCTCAGAGTACATTAGAACAATTTCACCCTCACGCGATCCACCAATTTCTTTATACCATTCAAATACACATATACTGCCGTTTTTTATCTTTGGCAACATCGAATCTCCCTTAGCATATACTGCAAAGTATTTCTTATTGTCAGGAGTGAAACTATGACCAGAAGCATCAACCCATCCTTCAATGTTTGGTTCCTCTGTATCAGAGAAATCATTAGATGCGAAGCGCCCGCAAGCAGCTTTCATAGTATACAAAGGAATACAATTGGGGCGCATTTCTGTATATACAGTAATATCGTTCGATTCTTCAAGCGGTATCTCAATAGCCTTATGCGATTCTCCCATCGTACCAGATATTGTACCATCGTCATTCCTAACAAAACTCATAGAAGTATATTCAATTCCCTCCAAATCGATAGTATATATAATCTTTATAATATTATTGGGGAAAACGTCATTCTTAAAAGAACTTTCCACAATTTTGGGGAAATTTTCATCAACGATATATCTGCGCACCTCCAAAATGGTGAACTTAGTATCCCTGATGCTCATCCCCCTTGAATAACCCTTGTCTGCAAGTTGTTTCTCTAGCTGCAACCTATCGTAGCCATGTTTTTCTAGACTATCAGCCACGTCATTTATAGAAAAGCCAGAGAGAGACTTTTCCATTCGGAAGAAGAATAACTCCAACTTATTAGCTGCTTCCAATTGGTGACGACTTGATATAATAACGTGGGTCTCGGATTTTTTTATTGTCGATTTGACCTCATAGCTAGCAGATGCAGACTCAATATCATGTGTACCTGCTTCCGCAGCAGTCCATATGACAGAAGAATCATCCTTGTACAAAAAGTCAAGGGTGATGAGCTCTGCCAATTCATCATAGCAAGTCTTTTGGCTTTTGTGATCGCCTAGCAGTCCTATCCACTTATTCCACCATACAAGGGGATTTTCAACGATTCTATTTCTTATTTCCCCGTTAACACCTGGGGTAACAAAGAGCTCACACATGTTGGCAAACTCATTCCTGAACTCTTCGTCATAACAAGTCAGGAGCAAGCATTTTCTTCTTTCACCGTTCCATAACGTCACTTCCCTCGTGGAAATCGTGGCATTGACAGACTCTTCTAATATGTCCTTATCGCTGTCAAAGTCAAAAGCAACTCCATACTCTCCCTGATAGCGGAGGCTGTATGCAGGATACTCCTCAGGAACAGAGTCTAACATTCTCAATCCTTCATACAGAGTCGCGAAATGGCTTCTTATTTCTTCTATTATTCTCATACTGCAAAATATTTTATCAGATTAAACCTCAGCATTTAGATCCTCGAATAAAGCTCTTACATATCCATCTATGCCCCCCTCACACAGAGCAGGTTCCATAACCATCACGCGTGCAGTGTTTAGTTTCATTACAGAACGGAATAAGTCAGACGTGGAGCCCTCGCACCTTGCCACAGAATAGTATTCGACTATCTTGCGGTATAGTTTAACATTAAAGCCCTCGCTGCCAGGTCTTTCAACGATAGCCTCTATGGTGTCAGTGGAGAAATTCTGCGACTTAAGAATATCCCGCGTCTTATACATCTTAGTTGGTACAAGGCTGAGATAAATGTACCACCATATTGCCCTGAACCAATTACGGCGCGGCCTTAAATAGTAGTGGTCTAGATTATCGTAGTTCCATCGTCTAGCTACCAGATGAGGAGCGATGAGCACAGTCATGATTCGCCAAAAAGAGTCATCTGCAGCAAGTCTCATACTGAACCAATCCTGTTTGGCAAGATATTCATAAAGGGCTATACCCATCTCAACGTCTGTAAAATACTCCTTTCGCTCGCCTTCTACCTCCGGATAAAGTTTCTCGATATCCTCCCTTATTTGGGCATGACTTTTGCTCAATGAAGGAAGTACTTCACCTTCTGATTCTATCCATTCCTTCATTGCGGAGGCTGCGTCCTCCTTCGTAAACTTACTAAACTGTATCATGATTCCTGCTTTTTCTTTTCAAATGCCTCCCTTATGCTACTGTTCACCGCTATCGGCGTGGACATATCCCATGAAAGCACATCCCTAAAATACCTCACGGCATCTGAAACACTACCGCTTTCAGGATTACTGAGGGATGCGAAATTGTCGTACGACCTTAGAGACTCTATTATCATCGTGATAGCCGAAGCCATCACCTCATTGGCCATCTGAGGATTGTATGCTTCATTCTTCTTATCAATGAACTTGAAGCTTGGATTGCAGCGATTGATGGTTATCGACACAACATCAGGATTGGAAAAGCTGTCGTATGACGGATCACTGAAGTTGCATGAAACCCTCCATAGTGCACCGCCCCTAACATCCTCATAGAATACAGGAAGCATAGAGCCATTGCCATCAAGTTGAATCGTTATACCCTCAATCTCGCCAAGCACGTATCCAGCTTGATTGATAAACAAAGTTTCATCATCTGTAGGATTGCCTGGCTTCTCAATATACAGTATTATGGAGAAATTCACCTCACCCCTGAGCGTACTCTTCTCAAACTTTTCTGAAATGTCAAGGTCCAAGTTTCTGTCTTTTGAGGTAAAAGAACCAATCTTCCTTGTTGCCTTTCTTGAAGAAGACTTAGAAGACCATTGGAATGCAAGGCCTAACGTGGCATCATGACACGCCACAGCATTGCTGCCACTACCAAACAGCGAAGAGGGATCAGAGACTTGTATCTTCCTGTCAACGAGGAAACCGTAATTTTCATGAATCCACACGTCATCAGGATCATCTACAAAGAACAGGTAGTTCCTCACATCATCAGATTGGAGCCGTAGATTGTGCTTGTTCCCGTCCTCATCAACAAAACTCAGCTTATATGGTTTTAGAACAAACACTCCATCAGAAGTGTCGCCGTTGTACATTGGATATAGTGAAATACAGTCGCCCATAATCAGAAAATATTAATAATTGGTAATGCCTTTCGCGAAGATATGCTTATGGTAATCTTCACTTCCATCTTGAACATGTGCGCCTCGTCGAATTCAAAGTTCAATAGGCATGGCACGGGGCTGCTGTCCTTCTGAAGCATCTCCGCCGTGAATCCAGTCTGTATATCCTTGTATGAGGACTTTGCGGATGTAAGCGGATAAATCTTTGAATTGCTCTTTCCGTCGATATTCTTGAAGGACACCTGTGCCTTCACTATCCCAAACGGAGCTGAAGCGCCCATGTCGTCCCACTCTGAAAGAGATATATTCTTACCGTCAGCAGCACTAACAAGAAGTTCTATGGAAAAACCTTTCCTTGCCTTCTCCGACTCGATGCAGTATGTAATAACTACCTCGTCAAACTTCAGGGATTGGGAAAGAATAGTGTATTTAAGCTTCTTGCTTGTCCTTGTAGTTCCTGTACCCGTGCTGCCTCCGCCTGAGGAGCCTCTCGGTGAAGCCTTTCTTCCAAAGTCCTCTGGAGGAAGAATCCACGAGAAGATCTTGCCCAACTCAGACATCTTCCTCTTGGATTCACCCTGGTCTCCTCTGAAGAGAACGTTGTACAGAATCTTCGATACATTGCTCTTGATGTTCTTTATGAAAGAGTAATTCTCTCCGTTGAAAGTGCCGTCAACCCAAGACATGTGGTCATTGGGCTCCATTTTCCTGACATACTCTTCCAAATCATAATCGGTACCTGTAAGCCCATTGTATGAGTTGAGCACGAACATAGCCATCATAAAATGCTCACCGTCAGCAGAGTCAGGAACTCTATAGAGCCAATCACCAGACGTTTCATAGCTTACTACCATACCAGGCTTCCTGCAGAACCCAATGAGTGGGACATTAGTATCATTTTCCTCAAAGTCTGTATCGCAATAAATATATGGGACATAGCAGTTCTCAGGTGGCACTATTCCCAATAATTCTTTGTCAGCAAGCACATATGACAAAGCTCCGGCCTTCTTCTTTGCCAGTGGCCTATATCTGCCTAGAAGAACGTCTTCCGTTTTTACACCCTCATAATCCGTCAATATATCATTCAGAGCATCTTCCTTACATCCTGCTGCACGGTTGTAAAGGCCTTGTAGAATCCTGAAGCAGGGGACCATGTCCTCGGATTTGAGCTGTTTGCCCCCCACAAAAAACTTTAACGGATTGCCGTGTTTGTACTTGTTGTTGTTTAGTCTTGCGAAATACCATCTCTGAACGGAAATCCTGAGAAAGTCATCCACAGACTTTAACCATACAGGCTCCAATTCCGAACCTGCTATCTCATATACAGACTTATTGTCATTTAGCAGAGCCTCCTCATCAATGAACGGGAGAATCACCATTGTGCCCGTCTCGGTTCCACTGTAGGGTTCCATATTGAAGATATCAAGGACTTCCTCTATCTCATCTTCATCATTCACGGGAAGTATTATGTCATCGCCAAGCACTCCCCAATAGGCAATGCCCGTCTTGCTCATACCGTTCTCCGCAGCAGGAATGACACTGTCCTTCTGACGCTCATTCTCCACCATCATGGCGATAAGGCGTGACTCATATTTTCCCTTGCATGTCGATATGCGGGAGTAGTAAATGACAAATCCCTTCACGCCAAGTCTGAAATAAAGAGACTTGCCGATGCCGCATGAACCTCCTGCACCTCGATCTGTCTGTTCATTGCCGATATCGAGTACCAACTTGAAGTAGTTGCCCGTATTCTGATCACCCATATCAGTAACATTGCCCTCAAGTCCGGTGGTGTTATAATCACGGAACGCAAGGAAGCGTGAAGGAATGTTGGGAAACCTCGGCTTTAGCATCTTCTCAAGACCCTCACACTGTGAAAAAAGGTCAGCCTTACAGAAATCACCAGTCACAAAATCCATCCTAACAGGGTCAGCGACACCCTTTGCTGCATCAAGACTATTCTGAACGGATTCCCTAACAAGAGAATCTAGTATCGGGGTGCCAGTATTTGCGAACTCCTTTAGGAGATGAGACCCCTTAGCGGGGAAAGGCGGAATATACGGTATAATTCGAATGTCCATTGTAAAACAGTTTAATTATCAACTCCATTATCAACATCGCCATCACCATCGAAAGTGCCTCCGAAATACTTTTGCACATTGATTGCGACTGTATCAACATCGTTTGCTCTTTCATCACCTGGAACATTAATGCAGATACCTACGACATCTTCCGCTGCATTCAAGTCTTCACGGCTCACAGAACCTGCCCTAGCCTTCGACTCCTTGTCAATTATATATATAAGGAGCTGAGGAGTCTTTTCTGCGCCGACATCTATTCTGATGTCCTTAACATCCTTTGAGGCAGCATTGAGGATTCTCTGCTTCAGCTCATCATCCATGCCCTCAAGATCAATGTCTGCGAGACTATCAGTAGCAGTTCTCAGGGTTCCGATATTTAATATGCCCTCTATCTTGCCTTTAGTTTTTTGGTTACGAATTACCTTACCGACTTTAACCTCAGGGGACACATCCCAATTATTGTCATTAGGATTATTTGCGCCAGCTAATATCACGTTCCATTTTTTCAATTGTCTGTCAGGAGAAGAATTATTTACCCACTCAATGAAAGGCTTTATGTCATTGAACATTCCCAACCTTTTATTGAATATTAATTTTTCAAGGAACTTATCTATGCAGCCCTCAAAAGCCACATCTCTCCATACAACAGCTTGAGCAGAATGTGTGTTGCATTCTTTTCGAGGTTCTGGTTTCCCGAGTTCTTTGACAAATGATTCCGTCTTCTTAATATTCTCCTTCAGAATTTCAGAATCATTATCGAACATATATGTTTGTTTCATGCCGCCCCCAAATTCCCATGTAGCAGGTTCTGCGAGCTGCATCCTGTTAGAGGCTGTAATTCTAATGAAGCTTACCTTAGGAGAATTCTTCACCCTAACGCCGTAATCGGTAGGAGAAAGTCCCTGAACTTCCATAGTGTGGATTTCATCTCTTAGTTCCTGATCAAGCTCTGCAAGGAATTCAAACTGCTTGCGTGTTTTCGTTGTCAGCCACAAGCGCGGAATGAGTTCATATCCTCTACGGTACCCAAACCATCTCCCCATCTGCATGAGAGTGTCCGCCTGACCAACAGAACGAAGAAAATAGGTGCTAATAAGCCCCTCGATAGTTAGACCTCTCGACAGAGTCGCACCGCCAACCACAATGAAGGCAGGAGCATAGTCAAGCTCAGCCAACTGCTCATCGCTCGGATATGCAAGACGCACATAGTCGTCATCATTGGCATCCCTCCTTGCACAGTTATCAATACACAGATGAATATGCTTATGGTATACACGTTCATTTTCGTCCGATAGACTGATGTAGGACAGCCTCTTTCCTGCTATCAACAATTTCAGCTCGTCGAGCAAATCGTCGAATTCAGGGTAATCCCTAATGAAAGAATCATCCTGAGCATAATCCGGGTATTGTTCACGGAAAAGCTTCTTGCTAAATGCCTCTCTTTCCTTTTCCCATACAGCTTTGCACAGACTGATGATTTCGTTTTCATTTGTATTCTTTATCCATGAGGAAATCGCATTTGCCACGCCAGAGTGATGGGCAATCTTCTGACTTGTATGAACGAGCATGCTCACAGGCTTCTTGTAATTCCAAGTCCTCATACAGGCGACGCCGCACATGAACCAACATACAGCATCTCTCAGGCTGTCAGGTATCGAATCCGAGCTGCCCGCATGAATAGCCTTTATATCATTTATATCATCAGACTCTACCTCGCGTATTATATTCAGGCCCTCGAAATAGCAACTGTCACCAGCATTGTAACCGAATATCTGCTGAGGACCGAAGTATTCTCTCGAAACAGCTAGAGTGGAAACAAAGTCCTTAGGGAAGAGTGATTCCCTGTCTGCTTCATTAAGAACATTCGCATACGGAGTGGCAGTATATCCGATATAGTTCATAGCCTTAAACCTTCCTGGTGGAACAGTATCCTTGTCAGATTTTCCGTTGACAAGGTTTGTAATAAGTCGGTTTATCGTCTTCCTCTCTGCATCGTTTATAACATCTGCAGTATTAATTCCTGCCTGGTCTGCCTCGTCATCGATAACAATCACCCTCATCTTACCCTGTGAATTTGGGTCTGCCTGCAACCACTGCAGTAGGTCTTTAAGCCTCTTTCCATTTTTCAGGCAGACTGTGAAATATCTCTGATATGAACCATCCGAGAAATCCAAATCCTGGGCACGATCACCTGTTATCATCTTCTTCTTTAGATGTTCGAGTGAACGCCAGCGAAATGTACAACCCTCATTGTTCAAGTCCTTATACAATCTTCTCTGCGTCTGGCTCCTGAGAGACTCTATCGTTCCCGAGAGCACTATAAACATGTTATAGTGCCAATCTGCCGCCATTGCCATCAGTGCCGCCATATTCGCGGTTTTTCCGGACTGTACATTACCTATTACAAGGCCCTTACGGGCATCAGTATCTGATGTGTCAGCGCTGAGGTTTCTGAGCACTTTAAGCGTTGCATGAGATATTGCGTCAATTGACTCCTCAGCAAATCTGTTTGAACGTAAACGTTCAAGATAGCACTGCCATGCAGTACTTTCACCAGACGGACAGAAAACGGCATTGTTTTCGCTTGCTTTTGAATCCTGAATAGTAGCCTGACCTTGAAGGTAAAGAATCCTAGCTGTACTTTCCTCAGCATTCTTCATGAAAAGAACTAGCTCCTTCCATTCATTGACACCTTTTGTTTCATCAACTAATAATTCAGGCCACCCGTCATCCTCCATCCTGCCCTCAAGAAATAACTTCAGTCTGTCCAAAGAATTCTTGTTCGCAAGTAGAATGGAGTCCCACTCTTTGCTCAAACGTTCTCTCTGGTCTTTTATCCAGTTTTTACATATGTCGTATTTCAAATCAGTTAAATCCATATCTGCACTAAACTATATTTTAGTATATGAAAGATTCATCAATAATGAGATGCCTTTTCTTACCGTCAAAGAAATCCTTTATTTTTTCATGCATCTGGGTTCCCGTTTTTGCAATGGAAAGCGAATACATATCATCACCTATTTCCCTTATTACAAGTATATCGCCCTCATGAACATTGTCATCCATGTACATGTGTTTGATGTTGTTACTAAACCTGCTGTCCTTTGATTTGAAGAACTTAATTGGGTATTCAAGACGGTTCACGTCGCCCTCCTTATAGAAGGTAATGCCTTCTTTTTTCCCCTTGAAAAAATCTGTAATGATGTTTTCTCTGATGCTCACCTCATGGGTAAGGTCGTGCGGGAATAGCTTTCGTAGATAGACATTCATAGTAACTTTATAGTTTTAAATTGGTCATGTTTCACTTAGATCTCCAATATTCAATTAGCGCCTGTTCTCTTGCTTCCACATCAGCAACCAACTCAGGTTTAAAGTGATTCGGATATCTCTTTTTCTCAATTATAGTATCAAGTTCTGCAGTGGTATATCTTTTACCACCTGTCATTCTGTCAAGGACATCAAGATAATCCTTTCCCAATATTTCCCATTCTTTATCATCAAGCAAACCTTCTTCTGCTGCAATCTGTATAGTCCATTGTTCAGCAAATGCTCTTGCAATATTTGGGAATGTTTTACTTCTCCATTTCTGTCTCTCTTCCTTTGACTTTGTTTTAGTCAAACCATCTGAATACCATTTCGGCTGCGACTTACCGCTTCCAAAATATATTCGTTCACCTTTATCTTCAGTGGGTTTTGATGGATGAAGAGGTCTTAAATTCTTGATCCACAAACAAGTATATTTTGAATATGGATCACCAAACATGTATGGTTGCACAGATTGGTCTGGTCTTCTCCAAAGAGAACTCATAATACCTACCGGATTCTCAATAGCAATACGTTTAACGTTTGCCTTAGCGAGGAACATGAAGAAGTTAGCACCATCTTCCTGGTCCTTTCTTCTATTCGGGAAACTTGGATGTGGTCCTCTTTCTGATATAGGTTTGTCTTTATCTTTAGGATCATACAGCCATTTAGCTCCACTTACGGCTAAAAATGTACAAGGAGGGTGTCCGATCATTATATCCCAATCACCTTCGATAACAGCTTGAGAACCGTCCTGAAGAGTTAGGTCCGTTTTATTAAGAACCGTTGTTACATCGTGATCGAAATGCCATTCTGGATGCGGTTCCTTTTTATCTGTTCCAAATATAGTTCCACTACACTTGAACAAATCGCAACTATATGCGTTATGGCCAAGCTTTCGGAATGCCCGACAGCAAGCCTGACTCTCCTCACATGCTATAAGTATATTTAATTTACGCTTCATTTTTTTGAGTTTAACACATCATACATAGCTTCTGCAATTCCCTTTGCAAATAGTACAGGCACAGCATTACCTATCATTTTATAACAATATGCGTTAGAAGCTACAAATCTATAATCTTTAGGGAAAGACTGCAGCAAAGCAGCCTCGCGAATAGTAATTGTTCTTAATTGTTCTATATCTGGATGGATAAACATATAACCATCCTTGTGAAGGTGAGCAACAATTGTTGGAGAAGGCTTATCCCACTCAAGGTTACGATACTTAATATGGTTAGAGGTATGGCCAGTAATCTTAGTGTAGAATTCTTTTTTCTCTTCTTGCGAGAATGTATTCATATTGTTTCCTAACCATTCCTTGAATAGCCTTTGATCACGCTCACCATGATAACGAGGAGTGTGAAGGTCAACAACATCTCCCCCACGCTGTTCATGTGACACATTGCACCTTCCCACACGAATAACCTTATCCTTTGGATACAATTTGGGCATATTACCAATCGCATCTTTCACTGTTTTGTGCGGAGATTTACTCTTGTGTGATGTTAAGCTTTCATAGAACTCCTCGACATCAAAACCAGAGTCATGCTTTGTGCCTATTATAATCACACGATTGCGTTTTTGTGGAACCTCAAAATCCTCAGCACAATATACGGAATCTTTCAGTTTTTCTGGTGTACGTATATCATAACCAATTGATTTGAACGCGTCAAAAATACGCTTACGTACAGGAACATCTCCTGGACAAGCACTTAACAGGCCTGGTACATTTTCAAAAACGAATGCCTTTGGTTTAAATGCATCCACTATTTTCACAAAACTCTCAAACAGATAGTTTCTATAATCGAACTTCATGCCCGTAGGTGATTGGGCACGTCCTGCAATAGAGTAAGCCTGGCATGGAGGACCACCAATAATCATATCTACAGTTTCGCCAACAAGACCTTTCAGTCCTTTTGCAACGATAGCAGGGTGGTTCTCTTTTTCATATACCGCCTTTGTTTCGTCGGACCAATTGCCGTATATTAGTTCGTCAGTCTTCTGAACATCAAACTTAATAACTCTTCTTTTCGCATCTTCTTCGCTGTGATTCCATTTATCAACTAGGCGTTGGCGAAGAGTATTTATCATCGGGCTCTCCCATTCCACATGGGCAAGTCCTTCGAATTTGCCTGTCTGAAGAAACCCCTCAGACAGTCCTCCGCATCCTGCGAACAAATCTATAAATGTATATTTCCTCTGTGGCATATTCTCTTTCCTGACCTAAGAGAAACGAAAAAGCCCTCCTTTTCGCTTGGAAAAGAAGGGGCATGGGTGAGATTGAAGTTAGCAGGGCCTACCACAGCCACGTCAGACAACAACCATTCAGTCCACGCCCCGTTATAGAGAGCGCGAACATCCATTGCCTTGTCTGACTGACGTAATTTGCGGAGGTGGTAGTTCTGCTAAATCAGCCTAATCAAGGATGTTCAAGACTCGAGAGCCTATATGTTTTTATTTCTCATTATTGGTCGACATTTTATTATTTATTACTTTGATTCATTCTCAACTGCCGAATATAAAAAAGCATACCCGATTCCCTCGTGTTCTAAAGTTCGGGTAGTCGACCAAGAAGACCCTCAGCGAGAACAATTGGGACGGGGTATGCCATAACGGCACACCTTACTCCCAAGGCTTCGCATCAATGTTTGGTCGACATTTTGAACTTTAAACCTTAGTCATAAGACATGTATCTTATTATCAGCAAAAGTGCATAGCAACGTATCAGCCGTGTCCACTCCAGAACTGCATTGTGGTGCCCTAAGGCATGCACAAACGAAGCATTTGCACTGCAAAAATACACAATAATTCGGAAAAATCAAAAGAAATGGCAGAAAATTCGAGGAATTTTGCTCATGTCGCAGAAAATGCGTACCTTTGCAGCCGAAATTTATCTTTAGTAGTGCAGTGATGCACGAAACGGCATTGAGTAATTTTATTATTAAGTAATTACGAAGAGGCTAGCAGTGATGCTGGCCTTC
>JAEEGL013154753.1_pt1 | contig 12493 bp, 12 predicted proteins | sample 9134231 | NCBI WGS metagenome assembly JAEEGL01 (sample SAMN16246548, study PRJNA631951) | gut metagenome | biome: gut microbiome; feature: rumen; material: fiber-attached | host: Bos | place: Iran: Karaj | collected 2018-10
AGTCTCCCACACTTCTCCTAGAAGTCTCCCACACTTCTCCTAGAAGTCTCCCACACTTCTCCTAGAAGTCTCCCACACTTCTCCTAGAAGTCTCCCACACTTCTCCGAGCATGCCCTGCACGCTTTGGTAATCGCCTTGCACAGCGCATAAAATCACTGAGGAATGCAGTTCGCTTGCATCCCTAGTGGTTGTCGTTTTGGCGACAGGGACCTTACTCGTACGTGCAGTTCAGCGACTGGATGACGGTGGCTGAGGCACCCGTTGAACCCGTATGCTGGATATGGATGCCACCAAAGCTGTTAGGGTGGGGGATAGTGGCTGTGAGTTGCTGCTGCTGGTCGCCATTTTCAATTAGGGCGGTGAGCACGCTGCCCCTTGCTGAGAGGGTCACGCGGCAGCCTTTACGGAAGAGCACGCACTTCGCGGGAGTGCATAGCGGGGTGATGGTGCCTGCACTGTAGTCTACCAATGAAACCTCAACCGCCTTGTCGTAGGCAGGGGTGCGGATGAAGCGGAGACCATAGCCCGTGAGCGTCTGCGTGTCGAACTTGATGCAGATGTCCAGATACTGTCCTGTGGCACTGCCGAAGCCCTGTCCTGCCGACTTGCAGGGTGCGAGGGCAACCGTTAGCGTCTGGTTGTCATAGTGCTCGTCGGCCTTGCCCGTGTACATCATTCGTGCCCCTCTGACGCTCTGAATCATGCCGTAGCAGCCCTCGGCACCATCGACACCCTCGCCATAGCACCAGGCAGGGCGTGTGGTGTCCACACCCCATTCGTAGTCAGCCGTGTCAGCCGGCTTGTAGGCATCTAGCGTCCAGCGCCCTGCCGTCAACGCCAGCTGGTTCATCATTGGCAGTGTGGGCGTCGTGACGGGCATTGGCACGTCGGGAGGCATTGGCACGTCGAGGGGTTTGCCGTTCAGCGTGCAGTTTTCCATCAGACAACGTTTTTTCGGATTGGGCTTCCTTGTCCATTCGATGGTCAGGTTGGGGTCGTCGCTCGTCCAGCGGCAGTTACGCATGGTCACGGGGTCGGACACCTTCGTCAGATACTGCACGCCATGCACCTTCGAGTGAATGTCGCAGTCGTCGAACACAGCGCCCTGTGGCGACGTGGCGTAGAAGGGTTTGCTGCTGAAGAACGTGAAACGGCAGTGGCGATAGGTGCCCGTGCCACACAGCGCATCGTCAGTGCACTCGAAGTAGCAGTCGACGAACAGGGCGTGGCGTGCCCCTGCAAACGGACAGAGGTTCAGACGCGAGATGAAGCGGCAGCGACGGGCCTCATAGCGGTCGCCATTGCAGATCACTAGCTGTGCCTGCACGATGGCATCGGCACGACGTGGGCGGCTCTGCTGAGGGTCACGCTCGTAGTCGAGGTCGACGTTACAGTAGTTGCCAAAGGTGAGGTTCTCGGCTTGAATGTCGTCGCCCGTGATGTGGAGCATGGTGAAGTTGCCATCGGCGCCCTGTGTCTGGCCACGGTTGCAGGCCAACACCACGTTCTCAGGGCTGTCGCCCATGCCGATGAGCCGCGTCCTGTTGAGGCGCACCTTTAGGCCGAAGGGCGTGTGCTCGCCAGGGGCAGGCTTGCGGATGGCTGGGTCGTCGGGGTCGTCGAGCCAGTAGACGCCAGGGGGAATATGGATGGTTGTCCAAAGGCTGTCGTCGGCAAATGCTTCGGCCTGGCGGAGGGCGTCGCTCACTGTGGCGAATACGCCCAGCGCCTCGTTGGACGCTGCATTAGGGACCACATAAAGATGGTGTTCGGACGACGCCTCGACACGGTTGGACATGGTGGGAGGTAAGGAGTGGCTGATACATGCCACTTCCGAACGTGCGCTGATGGCTGCAAAACAAAGAATCAGCACGGCAGTCATGAAAAGGTTCCGTTGCATAAGCGTTTAGTCTATGAAATCTGGGTGCAAATATACATATTATTTTCCTTTCTACGGCCGTTTTTCAGTCCAATTCTACAAAAAAAATGCAAAAAGTTTTGGTCAGTTGCGCGGAAATTTATAATTTTGTAGCCAAATATGCTGAAACGAATCCTATAATTACATAACAAGCAATGATGAAAAAGAAGCTATTTGCAGTACTGGCGCTGTGTCTCGGGCTTGGCTTGCCCGTTGCTGCTGAGAACACCGACGTGACAACCATTGATAACACCTTATACATAGAGCCGCTGACGGCCAACGTCGGAAAGACGGTCACCCTGTCCGTTAAGATGAAGAATACGGTGAAGGTCGAGGGGCTCCAGTTCACACTCGTGCTGCCGAAGGGCCTGCAGGTGGTGACAGAGCCCGATACGGCCGTCTACGTCAGTCGTGAGCGCACTGACAGCAGTAGCGTCTATGGGGTTGAGACAGCCCTTCCCGACAGCACTACGCTGATGGTGCTGATAGGTTCGCACGAGCGCAAAGCCTTCACAGGTACCGATGGCGAGGTGGCCACGGTGAAGGTGCAGGTGGCCAAAGGCACAGCTCCTGGCACCTATCCACTCTATCTGCGTAACATTGCGTTGAGCGACGATCAGGAGATTCCTGCATCGTACGACACTGCCGAGGTGGAGTCGAGCATCACGCTCTATCTGCGTGGTGATGTCAACCGTGATGGCGAGGTGGGCATTGGCGACATTGTAGCCGTCACGAACATCATGGCTGGCACTGACGAAGCTGGCTACGACGGCGATGTCAACGACGATGGCGAGGTGGGCATTGGCGACATTGTGTCCATCACGAACATCATGGCAGGAGTGGAATAGTTTATAGTGAATAGTTTATAGTGAATAGTGAATAGTTGGGCTGCCGCCATATTGTGGAATAGTGAATTGTTTATAGTGAATAGTGAATAGTTGGGCTGCCGCCAAATAGTGAAATAGTGAAATCGTCAAATAGTTAAATAAGAATGGTAAGAATGAAATATCTGATGGCAGTACTGGTATGCACCATGGCATTCAGTCAGCAGGCATGGGCCGACGACATTGACGTCGCAGCCATGCAGAACGTCGTATATATCGAGCCGATGACTGTCGTTGCAGGCGATGTTGTGACAATGCCGGTGATGATGAAGAACACGGTGGTGGCCGAAGGCTTCCAGTTCAACCTGAAGCTCCCTGAGGGCATGACGTTCGTGACAGAGCGCAACGGTACAGCTGTGCAGACAGTGGCACTGAGTGGCGAGCGATTGTCGTCGACGGCGTTCAACCTCTTCTCCTCGTTGCGCAACGACGGTTCGCTGATAGTGATGGCTGGCTCGACCACTGGTCAGTCGGCCGCGGGCATCGATGGTGAGGTGTGCCGTGTCATGGTGAAAGTGTCGCCAGCAATGGCCGCTGGTGACTATGTGCTCATGCTGAAGAACGTTGCAATCAGCGACGATCGTGCCATGTCGTATACCACCAGTCGCGTGGCGTGCACCATCAGCGTCGTTGAACAAACTGCCATTCGCGACATTAACTTCAACCAGGCCGATGGCTCGCCTGTCTACAACATGCAGGGACAACGTCTGTCTAATAGTCAATTGTCAAATAGTAAATTGTCAAATAGTAAATTGTCAAATAGTCCAATCAAAAAGGGTATCTATATCGTGAACGGCCAGAAGGTCGTGAAGACACACTAATTCAGGGAAATGGCAGACGACATCAATATCAATCTTGCGGACGGGCAACAGTCTGTTGACTATAACGACGATAACATACGCACCCTGACGGGTACGGAGCATATCCGCCTGCGCCCTGGCATGTATATTGGCCGCCTGGGCGACGGCTCGCTGGCCGAGGATGGCATCTACGTGCTGCTGAAAGAGGTTATCGACAACTCCATTGACGAGTTTAAGATGAAGGCTGGTGACCGCATTGAGGTGACCGTGGAGGACAACCTGCGCGTCAGTGTCCGTGACTATGGGCGTGGCATCCCTCAGGGCAAGATGATCGAGGCTGTGTCGGTGCTGAACACGGGCGGCAAGTACGACTCGAAAGCTTTCAAGAAGTCCATCGGACTCAATGGCGTGGGCGTGAAAGCCGTCAATGCGCTGAGCAAGCATTTCGAGGTGCGCTCTTTTCGCGATGGCAAGGTGCGCAGTGCCGTCTTCAATGAGGGTAAGCTGGTGAGCGACACCACTGAGCCAACACAAGACGAGACAGGCACCTACATCTACTTCGAGCCTGACCCCACGCTGTTCCTGAACTACCAGTTCCACGACGACATCGTGGAAACAATGCTGCGCAATTACACCTATCTTAATATAGGGCTGGCCATCATGTACAATGGCCGTCGCATCCTCTCACGCCGTGGCCTTGAGGACCTGCTGAAGGACCGCATGAGCGCCGATGCCCTCTATCCCATCATCCACCTGCAGGGCGACGACATCGAGATTGCCTTCACCCATGCCAACCAGTATGGCGAGGAGTACTACTCCTTCGTCAACGGGCAGCACACCACGCAGGGCGGCACCCACCAGAGTGCCTTCAAGGAGCACATCGCCAAGACCATCAAGGAGTTCTTCCAGAAGAACTTTGAGTATCCCGATATCCGCACAGGCCTCGTGGCTGCTATCGCCCTGAATGTTGAGGAGCCGATGTTCGAGAGTCAGACGAAAATCAAGCTGGGCTCACTGACGATGGCACCTGTGCCTGCCAAGGTCGACGCCGACCACCCTGCACCGCCCTCTATCAACAAGTATGTTGGCGACTTCATCAAGACCGAGGTCGACAACTACCTGCACAAGAATCCTGACACGGCCGAGGTGATGCTGGGCAAGATTCAGGAGAGCGAGCGCGAGCGTAAGGCCATGGCTGGCGTGACGAAGCTGGCTCGTGAACGGGCAAAGAAGGCTAACCTGCACAATCGCAAGCTGCGCGACTGCCGTATTCACTTCAGTGACGTGAAAAACGACCGCAAGGAGGAGTCGTGCATCTTCATCACTGAGGGCGACTCGGCCAGTGGTTCCATCACCAAGAGTCGTGACGTGAACACGCAGGCGGTGTTCTCGCTCCGTGGAAAGCCCCTGAACACCTACGGACTGACGAAGAAAGTGGTCTACGAGAACGAGGAGTTTAACCTGCTGCAGGCGGCCCTCGACATCGAGGAGGGCATCGACACACTGCGCTACAACAAGGTCATCGTGGCCACCGATGCTGATGTCGATGGCATGCATATCCGCCTGCTCATCATCACCTTCTTCCTGCAATTCTTCCCTGAGCTGATTCGCAAGGGCCACGTCTACGTGCTGCAGACACCGTTGTTCAGGGTAAGGAACCGTCGAACGAAGATTCGCAATAAGCAGGTGGTGGCTGCCGACGCTGCTAAAAACTCGTCGCTCAACGCCAAGCAAAAGGGCGATTTCATCACGCGCTATTGCTACAGCGAGGAGGAACGCGTGCAGGCCATCAACGATCTGGGACCCGATCCAGAGATTACACGCTTCAAGGGCCTTGGAGAGATTTCGCCTGAAGAATTTGCCGGTTTCATCGGTCCTGACATTCGCCTGGAACAGGTGACACTGCACAAAACCGACCAGGTGCAGAAGCTCTTGGAGTACTACATGGGCAAGAACACCATGGAGCGCCAGCTCTTCATCATCGACAACCTGGTGATTGAGGAGGACCGGCCTGAAGAAGAGGAATAAGAACCTAAAAGACAATCGCATGTCAGGTGCAGTCACTCCTTTCAGGCTTGTCCTTGTTGCCTTTCTGCTGGCACTCTCTGCCCCTCTGTTTTCACAGCATTGGCAGTATGTCGACCCTCGCATCGGCAGTGTGGGCGTCGGACGAACGTTCCCTGGCCCTTGTGTGCCCTTTGGCATGGTGAAGCCTGGTCCTGACTGTGGCGTGCTGCCCAATGCTGGCTGGGCACCGATGCCTGCGGCTGTGACTGGTTTCTCGCAGACGCACGTCAGTGGCACTGGCGGTGGGCAGAAGTATGGCAACGTGCTGATTCAGCCACTTCTTGGCGAACAGCCTGACCTGCAAGCTGCTGGGTGGTTAGCCCTTCCCCAGCGTCGCATTTCTGAAGACTTCGCCCTTGGCTACTACACCACTACCTTCGAGAACGGCATCTGCACTGAAATCACCACCTCTGCCCGCTGTGCCCACTATCGCTTCCATTATCTATCTGCTCCCAAGGGGGAGGGGTCAGGGGCAAGGCTCTCTAAAGAGGGGTCAGGGACAAGGCTCTTGTTTCTCGATGCCACCCACTTCCTCGGCAAGGACACCATCCCTAACCTGCGTGAGCGCCAGCAGTTCGTGGGAGCTGCCCTCCGCGTGGTTGGAAACCACGAGGTGGAGGGCTACACATCGGTGCGTGGCGGCTGGAACAATGGCGATGCCTACACGGTCTACTTCGTGCTACAAGCCGACAAGCCTTTCGAAGCTTCGACCGACGCTGCCAGCCAGCGGGCCTGCCTCCAGTTTGCCGACACATTGGTCGGCGTGAAGGTAGGCATCTCGTATGTCAGTGAGCAGCAAGCGCGAAAAAACATCGATTCCATCGATTTTGACGAGCAGCTTCAGTGCCTGCGCGGCGCTTGGGAACAGCAACTCTCGAAGGTTCGCCTTGAGGGCAGCGAACGCCAGAAGCGCATGTTCTACACTGCCCTCTACCACACCATGCTCATGCCTGTCGACAAGACCGGCGAGAACCCGAAATGGGCGGATGCCCCCTACTACGACGACTACTATGCCATTTGGGACACCTATCGCACGTCGTCACCGCTGCTGACACTGCTTGACGAGCAGCGTGAGGTAGACATCGTCAACTCCTTGTTAAACATTTATAAGCACGAGGGCTACATGCCTGACGCCCGTAGTGGCAACTGCAATGGTCGCACGCAGGGTGGTTCGAACGGCGAGGTGGTCATTGCCGATGCTTTCGTCAAGGGCGTCAAAGGCATCGACTACCAACTGGCACTGGAGGCCATGCTGAAGGATGCCGAGGTCGACCCTGGCGCTGGCCACGAGAAGCATGGGCGTGGTGGGCTCGATGACTATCGACGGTTAGGCTATATACCTTATGGCGTGCCACGTGCAGGCACCCGCACTGTGGAATATGCCTTCTGCGACTATTGTCTGGCACAGGTGGCCCATGGGTTAGGACGCACAGACATCTACCGTCAGTACATGGAACGCTCGCACTATTGGCGTAACCTCTGGCGCGATGACTATGTCTACGACGGTATGCGTGGTTTTATCATGCCCAAGGATGCCGATGGGCAGTGGCTCGACAACGTGCCATGGGGCCACTCGCAGGTGTTTCACCCGCAGATTCCCTATACGCCAGTGACAAAGGTGGCACCGTGGTACCTGCCGTGGTGGGACACGTTCTTCTACGAGGCCACCAGTCAGGAGTATTCGCTCTGCGTGCCCCACGACGTGGAGGCGCTTGTGGAGGCTTGTGGGGGTGCTGAGGCTTTTCGCCAGCGTCTCGACCGCTTCTTCGCACAGGGCTATTACAATGTGCAGAACGAGCCGTCGTTCCTCACACCGTGCCTCTACCACTGGATAGGTCGCCCAGACCTCAGCGTGCAGCGTGTTCACCAGATCCTGCGCGACAACTACTCCGACCAGCCCGACGGCCTGCCAGGTAACGACGACAGTGGAGCCATGTCATCGTGGCTCGCCTTCCACATGCTGGGTCTCTATCCCAATGCTGGCCACAACTACTACCTGCTGACGCTGCCCACTGTCGATGCTTATTCCTTCACGCTGCCAAATGGACGGCTGCTGAAGGTCAGCAAGGCGAAGGGCGACAAGCTGTGCGCCGTCTTCAATGGGCGCCCGCTGACCGATGCCCGCATCAGTCATGCCGACCTGCTGCAGGGTGGATCGCTGGTGTTCTACGCGCCTGACTCCCTGCTCCCTGCCCCAAGTACGCGCTGCACGGTTCACTTCACTCTGAATCGCCAGTTCCGCTCATGGCCGCTCAGCTACGGTTGGCAGGGCGATACGCTGTTTGTACAGTGCAAGCAAACCACCTACTGCATACCGCGCAGTGTCGTTGACGACGCCACAGCCTTCTGTTGGCTCACACCGCAGGCCGATGGCACCGTCTACCACGACGTGCAGGGCACCTTCTGCTTCATCTCGCGTCAGGCCTACAGGCAGTTGTTGCAGACGGGCGTCTTCGTCTACGACGGCATTACTTGGCGGCTGCTTGATGAAGCTGCCGATGCCTTCCACGTGCAGGCCGACGTCGACGGCACGGAGATGTGGATTGCGCGCGATGCTGAGCTGCCCCTTGTCACCCGCATGCAAAACAATCCGCTGGGAATCGACTGGCATATCAATAAGGAATAACCTGATGGAACTGAAGAGCTACTATTTCCCTGATTGCATAGAGGCTGGCTGCGACGAAGCTGGCCGCGGTTGTCTCGCTGGCGCTGTCTTCGCCGCAGCAGTCATCCTGCCCCACGACTACCGTAACGCACAGCTCAACGACTCGAAACAGCTCACTGAACGTCGGCGTTATGAGCTGCGTGAAGTGGTGCAGCGCGATGCCATCGCCTGGGCGGTGGGCATTGTCGAGCCGCAAGAAATCGACCGTATCAATATCCTCAACGCCTCGATCCTTGCCATGCATCGCGCACTCGACCAGCTCAGCGTGCGACCAGAGGCCATCATTGTCGATGGCAACCGCTTTAAGCCATGGGGGAGCATCCCCTATGCCACCATCGTCAAGGGTGACGGCAAGTACCTCTCAATCGCTGCTGCCTCCATCCTCGCCAAGACCTATCGCGACGACTACATGAACCGTCTGGCCGACGAGTACCCACAGTACGACTGGCACCGTAACAAGGGCTACCCCACAAAGGCCCATCGCGAAGCGATTCGCCAGCATGGCACCACGCCCTACCATCGCATGAGCTACAACTTGCTTGGCGACGGCCAGCTGTCGTTCGATTTTGCTGACTGATTCTCCACCTTGTTATTAAACAATTCGCTTCTTGAGACGTCAAATCAATCAATAAAAACATTTTAGCAGTATGAAGAAACTATCCGTATTGGTAATCGCCGCAGCCCTCCTGCTGAGCGGCTGTAACATGAGTACACTTAACGGCATCGGACAGATGGACAGCGCCACTGCAGGTGCCACGATTGGAAATGTCATCGCCAGCGTGCTTGGTCTTAATAAGATGACACGTCAGGACATCCTTGGCGCATGGACCTATACAGGGCCGGGCTGTGCCTTTACAAGCGACCAGCTGTTGGCTAAGGCTGGTGGCGAGGTGGCCGCTGCAGAGATTAAGGCCAAGATAGAACCTACCTACAAGAAGTTGGGCATCAAAGCCAGCAACACGTCGGTGACCTTCAATGAGGATGGCACCTTCACAGCTCGCTTTGCTGGAAAGCAGCTCAGTGGTAACTATACCTTTGACGAGGCTACCTACAAGGTGACGATGCAGACACTGCTCCTCAGCCTTAACTGTTACGCAAAGAAGAACATCAACGGCATCGGGCTGCTCTTCGAATCGTCGAAGCTCCTCACCCTGCTGCAAACGATGGCCGCACTGAGCGGCGATGCCACCTTCCAGACTGTTGGTGAGCTGTCGAAGAACTACGACGGTCTGCGCCTTGGCTTCGACTATAAGCGGTAGATTACAGAAGTTGAGCGAAGGCGAAACTGGAATATCGTTTTCTAACGAAAGAAAAGTTCTGAATCGTTTGTCGGTTCGGAACTTTTTTTGTATCTTTGCGCCCGCTATGAATCAACTGAAGAGATGTCTCGTTTGGCTCAGCCGCATTGGTCACTGCCGAGGGTTCGGCGTCCAGTCGCCTACTGACTACCGCTACGTGCGGTCGGTCATCAACGAGCATTGGCCCTACCACGCCTACGATGGGCTGGGAACCAACGATGACTGGCTGCGCCGTAAGCTGGGACGACTCTATCTGCGCATTGTCAACGAACGTCAGCCAAAGGTGATTGTCGACTGGCTCAACATGGGCGACTACTTGTCGGCGGGTTGTCGTCGTGCCCAGATCGTTAAGACGGCCGACCGTGTCGACATGGCGTTCCTGCCTATACAGCTCGACTACCAGCGGCTGTTCGACCTGTGCGACTCAGACTCAGTGGTGGTGTTTCAGGACATCCATCGCAACATGCCACTGTGGCACTGCATTGAGTACGACCCTCGCACAAGCGTGACCTTTGACCTCTATTACTGCGGTATCGTGTTCTTCGACAAAAAACGGGCAAAACAAAACTACGTTATAAACTTCTGAACACTTGAGACGTCAAATCGTCAAATTGAGAAATTGTGAAATAGTCAAATTGTGAAATAGTCAAATCGTCAAATAACATGGTGAAAATTACAAAAGTTTACACACGCCGTGGTGACAAGGGCATGACCGACCTCGTTGGTGGCGTACGCATCGAAAAGACACATCCGCGATTAGAAGCCTACGGCACTGTAGACGAGCTAAGCGCACAGATGGGCATGCTCATTGCCATGCTCAACGATGACGAGGAAAAGGCACTCCTGCTGCGTATACAGAACAACTTGTTCAACGTCTGCTCGCATCTGGCAACGGACCAGAGCCAGACACCACTCTACCCCTCAGCCGTCCTTCCTGAGGGAGAAATTGCGGTGATTGAGGAGGCCATCGACCGCATCAACGTGCTGTTCCCAGATTTCCAGGGGTTCGTACTACCTGGCGGTACGACGACTGCAGCACAGGCGCACATCTGCCGCACCGTCTGTCGCAGAGCTGAAAGACGTATCCTCACGCTTGCAGAAACCGCCACTGTGGGGCCAGAAATCGTTCAATATGTCAATAGATTGAGCGATTATTTGTTTGTTTTGGCGAAAAAAATAAATTTTAACGCAGGTCAGAGCGAAATAATATGGCAAAACACTTGCAAATAAAAAATTATTTAGTACTTTTGCGCCCTCAAATCAAAGTAAATCGTAAATCAATAAATTGTTAATTACAAAAACTATGTATTGGACACTTGAATTAGCATCAAAACTGGAAGATGCTCCCTGGCCTGCTACCAAGGAGGAACTTATTGACTATGCCATACGTTCGGGATCACCACTCGAAGTGCTTGAGAACCTCCAAGAGATAGAGGACGAAGGCGACGTCTACGAAAGCATCGAGGACATTTGGCCCGACTACCCCACAAAAGAAGATTTCCTATTCAACGAGGATGAGTATTAAGGAATAAGCGAAGTAAGCATTCAAGCTACTTCGCTTATTCCTTTTTATGCTTAGCAGCCCAACATGGCTGCGGGGGAGATGCCCAGTGTGGTGCATAGCATACGAGCTATCTTTAGTGTTGGTTCTGCCCGCCCTGAAATGTAGTCGCTGATGCGTGAAGTGCTGACACCGATTTTTGCAGCCAACTGTTTCTGGTTCATTTGCTTCTCTTCGAGTGAAAGCTGTATCAACTGGGCTACAGTGGGTTTTGCAATAGGGAAATGCTCCTTCTCGTAGTCAATCACCACGTCAGACATCATCGTCAGTTCTATGGCATTACGGTCATTGGCTGGCGTGCTGTCGTCAACCATAGGCAGTAGCTCTTCAATCCTTGCCAGCGCAAATTCGTATTGTTCTTTTGTTATTTTACTCATAATGTTTCCTCCTTATAGTTATATTGTTGATGCATCAATGTTATCGTATTCACTATGCATACCCACAAAGCGTATGAAAATATGTCCTATTGTGAATTTTACCACAACAATCAGCCGGTATTTGTTTCCTTTGATGTTAAACGCATAATGTTGATTGCCTACATAATCGGTTGCAGGAAAGTCAACCTTTATATCCGAGAGGGTTTCCATTGTGCCCGCTCTGCTGTGGCATACCATCGTTCGAGGGCAGATTGTGCATAACCATGTCCTTCCGAACTGTAGAACTCCACCAGCTTTCTATGTGAAACTATTCTCATATCGGCTGCAAAGATATACAATTATTTTGAAATACAAAACTTTTCACAAGAATATTTTTATATTTCAGAATATGTCAGATGATTTAAACGCTACATGAATAGCTAGCCAGACAAGGAGGAAGCTGCTGGTACGGTACTTAATGCCTCACTTCCCTTCTTGAAATCTGATGAGTGTGTGCGAGTGATAGGACAGCTCTCCTACATTGTTCAAGACATGAAGGAAGAACTACAGCAAAGCCTAAGCCGTGGATACCATATGTAATACTCTGTACAAGCCGAGTCAGCCGTTAATTACTGCCGGCAGACTCGGAATTCATTAAGGTTTTTATTTACCGCCTTGCACATCGCCTCCAGGCTGATTACCATCGCCGCCTGTATACAAGGAGAGGCTAACGGAAGTTTCTCGTCTACTGGATTCAGGGAAAATAAAAAGATGACAGCACAGAGCGTGTCATCTTTTAGTGGTTTGTGAGGGTAAACGTCATCCCTTCCGCTTAAACGAAGCCAAGAAAGCCTCGAAGTCGGCTTTGATTTGCTCTTGCTTCTGCTGAATCTTATCCTTGAACTCCTGCTTCTTCTCAGCACGCAGTTGGGCACGGACCTGC
>JAEEGL014226842.1_pt1 | contig 12493 bp, 21 predicted proteins | sample 9134231 | NCBI WGS metagenome assembly JAEEGL01 (sample SAMN16246548, study PRJNA631951) | gut metagenome | biome: gut microbiome; feature: rumen; material: fiber-attached | host: Bos | place: Iran: Karaj | collected 2018-10
GACCTCCAGAGCCTCCACCGTCAGGGCGAGCAGCTGACAGAACGTGTCTCGTTCCGCTTTGGTGTAGGTGTTCATGATCCGCACATACCGCGCCTCGCGCTCCTCCCTGACCGCGCTGGTGCGGTCAACGGCATTGGAAATCGCAATGGCCGCACACTCCACGAAATCAGCCCAGGCCTGCCAGGAGCTCCGCCGATCGCACAGGGCGGAAAAGACCTTCTGAAACTCCTTCTGCTCTTGGCGCAGATGCCGGATCACTTTTGCCATGGCTTAGCCCTCGTCTTCGGGTTCGTCCGCCGGGAGGACTTCGCGGGGCTCGCCTCCGTTGAAGGGGCCGACGATTCCCAGCTCCTCCAGGGCGTCCATGATCCGGGCGGCCTTCGCATAGCCGATGCTCATTCGTCGCTGCAGCAGCGCGGTCGTGGCTTTGTTCTCCGCCCGGACGATCTCAATGGCCGCCTGGATATCCGGATCCTCCGTGCTGATATCCTCCGGGCCGCCGTCGTCCTCCATTTCGTATTCCTCCAGGGGCTCGGCGCCGTCGGGCGGATCGTTGGCCTCGGCCTCGTTGATCACCGGCATCATGCCCTTGCGCAGCCCGTCCTTCTCGATCACGTCCCGGAAGAAATACTGCTGCCAGAAGGAGATCATCTTCAGCAGGACGCTTTCGATCTTGGTGCGCAGCACCTTGGAGATTGTGAACGTGCCGCCGCTGACCCTGGTAGTCAGATTCCCGTCCTCGAAGATCCACGTCATGGAACTTTCGGGGCTGCGGTAGCCGGTTTCCTCCGATTCCTCCAGCATGGTCATCTGGGCCTCCACGCCCTGGAGGGGGGAGATCGTCAGGGTGATGGGGTAGGTGTCTTTCCGGAAGCGGTAGGTCAGCTCGTGCTCCTCGCACAGCCCCTGCAGCTTCTTTTTCTGTGCCTCGTACAGAGTGATTTCGCTCATGGTCTCTCCTTTCTCATTTCAGGATCAGCAGCACGTCGTTCCATGCCAGCTTGACCCGGTATTCCTCCAAATCGGCCTCGGTGACATATTTCCGGCCGAATTGCTTCTTCATTCCCTTCCATACCCGCCACGGGATGCAGTAGACTTCGCCGGAATCGAATCCGGCCAGGACAAAGCACCGAGCCCCCAGGGCTTCATGCTCCGTCATATAGGCATCCTGGATCTCCTGGACCCGGCTCTGCTCCATGCGGGTTGAGGACGTGTATTTCGCCTCGAAGATGTACTCCCGGCCACCCTTGACGATGCCCTTGTAGTCCGGCTGCGCCTTCTTCACAAAGCAGGCGACAAACCGGCCGTTGCCCAGGTTCTTGAGGGGGTGCATAGGCTCCGGCGTCTTTTCGATCAGCGCAAAGCCCGTTTCCCGGTAGTAGTCAAAGGTCGCGTCGATCCTTGCCTCAAACCGCTTCCCCTTGGCCTTGGCCTCTTTGCCGAGCTGCTGGCGGCGGGGGTCCTTGTCTTTTACCACATCCACCGCATCAGACCTCCGAGCCAGGCACCGCTGACGAACATCAGCGTCCCGATCCCGCTCTGAATGACGGTCCTTGCAAAACTGATATCTCCCGCGTCGCTGGCGCCGGCGGTTCCGTAGATCAGCAGAGCGCCCAGCACGAAGATCACCCGGAAGATGCGCCTGGCGCGCCGAATCGCTTTCGTTGTCATATCATTTCCTCCGTTCATCGTCCGAAATAGGTTCCATCCAGCCAGAAGCCGTCTGTGCCTTGTTCAAATTCAGCCTGCCATACGTAACCGGCTTCAAAGATTTCGCTGTGTTCGCCGGAAAGCAGCCGCCTCGCTATGTCATAAGCACGCTCGACCGCTGCGGCTTCTCCGGGATCATTTGCTCGCTCTGGCCAGACGATGCCGGTCCATTGCCAGCGCCCGTATTGCAGGGGGGCGGTCAAGACTCCCTCCATCGTGTTCGGAAAACGTGGATCCGCGATCCTGTTAAGTACCACGTCGCCGACCATCATCCGGCATTCGTCGCTTGCCTCGTCCCCTCCGGCCTCTTGATAGATCACGCAAGCCAGCATTTCCAGCTCGTCAAGCTCCGGCTCCGGGACGGGCTCGGACGTCGGTTCCGGTTCCGGCATCGGCTCCGGGATTTCTTCCTGGGGTTCCGGTACCGGCAGGCCATTGAGGGCAAGAGGGAATCTCTTTACGGCGCGGGGCCGGGCCGCAGCCGGCGCCGGTTTCTCCGTCAGCTCGATCACGGCAGGCTGATCGGGTTCTGCAACATCCGCCGCCGTCTCCCGGCTTTTGGATCCGGCGACGGTGAACAGCACCACGCACAGGCAAAAAGCTGGGATAAGCGTCACGGGCTTCTTCATTTGGTCTTACCTCCGATCTGTTTCATCTGTCCTCCGGCAGCCGGGAGCGGCCTCGCGCGTCTGCTCGCTTTTGCGTAAGCCTCCTGGAACTCGTAATAGGCGTAGGCTTCGGTTCCGTCCTGGAAGCGCCGTATCAGCGCCTCCGGGCCTCCCATGCTCCGCACTACCTGGCGGACAAATTCAGGGGTGGAATCATGGTCCACAGCTTCGGACGGGGTCAAGCCCTCATAGTCCATCAGCATTTTCAGGCCGGACCATGCAGCATGGCTTTGTCCGATCAGCTCCGAACGGATATCCTCAGCCTTTTCCTTGAACTCCGCGATTGTGGGCGGGAATTTGCACTCCCTGCAGAGCTTGATCACGGCCTGCTGCCCGGTCCAGAAATCTACGTCGGGGAGGCAGCTGCACCAGAGCTGTATCGTCGGAACCAGCTTCTGAATGCCGCCCTTGAACGCTTCGGCATTTGGATAGGCCAGGAGCATGATCCCGAAAATCTCGGTCATTTCCTTTTGCGTCATTGCTCTGCTTCCTCAAACATCTGGTGGATCCTCTGCAAGTCCTCCATGGCGCTGGCGCTAGAGCTACTCTGGGATTGCCCCGTTTTCCGGTTCTTGTACCAAGCGTCACGGTGACAATGACGAATGACCAAATTCCAATCCGTCCATTTGTTCCGGTTGTGATTCTTCTGCGCCGATTCGTCCACATAGGTAATGCACCTCTGCAGCTCTTCCTCACCGAGACTGGCCAGCAGCCGGGCGTATTCATCGTCCGAGAGTCGGACCCAGCCATATTCACCGTACTTATGCCGCACGATCTTCGGCTCCGGCTGATCAGCGTCAGGGTCATACGGGGTTGCGATGTTTTCCCGCTCATTGAAAAGATCAGCCAGGTATTTCTGAAAGCCCTTGTGCTTGATCTTTTTGATTTCTTCGAGCAGGGGTTTGTTGAGCTTTACGCTGGCCGTCCAGTTATACTGAGCCCAATTCAGGACCAACAGCTCCTTCGTCGGGGCGTTGTACCGAATGACGTTGTGGACCTGGTCGAGCCGCTTTAAAAGGCGTTCCGCCGAGTCCGTGTTGTACCCGGTCTCGTGCGCAACCTGTTTTGTGCTGATCTCATAGCATCCGCACAAATTGGTGTGCGGGTTGGTCAAGACGTAAAGGTATATGTACTTGTCCTCCGGTGTGAAATCATCCTCGACCTTGGAATCCGTCCAGAAGCTCATGCTGATATTCCGATAACTTCCCATAGTGTTTCCTCCAGGGCCGCCCGGACAGCCGAGCGGCCCCCATGATCAGAACGGAAGCTCACCGTCGTCTTCGGCCTCCGTGAACTCACCGTAGTTGGAGGAGGGGTAGCCTCCGTAGTTCTGGGCCTGCCCGCCTCCCTGGCCGTAACCGTTGGCTCCGGCATATCCGCCGTAACCTCCGCCGCCGTTGCCGCCATAGCCGCCGTACCCGCTGGGAGCTGCGCCGGCAGTCTGACCGCCGTCGCCGTCCCGCTTGCTGTCCCCGAAATAGACATTGTCGGCCACAACCTCGGCGCTCCGGCGCTTGTTGCCCTCCCGGTCCGTCCAGTCCCGCAGCTGCAGCCGCCCGGAAGCGACGGCCATGCGGCCCTTGGTGAAATACTTGGAGACGAATTCCGCCGTGCTCCGCCAGGCTACGATGTCGATGAAGTCCGTCTGCTTCTCGCCGCTCTCCTTGTTCTGGAAGTCGCGGTCACAGGCCAGGGTGAAGCTCGCCACCGCGACGCCGGACTGCGTCCTCCGGAGCTCAGGATCGCGGGTCAGGCGGCCCATGAGAACGATGTGATTAAGCATCCTCGTCCTCGCCTTCCTGCGCAGGGACCTCCAGCTTCGCCGGACCGACGATCTCCCGGATGCGCAGCGTTTCCTTTTCCACTTCGGAGAGATAGGCCTTTTCGTCGACCTTGCAGGCCAGGATCACGTCCAGGAGCACGCTGCGCCGAATCAGGCAGGAATACTCCTCCGTGGTGATGGTGATGGTATTGACAGGGTTCATTTTCGATTTTCCTTTCTGCTGCATATATCAATGGCAGCCTTGCACTCGGCCACGTCGAACATGCCGATGTGCGTATTCTTGTACGGGATGCCCATCTGCTGGGAGAGCCACCGATAGGCTCCGTCCCGGTCGCCTTTGAAGCGCCCGAATTTCCAGAGCGGGTCAAAAGCCTCGTGGGCGAGATTCTTCCAATGCCGGAGTTCCGCGTTTGCCAGACGGCCCAGGGGTTTGATGCTGCCCCGATGGCAGCCTACCCAGGCAAGGTCTTTCCGGCAGACCCACATCTTACGGCCGTAGCCCCTCCCGTAGATCTCCTTGCTGTCCACCAGCTCCGCCGGCTGACGGCAATAGGGGCAGATTACTTTCACCGGCTCCAGGCCTCCTTGTACCTTTCGATTTGCTCCGGGGTGTCGGTCTCGATCCCCAGCTCCTTCGCCTCGGCAATGGCGCCGTCGATCAGACGAGCCATCTCCTTCGTGTCCATGTCGCTGGTATGCTTATAGACCAGGTAGCAGTTGAACAGTTTCCCGTTTTCCTCGCGGGTATCGAAGCATCGGACATAAGGATAGATTTTCCCGACGTCCACCCCGGCGGGGAGCTTGAAGCCGACCTTCATGCCGTCTTCGTCAGTATCAATGGCCCCGAAGGCCACCACCAGGCGGACCTTTACGGCGTCGTCGCTTTCGCCGGTCTCGGCAGCGATCTTATTGACCAGAATGTGAAAGTAGGCGCTGGCGTTCTTGGACCGCTTCTCGCGGTGCTTCTTGATCTCCACGTCCAGCTCCTGGCCTTTCAGCCGTTCGTAGTCCTCCCGGAAGTCCCGGTCCAGCTCCACGGTCACGCGCTGTTTGCGGTTGAGGCCGAGGGAAATATCCACCAGCCTCCCGCGAATCGGCCCGTTCATCGGGCCTCCCACTTCTCCAGGTACAGCGGCATCAATCCGGTGTCGCCGAGCCAGGCCAGGAAATTTTCGATGGTGGGAATGATGCTTTGCGTTTCATCCCGGCGGTATGTTTCCGACCATACCAGACTTCCATTGCTGACCAGGTAGGTGAAGCTCCTCGCTTCCGGGATCAGCTCGAAGTACATGGGGTGCTGGGTACTGTCGAAATACTTGCCGGGCTCGTAGCTCTTGGAGAATTTGATGTCGAATATCTCTCCGGCTCTGAGGCAGTCCAGCCGCCCGTTCAGGAGCATCGTCAGTCCGCCGACCTGGACGTTCCTGTATGCCTTGTACTGAAGGACGCCGCCACGCACGCGGTTTGCGATTGCCGCAGCCGCTTCGCCCCAGCTGTCGCCCTCCGGGGTCATGCCGTAGACGATCTGCGTCACCAATTCCTCAAAGTCGATCCCGTTCTGCATGGCCTCGGAGGTTGGCGTTGGCTCCCGGCGCAGCACCAGCATGAATTCCTCCATCTGGTCCCGCTCGGTGGTCGCGTCGGCGTTGGGGTTCTCCTTCATGGCGTAGAGCCAGGAAGAAAGAAGGCTGTGGGTCATGAGGTAGCGCATTTACTTCGCCTCCTTTTCCTCCTGGGGGGCAGCCGGAACCGCTTCGTCCTTGGCGGGAGGGGCAGGGGTGTACTGGCCGAGGACCTTGTCATAGAACAGGCCCAGCGCCTTGCACTTTGCGTTCCACTCCGCGTGGAGCTCCCGCTTGGAGGTCAGGGCGTGGGGTACATTCAGGAATTCAGGGAATACCGCATTGGCGGTTTCCAGGTCAGAGACGCGCCCGATCAGCTCCCGGCCGATCTGCAAAGCCTTCTCATAGGCGTCCTTCTCCGCCGCGGCCTGCTCGGCCTCCAGGGCGCTCACGGCGTTGTACTCGGCGAAGAGCTTGGTGAGGAAGTCGTTGGGGACGCCCGGCGCCAGTTCCGGAATCGCCCGAATGCCATGGATGCCGCGGGTGCCTTTGGCGAAGTACCGCTCACAGTTGGAGAAGCCGATGGTGCGCTGATTGCCGCGCATTTCCATGAAGCCGCCCAGGTCCATGACCTCCCAAACGGAGTTCTTGGAGCTGCCCTCCGCCTTGATGCGGAGCTTGACGTCGTCGCCGTCCTTGTCCTCGATGGTGTGGAAGACGATCACGATATGCTTGTCCAGCTGATAGATGCAGTGATCCAGGAAGCGCTGGAACTCCTTGCCGAGCCAGCCGTAGCCCTTCAGCGACAGGGAGCCGTCCCGCTGACCGTATTTCGGTTCGATGCTCTTGCCGTACTGTCCCATGACAGAGAGCAGTTTCCCGCCGGTGTCGATCACGATGGTCTCAAAGTCAGCCAGGTTATTCTTCACGCCCTGCAGCTCCAGCTCAGAACAGCCGATGCCGAGATCAGAGCGCAGCTCCTTGTAATCCCTGGGCTGGGTAATGCCTGCGGCCATATTCAGCACGTCGCGGTTGATGCGCTCGGCGGACAGGTCCACGTCGATGTAAAGGGGCTTCGGCGCGGAGAGCGCCAGGGTGGTCTTTCCGATGCCAGGGTAGCCGGCGATCAGCATGCGGATCTTCTTGTCCGCGAAGGTGAGAGATTCGGGTTTTACGATCATTTCAATTACTCCTTTCAGATGGATGGGCCAGCATTTTTGTGAACATCAAATAGAGACCGGCGGCCTCCTGGTCCTCCAGGCCGACGATATCCGGGCCTTCTTCGGTGAAGCCCATTTTCATAACCACGATGTCCCCGACGATGGGGCTGCCGTGCGCCAGGGTTCCGTAGAGCAGGCTGCCGATGGCATTCAGTTCCAGATCCATGAGCAGGCCTTCGTCGTTGACGATCATCACAAAGGGCTGTTTCAGGCCGACGGGACGGACGATCTCAATTCCGCCGCCTACGACAGCGCCGACCGTCTTATACAGGGGCTCCTGAAAGTCCCGGATTTCTACCTTGTCTTTGGCGGTGATTACGATGCCTTTCATTCGCTCTCCTTTCCCTGGATGTAGCCGGTGACCTTCTCGGTCAACCAATCCTGCACGGTGGCATGCCCTTCAGCCTCTATCAGCTGTTGCAACGCCTCATAGACGGGCGTTTCCAGCCTGGCCCTGATGGAACACGTCAGCCGGTGCTTGTCCTTCCTGCGTGCGCTGCGCGCTGAGGCGCGCTCCGGGTCGAAAGCGGTATAGAGGGCGTCCATGGCGGCCTTCGTGAGCTCGATCCCGTACTGATCCCCGTTCTCGCATTTGCTGTGAATGTACTTGTCGTATTTCGGATAGATCTTCTGGACGACCTCGATCATGGCCTTTACCGGGACATTTTTCCTGATCCTCAGAGCTTTCAGCTCGTTCATACCATCACCGCCTTGAATCCCGCCGGGAGGCGGACTATAATGGCTGCGGGTGTTTTATTGCCTGGGGCCGTTTCCCGCTGCATCGGGGCGGCCTCTTCTTTTTCTGCCAGGCAATCACAGCGTTCCCCAGGATCAAGGTTGCTCCCGCAGAGCGGGCAAGTCCTGTAATACGCCACGGCGCTCACAGCCTTTCCAGCTGACGCCACAGCACCGGGGACATGGTAATGATCTGGTACCCGGCAGCTTCCAGCTCCGTGGAGCGGTCATAGCTCTCTACGTCCTGGGCGTGCCGGGTGACGGCGTTGGCCAGCCCGTAAAGGGAGAGGTCGCCGCCCTCGATCAGCCGGCCCAGGATTCCCTTGCCCTCGGCCTCGGTGAAGCCGAACTCCTTGGAGGTCAGCTCGATCACCTGCGGGACGGTATCGGCCTGGAGCTTCGCTTCCGTCGCCTCGCGCATCTGGCCGACGATCTTCTCAAAGCTCGCCTGGCTGACGGCGGCGCGGACCGAATCTTCCAGCCGCATGATGAAGGCCTTGTCGCTGGCCTGGATCGTTTCGTCCCGGAAGATGCTCATGTCGTCGTTGGCCTCATTGACGCGGCCGACGTGATACTTCCTCATGGACCCGCTCTCGGCCACCATGCCGTTGGAGCAGACCAGGCGGTAGATCAGCGGCTTCACGTTCACGCTGCCATAGCCGACCTCGGAATTGGTGACGATCACTCCGGCCTGCACCGGATCTCCGACCTTGACCTCTGCCGTTGTACGCGGGGACACGACCTTGATGTACATGCGGCTTTCCGTCAGCTCGCAGCTCTCCACCCTGGCGTCCTCAATGCCGCCGATGATCGGCAGCACCGCCGAAGCGATCTCATAATTGTCGATCCGGCGGTACCGATCGGAGAGCAGCGCACGGGCGTTGCCGTCCATGGTCCGCAGCATCCGCTTGGTATCGGCGTTGTCCTCCAGCCAGGCGTTGACGTTCCGGGCCAGAAGCTCCGGCCGCTCCCGTCTCATGCGGTCGTAATACTGCGCGGGGATTTTGAGGAACGACCCGATCTGCCGATGGGCGATATCGGTAATCCCGTAAGGGACAAGGGCGTTCCCGCCGCTGACCACCAGCTGGGGGTCAGCCTGTCCGGTCATCGTCAGCGCGCCTGCGTCGACGATGAAATCTTTCTTTGCCGTGTTCTGCCGGTCCAGCTCCACGGCAAGAGCCTGAAGACTTCTTCCTTCCTTCACAACGATTGCTCCTTTCGCTGTGCGGCCTGAGCCGCTTTCCTGGCAGCCGTCCGCGCGTCCAGCGCCTCGCGCCCTCCTGGCTGCCGCAGGATGGCGTGAATCAGATCCATCGTCGCCGCGGCCAGACCGTCCCATGCCGCTTGCGGGATGGCGTCGTAATCGAATTCCAGGGACGTTGTGATCTGATCGTCGCTTGGGGCGGATATGTACCGCGTGCTTGCCATATAAACCTCCCTTCTCCCGGAAGTTCAGTTAAACTAAACTACCAGGGTAAAAAAATATGCCGGGACGTCAATCAGTTCGATTCTCAGAAACTCGCAGATTGAGCAGATTTGATCCTGGGAAAAGACACCCTTGCCATTGATCTTCTGGCTGTATGTGCTGGGATTCATTTTTGCAGCAGTTGCAACATCCCGATCTGTCTTTCCCATTTCGGCGGTCTTTCCGCGAAGCTTAGAGTAATCGAATTGCATCGTCACGGCCGTGGCTTTCGCCATTGTCGGTCACCTCCTTGTGTTCAGTTTGTCTAAACTATACAGCATGTTGTGGGCACTGTCAAGGGCAAGTTTAGATTATCGCAAACTTTTTTTGCGTTCTCGCGGATAATGTGTTGATTTATCTAAACTAATAGGATATAGTATAGGCGTTGAACGGAGGTGGAATCATGAGCGAAAAGGTAACCTGCGCACTTCGGATTAAAGAGGCTTTGGAGATCCGTGACATGACGCAGGCTGATCTGTGCCGAGCTACCGGCATCGGGAAAAGCGCCATGAGCCAATATGTGAACGGAAGACTCGTTCCCCGCCAGGATCGGACCTATCTGATTGCTCGGTCACTTAATGTGTCCGAAGCCTGGCTGATGGGGTTTGATGTGCCTATGGACAGATTAACGCCCGCTTCCCCGGAGGAAAGCGAGCGTATCAAAGAGTTCTCCGAAGTGTTTGGAAAACTGACGCCAGAACAGCAGACCCTCATTATCTCTCAGATAAAAGGGATTCTATCAAATCAATGATTTCCTGCTGTGCCACCTCGGAGAGCTGGGCGAACAGCTCGGCGGCAAACGCTGTCTCCAAATCTTCATTCGGCCTGGTATCTTCCATGGTCTTCAGCTCCTTGACAGTATTCTGCTGTCCGCAGTGTTCCAATTATAACGGCGGCATGGAGAAATTGTTGGATTTGGGAGATTATCACGTTCGAGCGGTTTTCTGAAATGCTATTCTCAAGATCGGAGGTTGTTATGGCTACCTGTATGAATTGTCAGAAAAGCGATCCGGCGGTCGTTGTCGGAAGACTCGGCCTTTGCGTAGATTGCCTGGAGGCCGAATTGAGTTCTGCGCAGGATATTTTGTCGATGATCCGGCAGGGCGGGGACCTGCGAAAGCGAGCTTTGGAGCAGATAGATGCTGATTTTGCCGAAGAGTTTGCGGAGCGGATAAGGGAGCCTCTCAAAAGCTCAACATTCACGAAATGGGGCGCCGACGAACACGGCACCCCGGAACAGCTTGACAGAATCCGTCGATCTGCAAAAGTGAAAGTCCTGGATTATGACCAACAATCCTGTGTCGCAACGATCAAGGGCTCCGGGAAAGAGCCTTATCAAACGACGCTTGATAGCTGCTCCTGTGCGGACTATGCGATTCGACAGCTCCCTTGTAAGCACATCTACAAGGTCGCTGCCTTGTATGGGGGAATCAACCTTTTGAGGTATTTGGAAGCGTGAAACTCGCTATAGCGATACGGTATGCATACCGTATGCATACCGCTCTGTATCTGTATACTGTATCTGTTACTGTAGGTATATAGATTTATTTCTCTTATTACGGGAGATGTGTTCTTAAGATAGACTATCAGTAGAAAGGAGAAGGCGCTGTGCCGAAAAAGAAAAGCTCTGGTTCGCTGCCGGCGAAACCGAAGCGCGGACAGAAGCTCGACGAAGCCGGTGTGGTCTATGCTCGGTACAGCAGCCACAACCAGAAGGATATCTCCGTTGAACAGCAGATCGAAAAGTGTATGGAGCTGGCTGCGGAATTCGGCATCCGCATCATAGATACCTATTCGGATCGCGCTGTGTCCGGCCGAACAGACAAGCGGACGCAGTTCCAGCAGATGATGAAAGACGCCCAGATGGGCTATTTCAGCTATGTGATTGCCTGGAAGTCAAACCGCATCGGGCGGAATATGCTGGAGGCACTGGTCAACGAAGCGCGGCTTCAGGAGCTGGGAATCCGCATCCTGTATGTGGAGGAGGATTTCGACGACACGGCCGCCGGGCGCTTCGCGGCCCGCTCGATGATGAACGTCAATCAGTTCTATTCCGAGAACATGGCGGAGGACATCAAGCGCGGTCTCTATGATAATGCCCGAAACTGCATGGTGGCCAACGGTCACCTGACCTATGGCTATAAGGCCGATGAAACGCTGCATTACGTGATCGACGAGCCCAGGGCCGCCGTAGTCCGGGAGATCTTCACCCGCGTGGCCGCAGGGGAGCCCTTCGTGGATATCTTCAATTCCCTTAACCGCCGGGGGATTACCACGTCCTACGGTCAGCCATGGGGGAGAACGAGCCTCAATAAGATCATCACAAACGAGCGGTACCGAGGTATTTACATCTACGGGGACATCAGAATCGAGGGCGGGATCCCCCGCATTATCAGCGACGAGCTTTTCTTCAAAGTCCAGGAGGTGATCACCACGAAAAAGAATCCAAGAGGCAGACACAGAGTAGCCGGCGATTATCTCCTCACCGGGAAACTCTTTTGCGGAAAATGCGGTGCGCCCATGACGGGCTACTCCGGCACCAGCCGGAGCGGGGAGCTGCATTATTACTACGTCTGCCAGACGCGCCGGGTGGAAAAGACCTGCGACAAGAAAAATGTCCGCAGGGACGATCTGGAGCTTCAGGTCGCCCAAGCAATTAAAGCCCATGTGCTCCAGGACGAAATGATAGAACGGATCGCCGATCAGACCATCGAATGGAATGAGCGGAAGGAGGCGGATAGCCACATCGGGCTTATGAAGGACCAGCTCGAAATCACGAAACGGGGGATCAAGAATATCCTGGCTGCCATTGAGCAGGGAATCATCACTCCCAGCACAAAGGATCGGCTGCAGGAGCTGGAGGCAGAGGCCTCCAAGATCGAGGCCAACATAGCGGCAGCCAAGGCGGATATCGTCTACGTCTCGCGGGACGATCTCATATCCGGCCTGTCGATATTCAAGGACGGAGATATCCGAGAGAAGAACTTCCAGCGCCGCCTTTTCGACACCTTCCTCGTGGCCGTCTTCGTCTATGACGACGATTTGAAGATCGTGTTCTCCTTCACTGGGGACAAAAACACTATGAGAATACCGATAGAAGCCCTGCAAAACGCGGTAGAAAATAACGATGCCGAGTGTTCGTTTAAGCTCCACCTTGCTCCACCATAATAACGGCATCCGCCTTTTGGCGGGTGCCGTTATTATGATCCGGATTCGAAGTTTATGCCCCGAAGGGGTAAATCCACCCGCCCCCACCATCGTCGTCGCGGACTTCGTATCGTTCGCGGCGACGATTCTTTTTGAATCGCCGTCTCTCGCTCGCTCCGCCGCTCCTCCTCCCAAAACCGGAC
>JAEEGL015443992.1_pt1 | contig 12493 bp, 9 predicted proteins | sample 9134231 | NCBI WGS metagenome assembly JAEEGL01 (sample SAMN16246548, study PRJNA631951) | gut metagenome | biome: gut microbiome; feature: rumen; material: fiber-attached | host: Bos | place: Iran: Karaj | collected 2018-10
GGTGGTGGTAAAGGATCAGTAGGCTTGCGAGGCCCTGGTGAGACGCAGTTGGAAATGGACCGCCGTATTATCCTTAATCGTATGTCGCTGCTCAAACAACGCTTAGTTGATATTGATAAGCAGATGTCTACTCAGCGAAAAAATAGGGGGCGCATGATACGTGTAGCATTGGTGGGCTATACAAATGTGGGCAAGTCAACTTTGATGAACCTTATAGCCAAGAGTGAAGTTTTTGCAGAAAATAAGTTGTTTGCTACACTTGATACTACTGTGCGTAAGGTTGTGATAGATAACTTACCTTTTCTTCTATGCGATACTGTTGGTTTTATCCGCAAGTTGCCTACAGATCTTGTTGATTCTTTTAAATCCACTCTCGACGAAGTACGCGAAGCCGATTTGTTGATACATGTTGTAGATATATCACATCCCGATTTTGAGGAGCAGATCAAAGTGGTGAACAAAACTTTGGCTGAGATTGATGCTGGAGGAAAACCTACAATGGTGATTTTTAATAAAATTGATGCATATACGTTTATAGAGAAAGATCCTTTCGATTTGACCCCAAAAACCAAAGAAAATGTGTCATTAGAAGAGCTGATACATTCGTGGATGGCTAGGGTGGAAGATGATTGCATTTTTATCTCAGCTAAAGAAAGGACGAATATTGATAATCTGAGGGAGAAATTGTATAAGAGGGTGAGAGAGCTGCATGTGCAGAAATATCCTTATAACGATTTCCTTTATCCTCAAACTGAAGACCAATAATTATGGATTACAGAAACTTAACAACAAACGAGGTGGCTCAGCTCGAGCTGCAGGGTTGTACGGCAACAGACTGGAATCGAGTGTGGGTAGTGCCAAAATTCGATACACAGTATATAGTTTCAGCCCATTTCTCTGGTGATATACGCATAGGTTCTCTTCAAGGAGAATTCACTTTAAAAGGTGGTATTAGTAAGCATGCAGGGTTGCGACATGTAACATTGCATAATGTAACAGTGGGCAACGAGTGTTATATTAAGGATGTGCATAACTATATTGCAAACTATACAATTGGGGATAATACCTATATTGAGAATGTTGATAACATAGTAGTGGAAGGCAAGACTAGGTTTGGCAATGGAATTGAGGTTTCGGTGCTTAATGAAACAGGAGGACGTGAAGTAGCTATCAGCGATAAACTATCAGCTCAGTTAGCTTATATCATGGCAATGTATAGACATCGTCCGGAACTGGCAGTGCGTTTGCGTGAGATAGCTGATTATTACTCTAATAAACATGCTTCTGAAATTGGTGAGATTGCGGACCACGTAACCATTATGAACGTGGGTTCAATTATGAACGTACGCATTGGCTCATATGCTACCATCATAGGTGCCAACCGTCTGAATAATGGTACTATCAATAGTAATAAGGAAGCTCCAGTATACGTTGGTCATAATGTTATTTGTGATGGTTTTATCATCTCATCAGGTTCGACTCTCGATGATGGTGCTATGCTGACACGTTGCTTTGTGGGACAGGCTTGTATGATGGGGCATGGTTATTCTGCCTCCGACTCTTTGTTTTTCAGTAATTGTCAAGAAGAGAATGGTGAGGCTTGTTCTATCTTTGCAGGACCGTTTACTGTAACACATCATAAATCAACACTGCTGATTGCTGGCATGTTCTCATTTATGAATGCAGGTTCAGGATCTAATCAGAGCAATCACATGTATAAGTTGGGACCTATCCACCAAGGCATTTTGGAGCGTGGCGCCAAGACTTCTTCTGATTCATATATACTATGGCCTTCACGTGTGGGTGCTTTTTCATTGGTGATGGGCCGTCATGTGAATCATTCTGACACTTCTAATTTGCCTTTCAGCTATCTGATAGAGAAGAAAGATACCACTTATCTGGTACCTGGCGTCAATCTACGTAGCGTAGGTACTATACGTGATGCGCAAAAGTGGCCGAAGCGTGACAAACGCTCAGATTCCAATAAATTAGATTGCATCAACTACAACTTGTTAAGTCCATATACTATCCAGAAGATGTTCAAGGGTTGTGAAATTTTGAACGATCTGCGTCATGCATCTGGAGAACTTTCTGACGAATATTCTTTCCATAGTGCCAAGATTCGCAATTCATCATTGGTAAATGGTATCAAGTTCTACGAAATAGGCATTTGTAAGTTTTTAGGCAATTCTGTCATCAAACGCTTGGAGAATATCAAATTCAAAAGTGATTCTGAGATTCGTGAGCGGCTAAAACCTGATACGGAGATCGGCAAAGGTGAATGGGTGGATATATCAGGTTTGATTGCTCCTAAAAGTGAGGTAGATCTGTTGCTCGACAATATCGAGAGTGGAAAGGTAAACAAGTTGAAGGAAATCAATGATGATTTTATGCGTATGCATATTAATTATTATACCTATGAATGGACTTGGGCTTACGAAAGAATGCTTGAGTTTTTCAAATTGGATCCTGATAAGATTACTGCTTCAGATATCATCCGTATTGTAGAAAAATGGAAAGAAGCGGTGATAGGATTGGATAAGATGGTTTATGAAGATGCAAAAAAAGAATTTTCACTTTCATCCATGACTGGTTTTGGAGCCGATGGTACGAAATTTGAGAAAGAGCAAGATTTCGAACAGGTACGAGGTGATTTCGAGAGTAATCCTTTTGTGACAGCAGTACTTGATCATATTAAGGCAAAGACTGCTTTGGGAAATGAGCTGATTGAACGATTAAAACCTTTGACAGAATAATTTGTAAATTAACCAAATAAAAACTAGTTTAATTATGGCAACAAATCCTCCGTTCCACTATCAACCCATGTTTGAACATGGTGAAGATAAGACTGAGTATTATCTGCTTACCAAAGACTATGTGTCAGTAAGCGAGTTTGAAGGTAAACCTATCCTTAAAATTGAGAAGGAAGGCCTCACAGCAATGGCTAATGCTGCTTTCCGTGATGTATCGTTTATGCTGCGTCGCTCACACAACGAGCAAGTGGCAAAGATTCTTTCTGATCCAGAAGCGAGTGATAACGACAAATATGTTGCTCTCTCATTCTTGCGTAACTCTGAGGTTGCGTGTAAAGGGCAACTTCCTACTTGCCAGGATACAGGTACCGCCATTATCCATGGTGAAAAAGGTCAGCAAGTATGGACTGGTTACTGTGATGAAGAAGCTCTTTCTTTAGGCGTTTATAAAACATATACAGAGGAGAATTTGCGTTATTCTCAGAATGCCCCTTTGAATATGTATGACGAGGTGAATACCAAGTGCAACCTTCCTGCTCAGATTGATCTGGAAGCTACCGAGGGAATGGAATATCGCTTCCTTTGCGTTACTAAGGGTGGCGGTTCAGCCAACAAAACCTACCTCTATCAGGAAACTAAGGCCCGCATTCAGAATCCTGGCACCTTGATTCCTTTCCTTGTAGATAAGGTGAAGAGTTTGGGCACTGCTGCTTGTCCTCCTTATCATATCGCTTTTGTCATAGGTGGAACTTCTGCAGAGAAGAACCTCCTTACTGTCAAGTTGGCATCTACGCATTTCTATGATGAGTTGCCTACTACTGGTAATGAATACGGTCGTGCTTTCCGTGATGTAGAGTTGGAGAAACAATTACTTGAGGAAGCCTACAATATTGGCTTGGGTGCTCAGTTTGGCGGCAAATATATGGCTCACGATATTCGTGTAGTTCGCTTGCCTCGCCATGGCGCCTCTTGCCCAATTGGTATGGGTGTTTCGTGCTCAGCCGATCGTAACATCAAGGCGAAGATTAACAAAGATGGTATTTGGATTGAAAAACTTGATGATAACCCAGGCGAATTGATTCCTGAAGCATTGCGCAGGGCTGGTGAGGGTGATGTAGTTAAAATTGATCTAAATCAGCCAATGAGCGAAGTGTGCAAGATATTGTCAAAGTATCCTGTAGCAACCCGTGTGTCACTGAACGGTACCATTATTGTGGCACGCGATATCGCTCATGCTAAGCTGAAAGCTCGCTTGGATGCAGGAGAGGATTTGCCAGATTATTTCAAAAACCATCCTGTACTTTATGCTGGTCCAGCCAAGACTCCTAAGGGTATGCCTTGCGGTTCAATGGGCCCAACTACTGCTAACCGTATGGATCCTTACGTAGATGAATTCCAGGATCATGGTGGCTCAATGGTGATGATTGCAAAGGGAAACCGTACCGATGTAGTTACTGAAGCATGCAAGAAGCATGGAGGCTTTTATCTGGGCTCTATTGGCGGTCCGGCTGCTGTGCTGTCACAAAACAATATCAAGAGCATTGAATGTGTGGAGTATCCAGAATTAGGTATGGAAGCCATTTGGAAGATTCAGGTAGAAGACTTCCCTGCCTTCATCCTGGTTGATGACAAGGGCAATGATTTCTTCAAGCAAATCAAGCCTCGTTGCGCTTGCAAGTAATTAAATGTAGATTATTAATCTAAGAGGGTGTGCATGCACACCCTCTTAATTATTATAAATTTTCAATGTGTTTCTTTCCACAATTCAATTCTTTTGTCTATCTTTGCATTATATAATGTAGAACAATTAAAATAGTAGAAATATGATGAAGTTTATCGTTTCAAGTGCAGACCTGTCTGGCCATCTTCAGGCTATCAGCCGTGTTATCAACGCAAAGAACACTCTTCCTATCCTTGATAGTTTTTTGTTTGAGTTGCGTGATGGTACTTTGTTTATCACTGGCTCTGATGGGGAGACTACAATGACAACTCAAGTGGAGGTGGCTGAGAGCGAAAAAGATGGTAAGTTGGCGATTACTGCCAGAACTTTACTTGACGCATTGCGTGAAGGTACTGACCAACCACTCACATTTGAAGTGAATGAGGAGACGTTGGAGGTGACGGTAAGCTACATAAATGGTCATTATAGTTTGATGGGGCAGAATGCAGATGTGTATCCTTTGCCTTTGGCAATGGGAGAGAATGCTACTCAGGTGCTGATTGCTGCCAATGTTTTGCAAAAAGCAATTAGTTGTACACTTTTTGCTACAGCTGACGATGAGTTACGCCCTGTGATGAATGGTATTTATTTTGATATTAGTGAGCAGGACATTACTTTTGTTGCTTCAGATGGGCACAAACTTGTGCGTTTCCGTACCAATGTTGCTCATTGCGATAAGCAGGCTGCATTTATCCTGCCAAAGAAACCTGCAGGCTTACTGAAAAATTTGTTAGTGAAAGAAGAAGGTGATGTAACAGTGGCTTTCAATGATCGCAATGCAATGATTACTGTGGGAGATTATCGATTGGTATGCCGACTTATTGAGGGAAAGTATCCTAATTATGCCTCTGTTATTCCTCATAATAATCCATTTGTATTGACACTTGATCGTCAGAGTGCTTTAAGTGCAGTACGTCGTGTTTCTATTTTCTCATCTCAAGCTAGTAGTTTAGTAAAACTCTCTTTAAGTGAGAATAAGCTTACACTTTCAGCCCAGGATATTGACTTTTCTACCTCTGCCCAGGAAGTAGTGAATTGCCAGTATAGTGGCGCTAACATGAATATTGGTTTCAAGGCTACATTCTTGTTAGATATTTTTAGCAATATATCTTCTAATGAGATTACCTTTGCGTTGGCCGATCCATCAAGGGCTGGTGTGATAGAACCTGCTGAACAGGAAGAAGGTGAGAGCTTGTTGATGTTGCTGATGCCGATGATGCTGAACGATTAAAGGTTATGAATCTGAATCTTACTTGTCCTGTTGTTTTTTTTGATTTGGAAACGACGGGAACTGATATTAATAAAGACCGCATAGTCGAGATATGCTACCTTAAGGTTTGGCCAAATGGGAATGAAGATGCTCACACGATGCGCATCAATCCGGGTATGCATATACCAGAAGAGTCATCGCAGGTGCATGGTATCTATGATGATGATGTTAAGGATTGTCCTACATTTAAGGAAGTAGCCAAGAATATAGCAAAGGATTTTGAGGGCGCCGACATTGCCGGCTTCAATTCGAACCGATTCGATGTCCCTCTGCTGGCTGAGGAATTTTTACGTGCTGATGTAGATATAGACTTGGCACGTCATCGTTTTATTGATGTACAGGTAATTTTCCATAAGAAAGAGCAACGTACTCTCTCCGCTGCTTATCAGTTTTATTGTGGAAAGAATTTGGAAGATGCGCATACAGCCTTAGCCGATACAAGAGCCACATATGAAGTGCTTAAGGCACAATTAGACAAATATCCTGACCTGCAAAATGATATGAAGTTCCTCTCTGATTATTCCTCATTTACAAAAAATGTGGATTTTGCAGGGCGCATGGTGTATGACGATAATGGAGCTGAGGTATTCAATTTCGGTAAGTATAAAGGTCAACTTGTGAAAGATGTGTTGGCAAAAGATCCTGGTTATTACAGTTGGATACTTAATAGCGAATTTACCCTTAATACTAAGGCTGCTCTCACACGTATCCGTGTGCGAGAAATGATGAATAAATGATTCGTTCGCTTCATATACAGAACTATGCGTTGATAGAGCAGCTTGATATTTCATTCGAGCCAGGTTTCTCTGTAATTACAGGTGAGACTGGTGCCGGAAAATCTATTATGTTGGGTGCATTGGCTTTGTTGTTAGGGCAGCGTGCCGATACAAAAGCTATTCGCCAAGGTGCAGCCAAATGTGTAATTGAGGCTCATTTTGATCTCAGTTGTACCCCTTTCAATAATTTCTTCCAACAAAACGGATTAGATTACGACGAAGATTGTATAATGCGCCGTGAGGTGTATGCTTCAGGTAAAAGCCGCTCATTCATCAACGACACACCAGTTCAGCTTAGTCTCATGAAAGCTTTGGGAGACAAACTGATTGATATTCATTCGCAGCATCAGAATCTTATGCTCGACAACGAAGGCTTTCAACTGGATGTACTCGACATCTTAGCTCATCATAATGATATTTTGCACGATTATAGACAGCTTTATCGTTTATGGACAGATGCTAAGAAAGCTTTGCATATATTGAAGGAGGATACAGAACGCAACAAAGCTGATGAAGATTATGTACGCTTTCAACTAAATCAGTTGCAAGAAGCACAATTGCAAGTTGATGAGCAAGAGACTCTTGAGCAGGAAGAAGAGGTGCTGAACCATGCAGAAGATATTAAATCGGCATTATTCCAATCGGTTCAAATGCTGGATGGTGATGAACATAGCCTGCTTCATGCAATAAAAGAAAGTCGTTCCTCTTTGCATAACATCAGTAAAGTTTATCCTGCTGCTGTCGAACTTGCTGACAGATTGGACTCTTCTTTTATCGAACTAAAAGACATTGTCGATGAGATAGCTTCTAAAGAAGACGAAGTGGAGTTCAATCCACAAAGATTAGAGGAGGTAACTGAACGCCTTAACACTATTTATACATTAGAAAAGAAACATCATGTGGATTCTGTGTCTGATTTGTTAGACATACAGGATTCATTTGAAAAGCGACTTGAGAATATTACCTCTTCCGATGACCAAATTGCAGAGATGATGAAGAAATGTGACCTCTACCACGAAGAGCTTCTGAAGCTAGCTGGCAAACTTACAAAAAATCGTGGTAATGCTGCCCAACAGGTAGAGCGCTGCATGGAAAAGAGCCTTATTCCTTTGGGTATGCCACATATTCGTTTCAAGGTAGAGGTTGAACCACGTAAAGAACCTGATGCAAATGGTATGGATAGCGTGAGATTTTTGTTTAGTGCCAACAAAAACGGAGTATTGCAAGATATTGCTAATGTGGCTTCTGGAGGCGAAATTTCTCGTGTGATGCTATCGTTAAAAGCAATGCTGGCAGATGAGTCAAGGTTCTCGACCATCATCTTCGATGAGATTGATACCGGTGTGTCGGGTGAGATAGCAGCTCGTATGGCTGGTATGATGCATGATATGGCAACAAGTAGTCTTGATAGAGACTCACAAGAAGGTCATCAGGTTATCTGCATTACACACTTGCCACAAATAGCAGCTAAGGGAAAAGTACATTATAAGGTGTATAAGAAGGATAATGAACATGAAACTGTGAGTCAGATACAGAGGCTTACTCCTGAGGAGCGTGTTGAGGAAATTGCTCATATGCTGAGTGGGGAGAATATGACAGAAGCTGCTTTGCAAAATGCGAGGGAGTTGCTAAAAGTATGAATTTAAGAGGATTGTTTTGAAATATGAGGAAGAGTATTAAGATAGTATTGGCTTTGATTGTATTAATGATTAATGGTCAAATAGCCAATGGACAATCGGTAAAGTGGGCCGATAAGGCTCGTCAGGCAGTATTTTCTGTGGTTACCTATGGAGCTGATGGCAAGATGTTGGGTACAGGCAATGGATTCTTTGTTAGTGAAGATGGTGTGGCATTGTCTGACTACGCATTGTTTAAAGGTGCCTCTCGAGCTGAAATTGTAAATGCAGATGGCAGACGTTTGCAGGTATTGGAAATTATGGGTGCTAACGAGATGTTCGATGTACTTAAGTTCAGAGTAGAGATGAACGGTCAGAAAGCTACTGCTTTGACTGTGGCTGCTAATGCTCCCACTAATGGTAGTCGTGTATATTTGTTGCCTTACTCCACACAGAAGAATACTGTTCCAACTCAGGGAACAGTTAAAGAAAGTACACGCGTGGCAGGTAGTTACCAATATTATACCCTGGAGTTACCTTTACAAGACAAAATGGTAAGTTGTCCGTTAATGGATTCTAATGGTCAAGTATTTGCCTTGGCGCAACAGACATCAGATGATACTGATAAAAACACATGCTATGCCATAGATGCCTGTTTTGCTATGGATCAGGAAATCAGTGCACTCTCTTTGAACGATGGCTCTTTATCTAGTATTGGTATAAAGAAAGCCTTGCCTGATAGTGAAGAACAGGCATTGGTAACGCTCTATATGGCTTCTACAACTAATAGAGAGGCATATTCCATGTTGCTGAATGATTTCATTACAAAGTTTCCCCAAAGTGCTGACGGATATGTTCGCCGCGCTACCTTTGAACTAGGTAAGTCGTTAGATGAGGCTGTTTTGGCTAAAGCAGAAGCAGACCTTGACAAGGCTTTGGAGGTATCTGCAGATAGGTCTGAAACTCTCTACGAGCGTGCTAATTTGTTTTACAACTATCAATTAACTAATCCTGAAAAAACGTATAAGGATTGGACTTTTGAGAAAGCATTAAACGAGGTACGTGAAGCTCTGACTATCAATGACCTGCCTGCTTATAGTCAATTGGAAGCTGATATACTCTTTGCTATGCAGAATTATGCTGAGGCTTATACAGCTATAGAGAAAGTCAATGCTTCTGCTATGGCATCGGCAGCGACTTGGTATAGTGCAGCTCATTGTAAAGAACTGATGAATGCTCCAGCAGATGAGGTAATTGCCTTGATAGATAAGTGCGTAGGTATGTTTACCCCACCTTATACTGAACAGGCTGCTCCTTACTTGTTGGAACGTGCTCGCATTTATACGAATGCAGAGAAATACCGTCCTGCCTTGATAGATTACGATGAATACTACAAGGCTGTTAATGGCAATGTAAATGATCAGTTTTACTATTTGCGTGCTCAATGCTCTATGCAGGCAAAAGCATATCAGCGAGCGTTAGACGATTATGCCGAGGCAATCGAATTGAACCCAGAAGAACTGACTTATCGTGCAGAATTGGCTGTGGTTAATATGCGAGTAGGGCGCAATGAAGAAGCTATAAAGGTGTTAGATGCTGCTATTGCCAAAGATGCTTCCTATGCAGAACTATATCGATTAAAAGGTTTGGCTCTCCTACAGTTAAAGAAAAACAATGATGCTCGCGCTGCTTTCAATAAGGCAAAGGAACTGGGAGACCCACAGGTAAATGCTTTAATTGAGAAATACTTTGGCAATAATATAGCAGTTGACCCAAATAATTCGTAAATGCAGCCATTTCTGACTGCATTTATGTGGTTATGCTCTATTATTTCGGACACGACTATTATGATAATTTGCAAATTCTTGTCTATATTTGAGTAGATTTTCAGCAAAGGTTCTTGTAAAAGCCTTAGCATCTATATCTTTGGTAAAGTACTCACCACACTCAAATACATCATATGCAGAATAGTTTTCGTTTGCATCCAAAAGAACGGCTATTTGTTTAATGAAAAATGGGTTTTCCGCATCATAACTTGTTAATATATCAATATTACCTATATACTCAATAAATCGTGGGAGATTTATATTGGGTAAATTAAAATCGTGATAAATGCCTAAATATTTCATTTTGCGTGATATTTATATTAAAACGCTGCAAAAATAATGAAATTATTTGAGAATTATAATTCTGCAAAGCAAAAATATGGAATTGAAATGGTAAAACAATTGTCAAAATTAGGTTTACCACCACAATATCTATTGTCAGCGTGTAGGTTTATTAAAGAATACAATGTGCCTTCGCAAAGGATGGTAAGCCAATTTAAGGAGTGGACAAAGTATGTAATAAAGTATAGTCAATATGATGTCAATAGTCTGTCATATGATGAGTTTTTAAGGGTATTATCTCAAGAGAAGAGCAAACATATTGTTCCTAATCTTATTTGGCAAAATGAAATAGCCTCTTTAGGAAGAATTGATAATGCAAAAGATGTGCAATCAATTCCTGTAAAAAACCAATGGTGCATAAAATCGCAAAGAGGGTTCAATGATTACACGTCAAAAGGATATGTATTCTTTGTGATATATTTACCAAATGAACCTTTACCATTCACATTTGTAGTTGTGGCTATTTGTGATGGTGATGTAGAGTATTATGATGCCCAAGATTATGAGCAATTTGAAGATTTGAGAGGTGGAAATGAGAATAACAGTGACCACGAAATATATCAGAGGAAACTACCACAAGAAATAGTATCATACCTATATGACATTGCAGCACAACAGACTGAACGAAAAGAAGCAAATATTCAAACTGAAAATAAACAATATAAAAGAAAAACAAATATGAATAAGAAACAAATAAGACTTACAGAGTCAGACCTTCACAGAATTGTGACTGAAACAGTGAATAAGGTGTTGAATGAGATTGGCAACACCCCTAAAGGTCAATATGGATTAGGGGCATTACAAGCAAGGAAAAATAGAGGGCTTGCTCCTTCTTCGGATGGATTTGACAGAAGTGTTGGAAAATATGCAAGTAACCAACGTAAAAAAGTGTTAGGTCATGATAATGCATGCGTTAAAGATGACAACTTTACATACGGAATCCATGATATAAATCCTTTGATGGATATGTATGACCTCGGATATAGTGATTATAATAACCTATATGACGAAAATGATTTCCCCAAAATAGCAAGAGGAAGATTAGAAAGAATGAATCGTTAAGCCACATCGCACAGTCTTAGTTCACTCCAAGTAACAATCAGCCCAATTGACTTATTGAACATATCATCAAAGCGTTCCGATTGGGACGCTTTTCTTGTATTCCAACGATACACAGCCTCGTCAATGTAGGACTGAAGATGCTCGTCACTGACATCGTGGTAACAGCCAACAATCATCCTACGGAAATGACTCCAAAATCCCTCAATTGAGTTGGTGAAGATATCACCATTGGCATATTCCTCTGAGCCGTGATTCACAATCGCATGAGCATAGCCCAACTCTGCAAGACCATTATATGCATTCAGTTCGTCAGTAATCACCCTTGAACCCTCCTCAACGAATTGCTGAATGATTGGCTGCAATGTTGCCTTGTCAGTCTTCTCAACAACGAATGCGTGAACATACGTGATGTTCTCTTCCTCGCCCATCTCATTTTCAAAAGTGCTGCGTTCCATCATACCTAACACAGGAGTCTTGGTCTTGGTTGAACGACCTTGCGTCTTGGGAGTTCTCATTGACTTGTGCTTCCACTTTTCCTTACCACCGATATACACCTCATCACACTCCACCGTACCCTCAAAAGCCTCAGAATCGTCTTGAGCATAAAGAGTGCGAATCTTCTGCAACATATACCAAGCAGTAGTCTGAGTAACATTGATGTCCTTCGCTAACTGATGACTACTGATACCTTTCTTGTGGGAAGAGATAAGGTACATAGCAATGAACCACTGAATGAGTGAAACCTTCGTGTTCTGAAAGATTGTGCCGACAAGAACTGAGAAGTTCTTACCGCAGTTTGGGCAACGATACTTCCCGTCTTTACGAGTCTTGCAGTGATGACCACCGCAATATGGACAGATAACATCACCGTCAGCCCAACGTGATTGTGCAATAGCCTTCTTGCAAGTTTCCTCGTTACGGAAATAGGTTGTGAGAGATAGGATGCTGTTGAATTTTTTGAAATTTATCATACTGCTTGGTTTTTCTTTTTGTTTCTATAACGAAACATCAAAAAATATAACGAAAAACCAAGCCAAAACAACCCCTAAATCAAAGTTTTTTCAAAAAAGTTGGGTCAACTGCTATATTATTACCAATACTTTTGATGCCAGCAAGTCAGCTACAATA
>JAEEGL015609954.1_pt1 | contig 12493 bp, 13 predicted proteins | sample 9134231 | NCBI WGS metagenome assembly JAEEGL01 (sample SAMN16246548, study PRJNA631951) | gut metagenome | biome: gut microbiome; feature: rumen; material: fiber-attached | host: Bos | place: Iran: Karaj | collected 2018-10
TCCGGTATTTTGGCACCATTCTCCTTCTCCCATTTCATCATATTTTCTTCTTTGACAGGTTCGCCAAAAAAAGAATATTCTCCATCATTCTCTTCATCATACTTATCACATAAGTGTAAGATATTCTCTATCTCCTTCTTTAATGTGTTGTCTTTACTGATTTTTTTTGCGTACATATTTTGATCCTCCGTAAGTCTCAATAATCCGCACCTGTTAATGATACCACGTTTCTGAGATAATATCTCCGGTTTATAGTCACCGGTCCGCCAGATCAAGACCGACCGATTATCATCAGAAGGAGGTATCTCATGTCAACTAAATCATTGCTCCACCAAGCAAAACTCAATGAATGGATCTCACGCTTCGCAGACCAGAAAGCCAGCGGTCTTACCGTTGCAGAATGGTGCAAGCAGAACAGCTTATCCGAATACAAGTATTTCTACTGGAAACGTCTGCTTAAGGAAGAAGCTATCGAACAGGCTCTTCCTGATATTGTTCCCTTGGCAATGCCATCTGCTCCCATTAATCCCACTCAGGTTATCCCAGGCACCTCTGAACTTGCTAGTGAAAGTAGTGCAACATTTCTCGATGATCTTATGCCTTGGTCTCCGCGTGTACAACGTGAGTGCCCGAGTCTCATAAAACAGTCTTAATTTTTCAATGTACAGTTGATCATCTATCAATAGCCTAAATCCCTGTAAAATGCAGGGATTTTTCAATCTCTGGTACTCATTTTGAGGGCTTACTAAATTCCTGTAAAATGCAGGGATTTTTTAATCTATGGTACTCATGTTTGAGAACTTACTAAAAACGAGACCCAGCGGTGGCTCCACCATATCCATAAAATGGAAAAGACCGTCGATTGTTCTCCCGAACAGCTTGTTGCTCTCAAGTCCGCTTACGAGGACTTCAAGCGTGAAGCCAAGGAAAGAAAATCAGCGGTCAAAAACGGCAAGACCACAGTTGCCGAATTCATGGATTGGATATTAGAACAATCACGGTTATATTGTGAATTTCATTATAACATTCGTATACTATCAAAAATCAAGTCAAAAAGTACCGTATATAATGTGTTTTAAAAGAGTCCAAAATGGTTTATAACAATTGCACTTTGTATCAAGAAATCAACCACAAGTATAAAATTAACACTAAACTCATCATACCTTACATCATCATTCTTTCTTACTTTTATACTTATGTGATTATAGATAATTCCAAAAATCAAAAAAACAAATGTTACAACAAGCGAAAATAGGCCCGGACCAAAGTGATACCTTCCCTCATGCAAATTATAATCCATGTGTTTAAACTTGTGTAACAAATGAAATTTGGTAAAACAATCTGCATATATCATAAAAAGAATCCAGTTAATGATGATCGCATAAATAGGATTGAATAATCTCTTCATGCAGCACACTCCCACTTTTATTATTTTCCTGTCATCTATATCCCTTATTCAAATACACAGCCTGTTACGAATTCCTCAAACTGGTCTGTCAGCCTCTCGTCAAGCTTCTTTCTTTTAACGGGCTTATATACTTCCATGCTGCATTCAAGGAGCAGGTCATCGGTCTGCCTCAGATAATAGGACCTATTATGAATCCCCTGATTACTGAACTCAGCGCAAACGGTAAATATCCTCCGATTCACTTCATTTATGAGTTTTTCCTTATCAGACAACTTTATAGTATCCTTCTATTAAATATCTTTAACTCGATCGCCCAGAAAAAGAACACTTATACTTACTACCGCACCGATTATCACAATGGTTAATCTCTCTTTAAACCCCATTGCATAGCCATGAAAAAAATACATACTATAATAATCAAGAAAGAAAATCATCTGTACAATAAAAAAGGCAACAAGAATTATGCTTACAAGAATTCTTTTAATCTTGCTGATAGCTCCTGCACCACTGTTTTTTGTACGCAGGTGATAGAATATCAGGCACACTACCATTAAAACAAAAAAAATTGTTATTGACAAACTTCCAGGTCCGAAACGATAACCGTCATGCATCATAAAATCGTATCCATGAAATGCATACGCAACGGTATCCAGGAAAAAAGTATAAACAAAGAATATAAACCAATCCAATAGTATTACGTTTCGTGGTTTAAACAATCTTTTCATATTCCCTCATATGTCGTCTATTTAATATTCGGTCACAGCTCATACTCTATTATATTGCTCACGCGGATATATGTCCCGTTAATATAAGCGGTAAGATATACGGTATGTACGCCTTCTTTACCGTCCAGCCATTGATATTCGGTATCAAGGACATACTCATCCTCCGCGAGGCGTTCCAGTACGGTCATCCCGTCATGTTCAATATTCCATCCGAGATTATGAAATCCCGTATGGTCATCCCTTGTTATCGTCATGTCATCATTAAGCACAAGATGAAAAGTCTCGACAACCTCTGTCTCCTCTATGACCATCTGCCTGTAGGAAAAGTAAGGGAACGGGTCACCGTTGGCCTTAACATCCGCTGTACAGTCCGTGAATTTGATATTCGTCTCCCTGCCTACTATCCCGCCGTAATCATTTCCTCCGCCTTCTATGATACCCTCGGTATAAACATTATCCCAAACGCATCTGCCGTATATCTCCCCGCCTGCAATTCCCGTACAGGCAGTACCGTGTACATAGGCATTGGTAAAGCTGATATCCCGCATGACAGCACTCGTGCTGTAGCCTATAAAGCCGCAGTCCTGATAATCAACATCAATATGCATGCCATTTACGGTATGTCCCCTGCCGTCTACCGTTCCGGCAAATGGATGCGCGTTCGGGCCGTACCATCCCATAGGCATCCAAGCGTATCCTTCCAGGTCAATATCCTTTTCCAATATTACACTGATCTCCTCAAACAGATAGGAAGAATTTACATAATAGACAACCGAGGCAAGCTCTTCAGGCGTTGATACGTGGAAAGTCGGCGCATTCCTTATCGCCCAGTCCTTATCGGCCAAAATCATGATGCTCCCCGTGTCATTCTCCCTCTCCCAATCAGACTCATACTCCGTCATATCCACGGTGTAGCTGTACCCTGAAACATCCATGCCCCAGCAGCCGTACCACTGATAAGCATCCGCAAGGAGGTATACCCCTCCCTCGTTTATCCGTGCGGAAAGCGTCCCGGAATCCTTGTCCAGCGCAGCATTTTCCACAGTATCGTAGGTCATCTCCTCCTCATTATAGTGAAGCATTATCAGGTTATCTTCAGGTATGCCTCTTAATTCGTCCGGGTCATATACGAAGCATAATTCAGCCTTGTAAACATCGGAATAATCCAGTTCGACAGGGAAGCCGACAAGCCCTGCCACACCGCTGTGCAGATAATCAACGCGATACAGGTCTGATATGCTCACCTTGGCTTCCATGCTCTCATCACATATACCGGACAGCCGGACCTCTGTGATCTCAGGCTTGGCAGGATCATCAAAAGTCTCGTGATAAACCTGACGTCCATTCAAGCCGTATTCCACATGCACAGGCGGTTCTTTGTCATCGCCCTTCTGTTTTGCCCTCGCATGATCTCTCTCATAAGAGAGCTCGCCCCTTATTGCGCTCGCGAACCCATTCCATCGCGTAACCGTCTCCTGTCCGCAGCCGCAGAACACCAACGAAGCAGTGAAAATGCATACTGTTATATATGATTTTACAGTAAGTCTCTTCTTATTAATTTCCATCCTCACTTTATGCATCATCCCCTAACCTTCATGATCCTAACTATAATAACGGGAAAAATACCGACATAATATGCTTTGTTCCCTTTCCCCGAATCTTCATAGCAGGTTTAAATATCTACTCTTTTTTAACTATCACCCAATGCCCGTTCTTCCTTGCACCTGCTCTGTCGATAATCTTCCTGTCCTTTAATACGCTTATAGCCCTTGTCACCGTAGGTCTGCTGAAGCCCGTCCTGTCCACTATGTCGGCAATAGAAATATCGTTATCCGATTTTATAAGTTCAAGTACACGATTTTCCTTATCGGACAGGTTTATAGTATCATTTAAAGTATCATTTCCGAGATTTAAAGTATCATCAGCGATGGATTCCCTGTATTCATGTATCGTCTCTTCGAGATTCTTAATATGATGGTTAAGCATAAAATCAATAAACGATGACGCATCGCCTGTATCCTGAGACTCAGCAAGTGATCTTATATATTCATCGCGACTGTCCTTCTTAACGATCGAGGGAATGACACCGAATTCAACTTGTAACATATTCATCAGCAATCGGGCCATTCTTCCGTTACCATCAGCCCACGGATGAATATAAACAAGATTGTAATGAGCCATAAAGCTCATCTCATAAATCTTATCAATATCCCACGAGGCTGCGCTTTTTCTCTGCACATTAAGCCAGTTACAGAAATCCTCAAGCCTTTGCGGAACCTTCTGATATGACATATAGCTCTTTCCGCCACGTCCGGCTGTCACATTCAAAAGTCTCAGCTCACCTTCCGCACTGCTGAAGCTTCCTAACATCGTTCTATACTCTGTTCCCGTGTTTTTCATGACCATCCCTGCAAGGTGGCACATGAGCTTTACACTATAGTCCTGATGTTTGGCAGCAAGGTTAAACGCCTCTTCATAGGCTCTTTTCAGATCAAGATTCATCAGCTGTTCCGTAAGGGGCTTGTTGGGGCTTATACCTTCATCAAACAGCAAACGGTTTTCAATCTCAGTAACCGTTGAACCTTCAACAGCTGTAGAATGTGTTATCAGTGAATACAAATAGAACTTATCGTAATCTATCTGCTCCCGGATACCCAATGTCCTGTATTCTTTTATAACCTCAGTCAGTCTGCTCATAATTCACGCCTCACTGCAATCCTTATATTCATTCACGATCTCCCATTTTGCGTTGATATTTTTTATAGGCTACTCTGCTTCATTCCGGAACCTTAAGATCAGCCACATCGACTGCCGGCATCTTCCCCTGTCCGGTATGATTTCCTGTGGAACCAACCGCATACAGAGGATATTTAATAGAAAGAGCATCTAATTGTACCCTCCCGATACCCTTATGTAATTCCCATTTTCTTTGCTTATCATCTTTATTGTCACAGGCTTCTCCATGCTAAACCTGTCAGCAATCTCTTCGGGTACTCCATGAGGTATAAACTCTGATAATAAAAGAATATCATCTTTGAGTTCGACATTATAATAACCCGACTCAGTATAAAAATCATAGAAGTCTTGTATGCTATTATTATTTGCGCAACACATTTCTCTATCGCAGAACAAATATGTTCCTGGAACAAAAGCATCACTACTCACCAGGAATTTAGGAAACAAAAGGTACCTGTCAGCATCATCCGAATCCCAATTTTCATCACGTCTATAACAGCATCTCAAATTATCCATCAAAAACCACTTGTGTTCTCCAACATATCCGTTTTCATAAATCCAATAATAATCGCACCGATCATTATCATCTCTTAATGTTACAAGCATACCTATATCCAACAAATTGATTTCGGATGTTGGATACTGTGTTTGTATCATATTACTAAGATCATCAAGTGTAAGGTCTTTTGAAAAACATACATATGAAACACCAGGAGGCCTGCTCGCTATGCCTGCATCCTCTATCGCTATTGATAATTCTTTTTCACCTGTACCTGAATCCAATACCACTTCATCTCCGACATATCCCCCGCATCCATTACATAATAACAGGACAACAAACATATAGCATAATGAAATATTTATGTAGATTTTTCTCATCGCAGCCTTGCCTCCATGTCCGTTCCCAACATAATTTCATCTTCGGTACATTCCTTTAGTGTACGCTCCAACACTATCATTCCACCATCTTTTGTCATTTTCTTTAACCGTAGAATCATGTCAAACTCTTCAGATACTCCTCAACATTCATGTATTCCAGCCCGTCCTCTGTGACCTGCGTGACTCCCGGTTTAGGGTTAACTGTATTAAATAAATCAAATTATATCCGGGAACTTAACGGCAGTATGCTCAGTCTCATGGCTTACCATCGGCATTTTTGACATCTATATAATAGTGCGGCTGTTGCATTTCCAACACGGCTTTCATTCCTTCCTCATCCGCAACAAGATCCATATCTGATCTTACGACGTTTATCTGCTTTCCTCCATCTATCACAACACTTTGATCGGTAAATTCCATATTGCTTCCCGCTGTTGTAAGCAGATGATAACCGATCACTCCTTTTTCATCATCCGGCTTAATATAATCTTGACTATGACTTAAATTTGCGTTTTCTTCCCATGATATTCTGACTGTAATGCTCTCACCCTCATGCACCGTCACCTCTGTTCCCATCCAGAATATCCTGGGTACACTTTCCGTATCTGACATATCCGAGTCCCCCATCCAGACAAAGCTATAACGCCCTTTGGGGCTTTCCGAAAAAGCTCCATGCTCCAAAAGCAGCCTTTTCCAAAGGCCGTAATAAAGTTCCTTATTCTTTGGCGGATCAAGCGAGTTTGCCCTGTCGAATGCCAGTGTCAGGACATTTTCAAGACTGCTCTCATAACGATTTATTGTTACTCCTGCATCAACCTTCTTAGTCCTTTTTATGATTTTACCGACATGAGCATACCCGCTGTATTTCAGGTCCTCTATATCATCACCCAACACAAAAAGATACTTAGTATCTGCGTATCCGCTTTTCAAGCCTTGCGGTATAGAAAATCCAATGCTTTTCAGTTTGCCGGTGCCGTTTGCCCTGCCTATGTTAAAACCGGATGAAAAAACTCTTGTATTATCACTCTGCCTGAATGTGAAGCTTAAATAGGCTGAACTTATACCCGCCTCAACATCGTCTTCAGGTCCCCACGCATCCGTAAATTCATATATAGTTGCAGGGTGATCTGAAAAATCCGGAAATCCACTCATCATCTCGTCAAAATACGTATCATCCGACAACAGATCCGCATAAGATTCCCATTCATCAAAATACCTGATATTCAAGCTTGACGAGCTTCCGCCGGCTCCCACAAAATCCGCACATATATCGCCCGCATAAAGCTCAGGCTCAATTATTTTATTGTCTATGTACATAGTCGGTTTGCCGTAATCAAGCTTGCTCAGACTGGATACAAAAGGATAGAGAATCCTGATCGTCTGTTCATCCGCACCCTTGTTTGTAAGTGTATACGTGTCGCTAATCCCGGTCATCTCCGAACGTTCATAGACACCGCCATCAGGATAGACATTGTCATAATATGATATCAAACGTGCTCTGTCTGCATCCGGCATGACAAACTCTGACTCAGCTCTTTCTTCATTAGATATCCACATTGATGTCCATCCCGAGAAATCAAGGTCGATCATACGTGCAGCTGTAATAGAAGCATTCTCATCCATCAGCCTCAAAGGTAATAATGGCTTTTCTTCATAAACATATTTACGTACTTCCTTTTCCTTCTGCGCTTCGATCTCTTCTTCCGATAATTCCTCCGGTTCCGCATCTCGTGTAACCGTTGCAAAATAACATGTGAAAATAAGAACAATGCTTAATAAGCCAAGCGCAATATATTTTATTACCCTTTGTTGTGAATCATCACTCATTATAACACCAACCACCTTGTACATAATAACAGGAAGCTAATATACAGCAAAAAAGAATTTCTGTAGATTTTCTTACAGTTCCTTCATTTCCACATCTATTATCAACCTCTCATCAGCCTCTCGTTCCTGTTCCTTAATACTATATCTGCCATATGCCCACGATTACTCCTGTAGATATTCTCGATTTCCTTGCTATATCCATATATTGCGTCAGGAAGTACAGATTTGCAATAATCTATAATATCATCTGCGGCATTATGAGATGCACTGACCTGTGCATATTTGCCGTTTTTAAGTCTTATCATAACGTAATTTGTTTTGAATGGCACAAAATTAATCCTTTGTGTTACAGTATACGGATAAATCCATAATACATCCTCACTTTTTGCAAACCTGAAATCTATGTGGCCAGTATACAGAAAGAACCTGTCATCTGCTCTTATACCATATTTGCCGGGAACTGTTTCAAGAAGATGTTCCAACTGACTTTCAGCAAGTTCGTCACTTCCTATTTCTTTCGCATATGCTTCAACTTCTTTATATGGATTACCAAAGAATGCCTTATACAGTCCGTAAATACCTATACAAAATAAGAAGATAGCAAATACCGGAAATATTTCAGATCCTGATGATACTTTATTCTGTACAAGAACATAAGGAATAAAGGTCTTTTTTAGTTCTTCCTTATTCACTCCATATTCCTGAGCACACATTTCAAGATAATCGTCATAGAACTTGTAATAATCTGTTATCTTCTTAATATGTCCATGCACAGTAAAGCTGTCAAGCTTACTATAGTCAGGCACGCCTTCAGTATTCTCGGCCTCATATATATCATTAAGGAGCTTATAAGCCTTATCATTCTTCTTATCTTCAAGTTCCACGCCGACGTAGTTAGCACCATCAGGCCCCATCATCACAAAATATGACCTTTGAATCTCTCTGCCAAATGTATTAGTGGCGGCAGCGTAATAGTCCCATATATAATAAACCGTTATCCTTGCCCTTCCTTCATGTATCTGATCCGGTGTTATCATATCAAGATCCTGTTCTGCCCCTATAGGAATATAATCCTTAAAAAAATAGCCCAATATAGCTGATGCTACCATCAAAGAGAATAGAGCAATAAGAATGGTCTCTTTCTTCCATCCTTCCTTATACTGCTGCACCATGCTTTTATCACCATACTTAATGGTCTTGAACTCTGATTGAATTGTTTCATCTTCTGATCCTGAATCTGTACTGAGCTTCGTAGTCTCTTCATTATAAAGATTTCCAACAGAAGTTAAATCAATTATATCCCAATCCGGTGTATTATGATCCCGGGTATCTGTTTCCTGCATAGTTTCATACGCTTTCTCCTTAATCCGCTTCTTTCCTGATGCGTCGAGCTTCGCGTAATCACAATCCGATATTCCAAGATCTGTAAGCTGTTTACCACATTGTGAACAACTAATCTCTATTCCCTTCTTTGCTTTAAACAGCTTTCTACATTCTGAACAGTAATACATTGCTTTGACATCCATAGCTGTACTATCTTTTCTCATATCATCATTAAAATCGTCCATCACAATACTCCTCAAGTTTATGAAATATTATTATCCGGCTCTTTCCCAATATCAATATATATTACCATTTTATTTTTATACACCGGCTGACCTTTTATACTAAGATAAATTTTAATCTCTTTAATACTTTGCATCATGTCAAATGAAACATGAATTTCCCCATGCTAATATCCTTTTTATTCCGGAACCTTAAGATCAGACACATCGACTGCCGGCACCTTTCCCTGTCCGGTATGATTTCCTATGAAACCAACCGCGTACAGAGGATATGTATAGAATCCTCTGCCAACGCCCACATTGGTATCAGAGAACTTGACAGCAGGATGTGTCCCGTATTTCTCAGGATTGGCAATGACGTATTTCATGCTTGTTGCACGATTGTTGGTTGACTTACATTCAACGATCACCGCTTCACCATCCTCTTCATACAGAAAATCAAGCTCAGGGGAGCCGCTGGGGGCATGATAGTAATACAGCCTGATCCCGTTCGCTGCCAAGGCCGACGCAACCATATTTTCAGCAATTGCGCCCTTATATGAGCTTATATCGCCCGAAAGGATCATTCGCGGCACATCATCACCCAATTGCGATATTAGCAAACCGGTATCAATATAGAAAGCCTTGAACTCATTATTGATCCTGGCGCCCTCAAGAGGATACGTGATCTCATGTGTATTATATGAACGGATGACCAGCCCGATGTCAACAAGATATTGAAGCCCGTCAGCCTTTTCGGGTGAATGTCCCCTGGCATTTACAAGACTGTATTTGAACTTCTTATATTCCCTGGACAGCTGTGCAGGCATGGAATCAAGACAGGCTTCAGCCCGAAGCTTCAGTACCTCATTAACCCTATCGTTCCCATCAATATCCTTATATCTCCCGAAAGCATCCCGTATGGATTGCAGGATTCTCCTCTGAACATCCCTGACAGAATTCAGGTCATGGGTCTCAAAGAAGGTATTTACCGCTTCAGGCATACCTCCCACGATCAGATATTGCAGATACAAGGTGCGCATGCTTTCGTGAACGGTCTTTTCTATCATGCTGTGCTCTTTAACAGATCTTTCGACGTATTCAAGAACCCGCTCATCCATCCCCGTGTTCTTAAGGAATTCGCGGAAGGTAAGCGGATAAAGAGTCATCTGTTCTTCGTACCCTACCGGGATCCCTCTGACATACGGTTCCCTGAAGCCCTTGACCCCAAGGAAGCTACCCGTTGCAATAACATCATATCTCCCGTCAATATCCCAGTATTTCAACGAACTGCGAGCATTCGGACAGTCCTGTATCTCATCAAGAATGATCAGTGTCCTATCAGGGATAAACCTTGCCGATGTCTTGGCTGCCGAAATGGACATTACCATTCTGTCAACATCGAAATCACCGTCAAAAGCATAATGAACCGTCTTATCAGCCCGCAAGTCGATATATACACAGCTATCGTAGGCTTCTTCACCGAAACGCCTGACTATATAGGTCTTCCCCGTCTGCCTCAAGCCCTTGATCACAAGCGGATGGTGTTTTCTGTTCTTCCATTCTGACAGACTGTCCCAAATATCTCTTTTAAGCATACTGATATCCCCCTTTTATGTTATCATATAGCATGGATTGTCATTTTTCAAGGGTTATCTCAGCAGTATATTGTCATTTTTAAAAGGCTTTTATATATAGATTCTGTCATTTTTAAAGAGATAATACAGTTTAAGTGTACCAATGTCATATATAATCTGCTATCCCGTATAATATATTCATCGATTACTAATAGTGATTGAGCATTTGGGAGCTGTCCCAAGATAGCAGGATTACGGTTCTGCTAAAAAAACGCACTAAAACCATTATGGTTTCTGCCATGTTCACAGGGACAGGTACACCGTTCTAACTTGATTTCTTCATGTGCTTGTTTGGCTTCCTGTGATAATAAGGCACTCAATTTTGGAATATAATTTACACTGTAACCCTGCACATTTCCCCACCTAATAAATGGTATTACATCTAATGATTTATGCATTTGTTTATCAACAGTATGACTACAATAATTGTATGTCCCCATATTTATAGGATCATTTTCTTCTGTTAGTAACATACCTCTTTTATTATAAACAGCTTCATACTTTCCTTCACCTTCGTTTGAAATGAACTTTGTATTAAACGCACCATCTTCCCCATATAAATGGAATAATGATTCACTTATTTCGGAAGGACGCACTCTGCGATACATTTCATTCTGTATCATAGAGACGTCCTTCCTGTCATGATATATTTCCTATGAACTTGTAATAGATCCTAATTTTCCGGGTTGTGCCGTCCTCTGTCTCCCTGCGCTCACCGACGATGATCTTCTCGATAAGCGTGTTCAGAAGTATTCAGCATGCAGTTATAAAACCGGGAAAGAGTAGGCTGGGATTTCAGAGAAGGCTTATCCAGGATAGCAGTAAGGATCAACCGTAAGTTCATCAGCACAGTCATCCTAGAAATAAGAATCTATCATCTAATAGATAACCTGCTTGAAATTGTCCGGATCGATGTGCAGGTGGAATGCAGCGGTATCATTGGTCTGAAAAAGGGCATTCACGAGTTTTACCAGCCCGACTTTTTCGGCGAACTCCTTTATCAGGAGAAGTCCGGCGTCAGATGACAGGTCGCCACCATCGAAATTTATTTTCAAATAGTTATTGAATGCCCCGAGATATACCTATCTGATTTTCCAGCGAAGAAAATACTTGAATAATACTCTCACCTATATCACAATCTCTTGCATTGGCACCCAACTTGATCTTTTCAACAATTTCCGTGTAAACACATCTATTATCTTCAGAATTTCTTAATGAATATATCTCATATTGCCCGCTTTCAAATACCTTTACTCGTGTACATAAGTGATTTTTCCAAAATGATTTCCATGATTTATACTTAGATGCTTTTTTCCATGCCAGATTCTTCTCTCGTTCTTTCGCATTATCTTCTGATATGGGACTATTTCTAATTACATCCATACTATCGAATATCTTACTTCCTATTAAGCATGGATCTAATTCATCACAAATAAAATACGCCGAAGACATAACTGTAAAGCCACCTCTATGCATAATATAAGGGATAACTAACATTCTCTCTTCGTCTTTATATACTGATATTAGCCATGGATACGGCTGAACATATGTACCTTTACATTCTTGACACTCTATACCAAACATCGATACCCTCTACCCCCATTCTATTTTGGAAAGATTTTAATACACTAATTGTTTATTCCAATTGATTCCATGTCACCTTGGATAGCGCTATATGCAGCATATCTTCCCTCTCCGTTGAAGTGGAGGATTTACGGAAGTCCAAAATAATTCAGA
>JAEEGL016125664.1_pt1 | contig 12493 bp, 13 predicted proteins | sample 9134231 | NCBI WGS metagenome assembly JAEEGL01 (sample SAMN16246548, study PRJNA631951) | gut metagenome | biome: gut microbiome; feature: rumen; material: fiber-attached | host: Bos | place: Iran: Karaj | collected 2018-10
AACCTCTGACGAAATGGAGCCGACACACTACTACACAACGGCTGGCGACTTCTACGTTAATTTGAAAGTAACCTCTGAACATAATTGTTCTGCTGAGGCTTCTGAAAGACACGTAAGAGTTGAGCCGGAAGGTATGTTGAGATTCCCGACAGCATTCGTTCCTAATCCGGCTGGACCTTGTGGCGGTGTTGAAACTAAGTTCCACAACTACGTATTCTTACCGTACCCGAGAAATGGTGTTAAGGAAGGTACTTATACTCTTGAAATCTTCAACCGTTACGGTGAAAAGATTTACGAATCTCACGATCCGAATATCGGTTGGGATGGTTACTATAGAGGCGAGCTTTGCAAACAAGATGTATACGTCTTCAAGTGCAGATGTACATTTGAAAACGGTAAGATCTTCAAGCAAATCGGAAACGTAACGCTTCTGAGATAGAAATTTCGCAAATTTCAATAAGCAAAAATGCCGCGGACTGCTAAAACAGTTCACGGCATTTTTTTTTGTTATATCAGCCTTGAGAAAAAACTTTATTCCAAAGAAAAAGACTACGAAATCCGTAATTTTATCTACGAAATTTTTTTCGTATTAATAAATTAAAAAATATGTTTTTGGTAATCGGATTTTTCCTTTGTGTAGAAAACCTGATGTTTGTTAATCTATATAATTTAATTTTGTGTCTATCAAATGTAGGTAAAAAAAGCCTGCTTATAGAAACGAAACACTTAACTTAAATTGAACAAATATGAACAGAAAAGTTTTTACATTAACTCTTTTAACTGCAACACTTAGTATTTTTAGCGGTTGCAAAGATGTTTGGGAAAAAGGTTTTTCCTCTGACGGGACTTTAGGCTCTGACAGTGGAAGTTTAGGAAGTGTAATTTCCGAACAAGAAACGGATTATATTTACAATACTTCTAATCCGTCGTATATCCATTGCAAAAGCACTTCCATCACTCTTGAAAATTGTGATACGATGGTTTCGGTTTCGGGACAATCAGCCACTATTGTAAGCGGCGGAACGTATTACATTGACGGCAAACTCGAAAACGGACAAATTATTGTTGATGCCCAAGCTGACAATGCACTTGTTCAGTTAGTGCTTGACGGTGTTGATTTAACCTGTCAAAATTCCGCACCGCTTTTTATAAAAAACTGTCAGAAGGCGGTTTTGATAATAAAGGACGATACGGAAAATGTTTTGACGGATTACGAAAATTCTTCCGAGGAGGAAGGCGTGATTTATTCTAAGGAAGATTTTGCGATTTTTGGTGATTCCAAAAACACGGGAACTCTTACTGTTAATGCTAAAAACAAAGACGGTATCAAAGCTAAAGATGGTCTTGTTATCAAAAGTGGTAATATTACAGTTAATTCCGTTGATGATGGTATTATCGGGAAAGATTTTTTGGTAATTCATGATGCAGTTATTAGTTACAAAGGCATGGGCGATGCTTTGAAATCGACTAACAGCAACGGCAGCGGATACGGTTATGTTGTTATCGAAGACGGTAATTTTAACCTTGAATGTATTTCCGAGGCATCAAACAACGATACGGCCAAAAACGATGCAATTAAAGCCGAAACCGATATTAACATTTTGGGCGGTGTTTTTACGATTAATACACACAGAGCCTCGTCTTCTGCTCTTTCAAAACAATATTGGGCTGGTCCCGGTGGTATGACTCCCGGTGGTGGAAGTCCTTTCGGTGGCGGCGGTATGGGGGAGGCAACCTCTAACAAACTTGCAGGAATGCACGGTGTTACTTGCGGCGGCAATTTAACTATTTCAGGCGGCAGTTTTGATATTAACGCTTACGGCAAAGGTTTTAAAGCAGACGGCAATGTTAATTATGAAAATGCTACGGCGGTAATAGTTTCAGAGCGTCAAGGCGTAGGCGCTGACGGTGATTTTACTATTAAAAGCGGCAAACTTGACATCACTTCTTTTTGGGAAGGTATTGAGGCTACAAATATTTACATTGCTGGCGGACAGACATATATTGATGCCAAAGACGACGGTTTGAACGCCTCTAACACAAATCCTTCGCTTAATATTTCCGACGGTTTCCTTTTCGTTAAATCCTCCGGCGACGGTATTGACTCTAACGGTAATATTAAAGTCAGTGGTGGTGTTAGTGTGATTTCTCAGACAGGCGGCGGCAATTCTCCGATTGACTGCGGGGACGGCGCTTATACTTTTACGGTTTCGGGCGGAACTGTTTTTGCAATGGGTTCGAGCGATATGTTTTCGGAAAGTATACCGTCATCAACCTCTAATCCTATGATTTATTCTCAGTCTTTGGGTAATTCATCTTCATCGCTTGCCGTTGAAAACATTATCGCAATAAAAAATCCTCAAACATACGGTGCGGCAATTTTTATAAGCGACCAATTAACAAACGGTTCAAAATATAGTTTCATTGTCGGTGGCACAATTACCGGTCAGGAATACCAAACGGGTACAGGAATTTATTTCCCGCCATCAACTGTTGAACCCGGAAATGAAATTTCCGTAACTGCAACTACGCAAGGCGGTAACAGCGGACAAGGCGGTAGATTTGGTGGTATTTAACTAAAAAAAATAATTCATCATGGAAATATTGCAAAAATTTACTTCAATAGGTCTTGATGACATCGGTAAGGCAAATTTTATGAACAGAATTGACACGAAATTTCCTTTACGTAAAGAAGTCTTGTTTGAGAAAATTTTGCCGGAAATCCTTAATGATTATTTTATCGTCGAAATCAGCGGATTGAGATACATGGAATACAAAACCGTTTATTTTGACACTCCTAATAATATGTTTCTTAATGCCCATCATAACGGGAAACTTGACCGTTACAAAGTCAGAAAACGTATGTATGTGGATACCAAAACATCGTTTTTGGAGGTTAAACACAAAAACAACAAAGGCAAAACCAAAAAGAAACGTATTGAAATCTTTTCAGATTTGGACAAAATTTTCCCTGAGGAATATGACTTTTTGTCAAAGCATATTCCCTGCGATCCTAAATTGCTAAATCCGGTTATCGAGAATCATTTTCACCGTATAACATTGGTAAAAAAAGACATGGACGAACGTTGTACTATTGATTGCGAATTAGGTTTTTCGGATGAAAATTTAACACACGAAACCGATAATTTTGCAATGGTGGAACTCAAACACGAGGCTGGTGCGCCGAAATCTCCGCTGAGAATAGCGTTGGCAAAATACGGCGTTAAACAATCTGGATTTAGTAAATACTGCATCGGTCGGACAATCAACAATCAAAAAGGTATCAAAACCAACCTTTTTAAAGTTAAAATCCGAATGTTGCAAAAACGCTTAAATAATGCACTTTAATTGACAATTCACAATTGACAATTTACAATTGACAATTGACAATTGACAATTAAAAATTAGGAATTAAAAATTACCAATTAAAATTAAACAAGATATGATTTTATTAGACATTTTACAAAATTTAGAAGAGGTTCAAGACCCAGGGATTGAGGGCGTTAAATTCTATAATATGAACCTTATTGATTTCAGGGATTTCGGAAAATTGTTTTTCCGTCTGTTATTCAACGTCGGCGTTTTGTATGTATTAATCAATTTGATTTACGGCAAAAGCGGCAGACGTGAGTTTACTTTTACTTATTATGCTTTAGGTACGGCTATTTTCTTGATGTGTTTTCTTTTGGAGGACGTAAAATTAGAACTTGGTTTTGCACTTGGTCTTTTTGCAGTTTTCGGCATTTTGAAATACCGTACCGATCCTATTCCAATCCGTGAAATGACTTATCTTTTTGTGGTTATCGGAATTGCGGTGCTTAATGCTCTTGCTAACAAAAAAGTCAGCGTTGCGGAATTAATTTTAACGAATGCTGCGATTTTGTTTTGCGTTTTCCTTTTGGAAAAGTTTTTAATAAAATGCGAAGGTCATATTGACTTGATTTACGAGAAAATCGAAAACATCAAAGTCGAAAGCAAAGATGTTTTGTTGGCGGATTTGGAAAAACGCACGGGTCTGAAAGTAAAACGTTTTGATTTTGTTAAAATCGACTTCCTCAAAGACATTGCATATTTAAGAGTTTATTATGACAAAACGGCATTGCCGTCAAATAATTAAAAAAACAGAATAAAAATGAAAAAAATTATTATATTTTTGCCGTTGTTTTTATCGTTTTTGACAGCTAAATCACAAGACTTGGAAAAACGTGTCAGTATTTATCTTAACGCCGGGATTGAAAAGGAAATTACGGAAAAAATTTCAACCGGTTTAGAAATCGAAGGCCGTTTTTGTAAGAGTCAGAGCGAGCAGGATTTATTGTTAAAACCATATATAGAGTTTTCGCCAGTGAAATATTTTTCATTAGGAGCGGAATATCGTTGGGATTTGAATCATCAAGAGGGCTCTCAGTCTTCATGGTCGGGACGTTTGGGATTGTATGCAAAAGCGAAATACGGTTTTCATGGCTTCAAAGCTGAGGCGCGTTTCAAATATTGTAATTATTCTGAGGATTACGGATATTGGAATGTTGATGATAAGGTTTATGACCAAAGCAAAAAACTTAATTATTTGCGTCCGAAATTTCAGCTGTCATATAAGATAAAACCGTTGAAATTAACGCCTTATGTTTCATACGAATGGTTTTATAATACAGCACGCGGACTTGTTGATAAAGACCGTTGGACTGTCGGTTTGAAGAAAAAAATCAACAAAATCCACACATTGGGTTTTGAGTACAAATTTGAAGAAAAATTCAACCGTCTTTCCAAAAAAGGAAACGTTAAAGATGATATAAACAATAATATTTTTGCGTTTTCTTACAAATATAGTTTTTAGTTTTTTTTTAAGTAGTAAAGACGATTATGACAAGCAAAAAAACGTTGCAGTATGCTGAAAATGCAGTTTTGATAGGCATTTGGTTGTTGGCGATTTTTGCGCCGGCCTTGAGCATGAACGAACACAACAATTCGTTTTGGCACGAGTTGAAGATTTCGTTTGGGGGTATGCTGCCGTTTTTTTTGTTGTTTGTTGTCAATCATTTTTTGTTGATACCGAAATTTTTGTTCTGCGGCAGAGCTGTGTGGTTTTCGGTTTTGAATGTTGTTTTGATTGCGTTGATTTATATTTTTTTTGGTGTTTTTGACAATAAACCAAGACATATAGAATCAAAGGAGAATTTTCCGCCTGATATGCACGAAAACGGTAATTTCAAACATGATGGTCCTCCGCCACACAAAAGACCTTTAGGTCCGCCTTTTAGAGCAGCTACTCTGATACTTTCTGTTTTGGTTATCGGTTGTGATTGTGGTGTAAAATTGGGGTTTCGTTACATTAAAATTATGCACGAAAACACTCAAAAAGAAAAGCAAGACACCGAAAATAAACTTGTGTTTTTGAAACATCAGGTCAGTCCTCATTTTTTCATGAACACGTTAAACAATATCCACGCATTGATAGACATTGACCCTGAACTTGCCAAAGAAGCGGTTATAAGACTTTCAAAATTAATGCGTTATATGCTTTATGATTGTCAAAAAGTGTTTTCTGAGGTAGGCAAGGAGGTCGAATTTATTTCGAGTTACGTTTCGCTGATGAAGTTAAGATATTCTCAAAAGGTGAAAATCGAACTTGATATTGCTGAAAATTTGCCACAAAACAAGGAGATTCCTTCGCTGATTTTTATATCAATGATAGAAAATGCGTTTAAGCACGGAATAAGTTATGTAAAACCGTCTTTTATTGAAATAAAAATTTCGGTTTCTAAGGATTTAAACCGTTTGTTTTTTTCTTCCCGCAACAGTATTCCGGATAAATCCGAAATTCAAAAATCGGGGAAAAAAGCGGGTGGAATAGGTTTGAAAAATACCATAAGTCAGTTAGATTTGATTTACGGCAAGGATTATGTTATGGACATAAATCAAGAAAATGATGTTTTTGAAGTAAAAATGGAGATACCGTTATGAAATGTATAGTTATAGATGACGAACCGTTGGCATTGAAACAAATATGCGCATACGTTGAAAAAACTCCGGGGTTGGAATTAATAACCGGTTATGAAAGTTCGCTTGAGGCCAGGGAATACCTTTTATCGGATAAAAACGAGGCGGATTTGATGTTTGTGGACGTTAATATGCCTGATTTGAAAGGTGTTGATTTGGTTAAATCATTGATTGAGCCGCCGATAGTTATTTTTACAACGGCGTATTCCGAATATGCGGTTGAGGGTTTTAAAGTTGGTGCGGTGGATTATGTTCTCAAACCGATTTCTTATAACGATTTCAAACGGGCGGTAGAAAAAGCGCAGGAAGTTTTTTCAAGAAAAACGGGTGAAAAAACTTTGCAGGTGCGTTCTTCAAAATATGTTCCTAACGGAAAGTTTTTTTTCGTTAATAGTGAGTACAAAGTTGTCAGAATAAATTTTGACGAGATTAAATACATCGAATCCGTGCGTGAATACGTGAAATTTTATTTGGAAAACCGCCGTCCTGTTATGAGTCTTTTAACGATAAAAGCGGTTGAGGGTTATTTGCCTGAGAACAAATTTATGCGCGTTCACCGTTCCTTTATTGTTAATTTAGACAAAATCAACGAGATAGAACGTTTGCGTATCGTTTTTGACGGTGATACGTTTATTCCTGTCAGCGAACAATATAAGGATAAATTTCAAGAATATTTGGACAAAAATTTTGCAGTATAGGGTAGGGGGAGCGTAAAAAACTAACGCTCCTTTGCTACCGTTAAACTGTCATTTATCATTCTTAACATATAATCTTGAACCAATGCTTTCAAAGTTGTGAGCATTGAATCAGCTTGAGGCAAATTTTTTTCGATCAGGTTCTCTTTCAGCAAAGAATCACTGCGGAAATTATAAACCGATTTCAACTTACCTTCTTCTGTCATCTGAATCATGTAATCGCCTTTAACGTATTGATACAGACCACCGTTATAATTTACAGCCCAAGTATCTTCGTCTTTTGTTGTGAGCAAATCTTCTCCGAAAGCAATATAATCTTTGTCATAACCGAGAGCCGATAAAACTGTCGGCATGATGTCGATTTGTTGAGCGATACAGTTTCTGCGCTCAGGTTTTATTTGTCCTGAAGGGTCAAAAACAAAAAGCGTTATTGAATATGCGCCGAGGTCTGTCAGATTGAAATCTCTTTCAAGTTTGTTTGTATGGTCTGCCGTGAAAACAAAAATCGTGCTGTCGTACCATGGCATTTTTTTAGCCTCGTCAAAAAATCTTCTTAACGCATTGTCTGAATACGAAATACATTTGTGTAGAGGATTTTCGTCCTTATCCACGAAGCGGTCTTTGTATTTTTCAGGAACTTTGAACGGATGATGCGAACTTGCCGTAAAAATCGACGTTAAAAACGGTTGTTTAAATTCATTCATTTTAGCGGCGTAATATTGCATGAATTCTTCGTCCCAAATAGCCCATGTGCCGTCGAAATCGTTATCACCGTTGAATCTTGAATCTTTTACGTAATTGTCCCTTCCGAAATATTCGTCATAACCGGTTGCCGCTGCAAAAGCTTCAAAACCCATGCTGCCGTTTTGTGCTCCGTGAAAAAACGCCGAATAATATCCCAAATTTTTTAATTCTTTTGCTAAACCTGACAAATGATTAAGAGAATATGGCGTTAAGAAAAACGGCTCTATAAAGTACGGAATACTTGATAAGGACGAGGGCATTCCGTCAATACTTTTTCTGCCGTTTGCAAAAGTATAATCGAAGGTCAAGGAATGTTCCATCAACGAGTCCAAAAAGGGTGTAAAACCTTGATATTTCCCTTCGTCTAAACCTTTGTTATAAAAACTGCAAAATTCTCTTGAAAAACTTTCCAGAATAAAAACTACGGCATTTTTTCCGTTCGGTTTAGCCTCTTTATTGGCTTTATGAACGGGTGAAAACATTTTTTCAACCTCTTGCGGGTCGTAAAACGGAGGCACTTTGAAAGTTTTTTTGCTAATGGTTCTTAACATCGAAAACGGTGTATTAAGAATCAGCGAGGCTTCAACCGGGCGGTTAACGTATTGATTTGCATTACTTAATGTTACGGGTCTGATAGCGGTAGTAAAACCGCCTCTTGCTCCGGCAACGCATAATGGAATCATCACCGCTAAAATTATTGTTGAGGTTACGTAATAAATTATTTTGCTTTTTATTGTGGATAAATCTTCGTCTTTTTTAGGGGTGAAGTAAAATTTCCACAATGCAAAAATTAGAGCAACTGCCAACAAAACCAAATACCAATGGCTGAAAATTTCCGAAAAAACAGCTCCTCCTAATTGTCCTTTGTCGTTATCAAACTCCGAAAAAACAGAACAAGTTGTCCTTCTGTTAGTGTACGCAAAATATACGGAGTCGATGAGATTGGCTAAAATTCCTAAACCGTTAACAATTACGAAATACCATTTTGAAACTTTTTGATATTTTTCGTTGTCCCTAAATCTGAACGGCAAAAGGCACAAAGCCATATAAATTAAATTGGTGTAAACTATAGCCGAAGTGTCAAAAACGAGCGAACCTTTGAATGCCAAAGGAAAATTCAGAGCGGACAAACCGTCCTTAAAAGCCGCCCAATTTTCAAAAAGATATGCTGCCCTGCAAATCTGATATGCAGCATAAACCATTAAAATGTTAATCGAAAATGCTAAAAACTTTTTCATCTTAAAAAAAAATTATATTCGCACATCGTGCGCATATTTCCTGTTTTTTTTTAAGAGGAAATTATGCGCACGAGATGTGAATAAAAAACGCTCTAACGAGGCATATCGGCGATAATATTAAGACCGCCGTAAACTTTATCACCGTTTTTAACGCGGATTTTTGTTCCTAACGGGAAGAACATATCAACGCGGGACCCGAATTTTATAAAACCGAATTGTTGTCCTTGTTTAGCGGTATCGCCTTCGTTGATAGGAGCAACGATACGGCGTGCAACAAAGCCGGCTATTTGGCGGAAAAGAATTTCAACACCGTTTTTGTCGGCAACAACGATTGAGGTATGCTCGTTTTCGGTTGAAGATTTCGGATGTGCGGCCAAAAGGTATTTTCCTTGATGATGTTTGAAATACGTTACTTTTCCTGAAATCGGCCAACGGTTTGCATGAACATTCCAAACGGACATAAAAATCGAAACTTGAATTCTTTTGTCTTTGAAATATTCAGGCTCTTCAACTTCTTCAATGGCAACGACTTCACCGTCTGCGGGTGAGAGTACGACGTATTCGTTTTCAACAACGTTTCTGTTGGGGTTTCTGAAAAATTGCAAAACCAAAACCAACAAAAAAATACTTCCCGCCTGCAAGATATAGCCGGGCCATTTGTAGTTTCCAAAAAAATGATAGTACAAAACGTTGATAATTATCAACGCCAAAACGACTATCAAAATCGTCATATAACCTTCTTTATGTATCATATTTTATAATTTTTCTTTTTTTTATTGTCAGAGCGTATTTTTCCCTGAAGGGAGAAAAAAACTTACGATTCAGCAACGGCAACGATATAAAGCCATACCGGCGGGACTGCCAAAAACGTGCTGTCGAAACGATCCAAAATACCGCCGTGTCCGGGCAGAATTTTACCTGAATCTTTAACGCCTGTATTGCGTTTTATCATTGATTCCACCAAATCGCCGAGATTTGCAAAAACTACCGTTATCAAACTGATTATAACCCATTGCGATTGTGAAAAAACGCCCGCAATATGGTAAACGGGAATTGATGCCAAAACGGTGAACGTTATTCCGCCCAAAAGACCTTCAATGGTTTTTTTAGGAGAAATTCTTTCGATTAATTTGTGTTTTCCGATTAACGAGCCGACACAAAAAGCTCCTGTGTCCGAAACCCATACGAAGGCAAAAAACGAAAGTATAATTGCCGGCGTAAATTCGTGAGTATTAGGAGCAAAGAGCATATTGCTTAAGATTCCGAACGGCAAAGCCACGTACATCGGAGCAAAAAGTGTTTGAGCCCAATCCGAAGTCGGAGTCGGTTTTTGCCTGAAAAGTTCGATAATAGGAATCGAAAGCATCAAAACGGGCAAAACGTAAAGCAACCTTGTCGGCAGAATTTTCATCGCTAACAAGAAAATCAACATAAAAGTTAGGATACCGATAATAATACCCGTAACTTTTTGGGGTGTAAATCCCAACATTCCGCTCATTTTGTAGAATTCGTTTATTCCTATTACGGTGAAAAATCCAAACAAAGCGGCAAAAATCCAAGGGCTTATTGTAACGGAAAATATTACGAGAACCAAAAAAACTGCACCCGTAATAATCCTTGGCATTAATTTACTCATTTTCGTAGACCGAAATATTTTTAAGAATTTGAGCTGCTGCGTCCAATTTAAATTCTTCGACGTATACGTCCGTATCAACTTTTAGGGTTAAATCCGTGTTGTTGATGCAGACTGCCTCAATACCTGCGTTTTCTAATAATGCAACTGCATAATCAGCCTCCAATTGTGTTGTGAAAGATGTCAAAAGCATCCATTTTTGGCTTTCTGTGATTATTGTCAGAGCTTTTTCTTCTTTGTCGCCTTCTACGAAAAGGAGGATATTTCCATTTTCTTCTTTGATAATACCTCTGATTCCGGCTTTTCCAAGTTGAGATTCTTGAATTTCAGCTTGTTGAATATTATCAAAAGTACCGATTTTTATCCAACCGTTAAGAGTCTCCAAAGTATCGGCAGCCTTTTCAAAGTCTTCTTCTTTGACATAAATGTCAATTTCTTGTTTCATGAAATCGGCATTGCGTTTTTTTATGACGATTCCCGGAATGTAAACCTCGTTCAAGAGTTCGATTCTGAATCTTGCTTGACGGGTTCTGAAACATGAGCAAACTTTTTTCCAGCCTTCAAGTTTTTCTCCCGTTAAGAAAGGAACAACTTTTTCTACGTCCTCGTTATTGACGTAAAGTTCGTAGTTATCAAGCACATAACGGGGATTTTTATTGGTTTTAACAACGGAAGCTATACCGTTATCGTCCAAAATATCCTTCAAACGTTCTACGGGTGAACGCATTATAAAAGAATCTACTTTTGTAAGACCTTTGTATTCGTCCACTACGGCTTGAGCACGTTTTTCCTGACCTTTCAAAACGTAAAGTTCATATTCCCCGATAAGGAACAGACTATCTTTAGCGTTGAGAATTACGTTCTTAATATCGTTCTGATCCAAAATACCTTTGGTAAGTTCCGCTTGATACAGAGAATCATACGAATATATTTTAATCCAATCTTCCATAAACGATTAATATTTAAGAGTTAATAATCAACAATTAAAAATTGTATATTTTTTTTCTAATTTTCTGATTTTTCTTCTTCTTTCTCTTTTGGATTTTCCTCTTGTTTTTCCACTTGAGCCTCAGCTTGAGTTTTGTTCTCATCGTTTTGAGTTTCAGGTTCATGCTTAGGCGGCAGAGGTGTTTGCGTTCTTACTCCGTAAAGAGCCTCCTCCAATTCTTTGGAAGCAAATTTTCTTTTTCCGAAAATGTTTTCAACGTCTTCTGTGAAAATTACTTCCCTTTCCAAAAGAAGTTCTGCTAATTTCGTAACTTTTTCTTTGTTTTCTCTTAGCAGTGTCTTGGCTTTTTCGTAAACGGTGTCAATGATTTTTTTAGCTTCTTTATCAATGAGTTCTGCCGTTTTTTCGCTGTATGGCTTTTGGAAAGAATATTCGTCCGTTGCGCTGTAATAACACAAATTGCCGATTTCGTCTGACATTCCGTAATACGAAACCATAGCATAAGCGTATTTTGTAACTCTTTCCAAGTCGTTTAACGCACCGGTTGAGATTTTTCCGAAATTAATTTCCTCGCTTGCCCTTCCCCCGACTAAAGAACACATCTCGTCCAACATTTGTTCTTTTGTGGTAATCTGTCTTTCTTGAGGCAAATACCACGCTGCGCCGAGGGCTTTCCCTCTTGGAACGATTGTAACTTTTATAAGCGGATGAGCGTTTTCAAGCAGCCATGATACTGTTGCGTGTCCTGCTTCATGGTATGCAATCGTGCGTTTTTCGTTTTCAGTAATTATTTTGGTTTTCTTTTCCAAACCGCCGATAATTCTGTCTACGGCATCAAGGAAATCTTGTTTCTCAATTAATTCTTTGTTATGACGGGCTGCAATAAGAGCCGCCTCGTTACAAACATTGGCAATGTCAGCACCAGAAAAACCGGGAGTTTGTTTTGCCAAAAAGTTCAAATCCGTATTCGGGTCTACTTTAAACGGTTTAAAATAAACGTTGAAAAATTCAATTCTTTCGTTAAAATCAGGCAAAACAAAACGCTCCTTGCATAATTTTTATTGATGAAATTGCCGCGATAGGACGTGCAAGAGGCAAAAATGTCCATTTCAGTTCCAACGCTGAAAGAGAAACCACTCTTAATCAGTTGCTTACTGAAATGGACGGTTTTGAAACCAATACGGGAATCATTATAATAGCAGCCACTAATAGGGTTGATATTTTGGATCCGGCGTTA
>JAEEGL016601548.1_pt1 | contig 12493 bp, 13 predicted proteins | sample 9134231 | NCBI WGS metagenome assembly JAEEGL01 (sample SAMN16246548, study PRJNA631951) | gut metagenome | biome: gut microbiome; feature: rumen; material: fiber-attached | host: Bos | place: Iran: Karaj | collected 2018-10
ACATCAAAGATCTGGACTATCTGGCGGATATCATTAAGGATAAGTTCAAAGGGAAGTATCCTGTGCGGAAAGCTTTTTCCACAGACTTTCTGAGAGAAACGATGTCTTTCCAGATCGACGCGATCGCATACAAAGGCTGATTAAAACAAAGGAAGAGGCTGCGGCGCCCTGGCGCCGCAGCCTCTTCCATCTGTTGCGGAATCTACGCGGAAGTCTTCTTCAGAAGCAGTTCATGATAGACCGCCATGACAGCCAGAAGAAGAGCCAGGTAGTACGGGAAGAGACCGATGCCGGCTCTGGAAGAGAGCAATCCGAACAGGGGAGGCATTAGCGTTGTGCCGACATAGGCGCTTGCCATCTGTACCCCGATGAGCGCCTGGGAACGGTCCGCGCCGAAGTGATGAGGAGTCGAATGGATGACGCTGGGGTAGACCGGTGCGCATCCCAGTCCGACGAGGATGAGCCCTGACAGCGCAAGAACCTGGGGACCCGGAATCAGGAGAAGGAGGATGCCTGCGCAGATGATCCCGCTTCCAAGACGGATCATCTGGGTGTCGGAGAGTTTGAAGGTCAGGAAGCCGCTGATCGCTCTTCCCGCCGTGATCCCGATGAAGAACATACTGCCGAAGCCTGCCGCGGTGACCGCATAGGTTCCGCGCGCATCCACCAGCCAGCTGCTTGCCCAGAGACTTACGGTCTGTTCCAGCGCGCAGTAGCAGAAGAAACAGATCAGGACTTCTCTCGCTCCGGGAATCGAAACGATATCACGGAGCGACAGGGCGTTTCTGCTTCCGGATCTTTCGCTGCCGTTTTCCGGCTGTTTCCATTTTGGTAAGGAGAAGAAGAGAACAAGGGTTAGCAGCAGCTGAATGATACTGATGATCTGGTATCCTGATCTCCACGAATGTCCTGCCGCGAGTGCGGTACGCATCACATAGGGGCCGGTCATCGCGCCGACGCCCCACATACAGTGCAGCCAGCTCATATGCCTGCTGGCATAGTGAAGTGCGACATAGTTGTTGAGCGCGGCGTCCACGCCTCCGGCTCCAAGTCCGTAAGGGATCGCCCACATACAGAGAAAAGGAAAAGAAGAGGAAAGAGAATTGCCCATCAGTGCGACACAGGTCATGGCGACGCTCACCGCAGTGACCTTTCCCGCGCCAAACCTGCGCGTAAGCCGGTCACTCAGCAGACTGGAGATGACCGTGCATACAGAGACGATGGAAAAGATGATTCCGGACCAGGACATCGGTACAGCCAGATCCGGATGCATGACCGGCCACGCAGACCCGAGAAGAGAGTCCGGAAGACCAAGACTGATAAAGGAAAGATAGATAACGGCAAGCAAAAAAGACATACTGTCTCCTTACGGTTCAAAAGTATTTCCATTATAACGGATTGCGTACACGCAAAAAAAGCATAACAACAGGATATATGTCCTTTGAAAAAACCGGGAACTTCAACGTATGACTGGGGGGTGTTACAATGGAAAAAAGGAAGGGGGAGAGCAGAATGAACGAACTGTTTGTAAGCGGACTGCGGATTGATTGGACAGCGGTCCCGCTGGACAGCTATCTGCGGGAGATCCCATCACTTCAGGGAACCACGGAACTGAAATTCAACAACACGGTGACCTTCTTTGTAGGTGAGAACGGGAGCGGAAAGTCCACGCTGCTGGAAGCGATCGCCGTCAGTTACGGTTTCAATCCGGAAGGCGGCAGCACCAACTACAGTTTCAGCACTTATGACTCTCATTCCCGTCTGTATGATGCCGTAAAATTGTACAAGGGCATCCGTCGGGCGAAGTGGGGCTATTTCCTCCGGGCAGAGAGTTTCTACAATGTCGCGACAGCTGAGGAGGAATACAGCAAGGGACCGGGCGGCAGACCGATGCATTACCACGAGCGTTCTCACGGTGAGAGTTTTCTGGCTCTTGTGCGGGACTTCAGGGGCGGCTCTCTTTATCTGCTGGACGAACCGGAAGCGGCGCTTTCGCCTCAGAAACAGCTGGAGCTTCTTCTGGAGATCCGCAGACTGTCCGAGAACGGTGCGCAGCTGTTCGTCGCTACCCATTCGCCGATCCTGCTTGGGTATCCCGGCGCGGAGATCCTCTCTTTCGATGGAGACGGGATCCATTCCGTCGCGTACCGGGATACGGAGAGCTACAGGATCACGCACGCTTTTCTTACCCGCTATGACCGGATGATCCGGGACCTGTTTCCGGAGGAGAAAGAATGAATTGTCGCCCTGCGGGTGACCTGCGGAGACAGTCTGAGCTGTAAGATAGAGCCATCAAAGAAAAGGAGGCAGAAAAATGCCGAAAGTGAACAGAGAAGTCGAAAGGGAGATCGCGGTCAAAGAGATGACTGCGCTGGTGGCTGACGTGATCCGCCATCTTCCGTTGGGCACGGTCTGCACGATCTCGGACATCGTGGGCGGAGAAATGGAAGCCCGCGGGTATGAGTTCCGCCATATGGGGATCGGGACCGGATACGCCTGGACCAAAGACGGGGGAAAGACCTTCTATCTGGAAGAGGACGATCAGTTCGAGATCCTGAATATGGTTCTGGAGGAACTGCAGGAGGAAAGGAAACTGGACTATTCCGCAAACGCGGGGCAATTCCTTGGACTTCCGTACAATCTGGAATTCGAGATCCTCCCTGCCGGGGAATGGCTGATCAAACTTATCGTTTCGGATTCCCGGAAAAGCTGGAGCAGAACCGTTCTGGTATTGGACAGGGACAAAGACAATGTGGATGTCAAAGAAACCGGTCTGTTCCCGGAAGGGAATTCCGTCAGTACGATCACACTCAGTAAACATGCCCTGGAACGGATCCGGGAACTGCTTTCCGATCCTCTGCTGCATGAAGAACAGGGGGAATTCACGCCGGATGAGGACATCCTCGTCAGCGACGGGGAAAACCTGACGGTCTGTTTCCCGGACGGAAGAGTTTTTCAGTATTACGCGCTCGGGACATATGAAGGGTTTCTTGAGCACGATCCGCAGTCCAATCGGATGTTGGAACTGGTGACGCTGATCTGGAAAGCATCGCACGAAGAGAACTGACAAGGAGCATCAACATGGGATCGATCGAACTCAGAAATGCGGGAATTACGCATCTTGGGACCGAAGCGGTCGTCAATGCGGCAAATGAAGGGCTGTGGATGGGGAGCGGCGTATGCGGCGCGATCTTCAACTCAGCGGGTCCGGACGAACTGGAGGCCGCTTGCCGGAAGATCGGCTTCTGCAGAACGGGCTCCGCTGTCATCACGCCGGGTTTCGCTCTCTGCGACTGGATCATCCATGCGGTCGGACCGCAATGGCAGGGCGGAAACAGCGGTGAACCGCAGCAGCTCTATGGGGCATATCGTCGGTCGCTGGAACTAGCGGTGGAGAACGGCATCCGTTCCATCGGCTTTCCGCTGATCTCTGCGGGGATCTTCGGGTATCCGCTGGACAAGGCGTGGCGGAAGGCAATCCAGGCGTGCGATGATTTCCTGCGTAAGCATCCGGATACAGATCTTCAGATCGTGTTCGCGATTCCGGATCCGAAGGTGCTGGCGGTAGGGAAACGAACGATCCAGGAGATCGCTCCGGATCTGGAAGCATGATTAAGAGCGGCCGAGAATGATCCAGCCGTTCTTTTGTTCACGTGCCGGAAATGATTTCCGCCTCGGCGTTGTGTTATACTACCTGAAGCAAAAACACAGAGGTGATAAAATGGTCAATCCGATGGACTTTCTGAAACTGAAGAAGATGTGGGAGGATTTTCGTGACGGTCATCCCCGGATGATGCCGTTCGCCCGGGCGATCGCGGCGGGCTATATCAAAGAGGGAACTGTTTTCGATCTCACCGTCACGGACGCGGAGGGAAATGCCGTCCGCGGGAATTTCCGCCTGACGGAGAAGGATCTGGAACTGTTCCGCGATCTGGCGGAACTTGCGCAGGGGATCCGGTAGAAGTTGCTCTTGACTCCGGGAGAAAACGGGAATAAAATGGACATATCGATTTAAATGAATAAAGCGAAACGCGTTGAAGAGAAGAGTACGCAACGGCGGAACACCACAGAGAGTCCCGGCAGCTGAAAAGGGACGTGCAAAGCCCTGCGGAACATGGTCCCGGAGCGGCACAGCCGATATTTAGGCTGTGACGGGTGCGCCCGTAACTGCGCCGGAGTGTGTTGGCACTTCTAGAGGTCTGTTTCCGTGAGGAACGGACGAATCAAGGTGGTATCACGGCTGTACTGTCGTCCTTGTTTGGACGGCAGTTTTTTGTTGTGAAGGAGAATTATGGATCAGAAAGAAACAAACATCATACATATCGAAGGACTGAGGAAAGTCTTTACCGGCAGCAACGGTACTGTCACGGCGCTGGACGGGATCTCGCTGGATGTCCGGGAGGGAGAGATCTTCGGGATCATCGGACTGTCCGGCGCCGGCAAGAGCACGCTGGTCCGGTGCATCAACCTGATCGAGCGGCCGACAGAGGGCACGGTGACCGTCGACGGCAAAGACCTGTCAAAAATGAGCAGAAGGGACCTGCTGAAAGAAAGGCGGAAGATCGGCATGATCTTCCAGGGATTCAATCTTCTTCAGCAGAAATCGGCTCTGGAAAACGTATGCTTCCCGCTTCTGATCGCAGGGGTTAAGAAGAAAAATGCGGAAAAGAAGGCAAAAGAACTGTTGGAAACGGTGGGGCTAGGAGACCGGCTGGACGCTTATCCTTCCCAGCTGTCCGGGGGCATGCAGCAGCGTGTCGCCATCGCACGTGCACTGGCAAACGATCCGAAAGTGCTGCTTTGCGACGAAGCGACCTCCGCACTGGATCCCAAGACCACGCTTCAGATCCTGGATCTGCTGCGGGAGATCAACCGGAAGCTCGGCGTCACCATCGTGGTGATCACCCACGAGATGAAAGTCATTGAGCGGATTTGCTCCCGGGTCGCGATCCTGGCAGACAGCAAGGTCGTGGAGAGCGGTGCAGTCAGCGAAGTGTTCCGGCATCCGAAGACGTCCGCGGCGAAACAGCTGATATTCCCGCAGGGGGAGAAAACAGAGAGTTTCAGGGGCGGAAGACGGGTGCTGAGGCTGGCATTTGACGGTACGACTACGGACCAGCCTATCGTGGCGAATATGGTTCTGGCTTGCGGGGAAGCGGTCAACATTCTGGCGGCAGACACAAAGATCATCGACGGAAAGATCTACGGGCAGATGCTGCTTCAGCTTCCGGACAGCGAGTCTTCCGAAAAGAAGATGCTTGCGTATCTGGATGAAGAACATGTCACTTACACGGAGGGAGAATGATGGACGCGAAACTGCTGACACTGGTCACGAACGGGCTCTGGGAGAGCCTGTACATGACGGCCCTCGGAACTCTGTTCTCTTATCTGATCGGACTGCCCTGCGGGCTGATTCTGGCGATCACATCTCCCGAGGGGATCAGACCGAATAAAGCGGTCAACAATACACTGGGAAGCATCACGAACTTTCTGCGGTCCGTTCCTTTCATCATTCTGATGGTGGCGATCATCCCGTTTACCCGGCTGGTCACCGGTACATCCATCGGCTCCCGTGCGACCGTCGTTCCGTTGGTCGTCGCCGCCGCGCCGCTTGTGGCGCGGTCAGTGGAGGCTTCCGTTAAAGGAGTGGATTCCGGCGTCGTGGAGGCGGCGCAGAGCATGGGCGCTACCACCTGGCAGATTATATGGAGCGTTCTCCTTCCGGAAGCGCTTCCTTCGCTGGTGATCGGACTCGCAAGCTCCACCATCACGGTCCTCGGCTTTTCAGCTATGGCTGGCGTTGCCGGAGGCGGGGGACTCGGAGCCATCGCCATCAACTACGGCTATTACCGCGGACAGGTGGACGTCATGTTCATCATGGTCATCCTGCTGGTTCTCATGGTAATGCTCATACAGAAAGCAGGGGAGCGCACCTCGCTCTCTCTTGACAAAACGATCCGCGGAATAGGCGGAAACAACAAAACAGAAGAAAAAAATTAAAGAAATAAAGGAGAAACCACTATGAAAAAACTGACATCGCTCGTGCTGATCCTGATCCTTGCCCTGTCTCTGGCTGGCTGCGGGTCCCAGACATCCTCAGACAAGACAGTTCTGAAGGTCGGTGCATCCCCAACGCCGCACGCGGAGATCCTGGAGATCGTGGTGGATGACCTGGCAAAGCAGGGGATTGAACTGCAGATCGTAGAATTCGACGATTATGTCCTTCCCAATACCGGAACCGAGGACGGAAGCCTGGACGCCAACTATTTCCAGCACACGCCGTATCTGGATGATTTCAACGCCACCAGAGGCACTCACCTTGTTCCTGTCGCGGTAGTCCACTATGAGCCCCTCGGCATCTATGCCGGAAAGAGCAGCAGTCTGGATGTAGCGGACGGTGCCGTCATCGGCGTGCCGAACGACGCGACCAATGAAGCCAGAGCGCTGCTTCTGCTGGAGGCGAACGGCCTTCTGACACTGGATCCAAGTGCCGGGCTTAACGCCACGGTGCTGGATATCACCGGGAACCCGAAAAACCTGAAGATCGAGGAAATCGAGGCGGCGCAGATTACCGCGCACCTTGCCGATCTGGATCTGGCCGTGATCAACGGCAACTATGCGGTTCAGGCAGGCCTCAAGGCAACGGACGCCCTCGCCATCGAGGACAAGGATTCCGAAGCGGCGAACCTCTACGGCAACATCCTCGTTGTGAAGGAAGGCAGGGAAAAAGATCCCGCCATTCTGGCGCTGGCGGATGCGCTTCGTACCGAGGAAGTGAAAAAGTTCATCGAGGAGACCTATGCCGGTACCGTTGTACCGAAATTCTGATATCGTAATCTTTCCAAAAAGACAAAGAGGACTGCAGTTGCAGTCCTCTTTTCTATATTATTTCGTGATCATCCTTCATTTGAATCTTCTTCAGGACCATTCTTCCTCTCAAGAAGTTCCTTCAGTTGCTGCTCCAGCGCGGTCTTATTCACTGCTACGTGGTAGACATTTGGCTTCGCCGGTTCCCTGTCCTCTTCTTCGATGAGCTTATGCAGATGATTCGTGAAAATTCGGTAGTTTTCCCTGCCCAGCATATCCCGGATCATACCGAGCATCGCTCTGGAAATCTGAAGCGCGTCGATCAGGATCCGGACCTTGTTCGGCTTCTGGTCCATTTTGATCTGGATATTATTTCCGTCAGAAATCACAGTCATCATCTTCCGTTTCCTCCATTGTATGCATGGGAATATTATAACGCATCCGGAAGAGGATGTGATGGCCAGCAGAACGCGGGGAAAAGCAGAATAATCTGTATTTTTCATATGAAATCGTTTAATATGAAAATGTAAGAAAACACGAAAGAGAGGGCTTGGCTATGGAAGGTGTCAATAAAAAACTGCTCGTGACGACGATCGTTCTGGCTTTGATCTTGGTCGGACTGGTCGGATTTATGGCAGGTTCGTATTTCGGCGGAAAGAATAACGGCAGCGGACAGCCGCAGACGGTGACAACGCCTCCGGCAGGCACGGTGACGGAACCTGGTGGCACAACTGCTCCGTCCGGCACGACTGCTCCATCCGGCACGACTGCTCCATCCGGCACGACTGCTCCATCCGGCACGGACAAGCCCGCAGGGACGGATAAACCTTCCGGAACAGAGAAGCCTTCCGGAACGGACAGCGGCGGTTCCTCCGGGGGAACGACTCCGCCGATCGAACTTCTGACTCCCAGACAGATTCTGGATGCGTCACCGTACTGGGTTAATGAGGATGGGACCATCGGCTTTATGGCAACTGCCGGCGGTAACTTTGACATCATGATCGGAGAGGATGTTTTCATGACCACGCAGATCATGACCGGTTTTGAGGACGTGTATAATTCTTTCACTTATAACATGATCGTCGAAGTGGAAAACTACCAGAGCGGAGTGATCGCCACGTTCCCGCTGTACTGCTTCCAGGATACCGAGGACGGAAGCGTCGGCATGCGTATGATGACCTGGGAAAATGAAGTCCTTCTTCTGCTGCCCACGGACAAGAACCCGCTTGCGAAATTTGCGCAATGATCATCTGAGTTTCTTACAGAGCCGCCGGGCATCGGTTGCCGTGGCGGCTCTGATTTTTGTCTGCGCCGTTGTTGATAGAACTGACTGTGCTGTATAATAAAATAGATAATAAACTGACAGGAGGGACAGCGTATGCAGTCCGCAAAAGAATTTATTGCATTGAATAAGGATGCTCTGATCCGCGACCTCGGAAGACTTGTCGCCATCAACAGTGTCAAAGGGGAGCCCGCTCCCGGCGCACCGTTCGGAGAAAACGTGCACAAAGTCGAGATGGAAGCGCTGAAGATCGCGGAGGAACTGGGTTTCGAAGAAACGCATGACTGTGATGGCTATATCGGATATGCCCATTTCGGTCCTCAGGAGAAGTATCTCGGCATCATCGGACATATGGACGTCGTTCCCGTGACAGACGGCTGGTTCCGAGACCCTTTCGAGATGTTTGAAAAGGACGGATATCTGGTCGGACGCGGAACCGGTGACGACAAGGGGCCGATGCTCGCCGCCATGTACGCATGCAAATATCTCATAGAGAATAAGATCCCGCTGCGCTACGGTCTGCGTGCACTCATCGGATGTGATGAGGAGTGCGGTATGAACGATCTGCCTCATTATCTGGAAAACTATCCTGCTCCCGTTTTCGCTTTCACACCGGACGCCGGATTCCCCGTGGGCAACGGAGAAAAGGGCATCTTTGAAGCGGATCTGGTGAGTCCCCCGGTGGCGGACAGGATCGTCGATCTGTGGGGCGGCATTGCGTCCAACGTTGTTCCGGATACCTGTAGGGTCACGCTGAAAGGCGTTTCTGCAGATGCGCTGCGTGAGGCAGCGGGTGACAATGACAGATATTCAGTCACGGAAGAAGGCGACCTGGTCACGGTCACTGCGCAGGGCATCGCCGCCCACGCAGGCATGCCTTTCGACTCCGTCAACGCCAACGGCCTTATCGCGGATCTGCTGCTGAAGGCCGGTGTGCTTGAAGGTGCTGAGAGACACGCCATTGAGTTTCTCGCAAAAGTAACAGAGAACGTATACGGAACTTTTGAGGGCATCGATGGGGAAGACGGCCTCTTCGCTCCGACGACGCTGATCTGCGGCATGGTGCGCAGGCAGGAGGATGGAAGTATCCTCGTGAACGTGAACAGCAGATACAATACTTCAGTCAAGCCGGAAGAGGTGGAACAACGTGTGGCAGCTACCGCGGAGGCGTGGGGCTATCATGTCGCCGGAATGGACAACTCCGGACCGTTCTACATGGATCCGGAACATCCCGCTGTGAAGCTGATGTGCGAGATCTACAACGAGGTAACAGGGGAGAACGAAAAACCATTCGTCATGAGCGGAGGCACTTACGCCCGGCACATGGAGAATACCGTCTCTTTCGGGTGCGAGATGCCCAATGAAAAGGCACCGGATTGGGTCGGAAGCGCGCACATGACCAATGAGGGCATGTCGATCGATACCCTGCTCAAGGCTGTTGAGATCTATATCGAAACATTGGTCCGTCTGCAGAATGTTGATTTTGACTGAACGGACAATATTCAGGAATAAGGGAGAACGGATATGGATAAGAAAGCTCTGAAAACCGCTGCGATCGCCTCTGTCGCATTCGCTGCGGTCGGTACCGCTGGTGCGCTGACCTATCGCGCGTTCCGGAAAATGTTCCCGAAACCTCATGCAGTGGAAGGGGATAATGCACCGCTTGACGTCAGAAAACTGGAAGTGCCCTTTGAGGACAAGATGCTCTACGGCCTTATGCTCAGACCCAAAGGCCGGGAAGGGAAACTTCCCACGGTCATCTGCAGCCACGGATTCAACAGTTCCTATCAGTATTTCAATCTCTCTGTCGGACGTTCCCTCGCCATGAGCGGTTTCGCCGTCTACTGTTTTGACTTCTACGGCGGCAGTATGCATGGCAAGAGCGGTGGTAAGATGACGGAGATGTCTGTCTTCGATGAGCGGGAGCAGCTTGACGCCGTCATCGAGCGGATTAAACAGGAGCCGTATGTGGATACGGACAACCTCTTCCTGATCGGAGAAAGCCAGGGCGGATTCGTCACGGCTATCACCGCCGGGAGACACAATGAAGATGTCCGTGCGGTAGTGCTTTTCTATCCCGCATTCTGTATCCAGGATGATATGCGCAAGAAGTTTGACTCCGTCGACGATGTGCCGGAGACCGTCAAGGTATTCGGCGCGACGGTGGGCAGACATTATTATGAGGGACTTTTCGATTTCGACCTTTACAGCGAGATCGCAAAGTATGAAGGCCCCGTTCTCATCATTCACGGAGACGGAGATACCCTGGTGGATGTTTCTTACGGCGTTACCGGCGCGGAGACGTACAGGGACGCGGAACTGGAGATCCTTCCCGGCGAGGAGCACGGCTTCTCTGCCGAAGGCAAGACAAAAGCGACAGAACTGTCCTACCGTTTCTTCAGGAAACATATGGCACCGTGAAGAACCCGCTCTGCGGAGTCGATCGAAAGAAAAAAGGACGGCGATCCGAAACGGACCGCCGTCCTTATATTTTCAGTTACAGATCAGTTCGTCGGATTCTCACCGAGAATAAAGCGGCGGATATCCGCGGCCAGTTCCTGCGTGTTCTCCTCCGAGATATAGATCATGTGTCCGGAACGGTAGCCCTTCACGGAGATGCGGTCTTTCGGAAGACCCGCATGATCCATGGTGTAGTATACGAAACCGATCTCGGTGCAGTCGTCATACCAGCCGTTGGCGAAGAAGGTCCTCATGCCGAAGGTGGAGGTCATGGCTGTGCGCAGCCGCTCCGCCGTCGTCCCGCCTTTGGTCTCCTCGTTCCAGGCGTACTTGTCGTCCTTGTCCTTGTAGAACATGTAGGTGAGATACTGGCGGTCCAGTTTGACGTTCAGATAGGGAAGGATGACGCCGTTGAGCGCAGAATAGAAGAACGCGTCGTAACGGTCACCGGTGGCGTCGGTCCAGGGACCGACTTCCTCCTCGACTTTTCCCGGCATCAGCAGCGGACGGGTGAGCCGGCCGTCATATCTTGAGCAGGCAAGACCTTTCTTCTTGATGACTTCGCTTCGGAAGGAATCCTCGTCGATCTTCAGGGCTCGGGCTTCAAGATATTCCTTGGAAACGCCGGTGTAGTAGGTGATCTTCTTGATGATACGTTCCCGTTCCTTCCCGGTGAGCGCTTCTCCCTGATAGAGTGCCAGCAGATAATCGTGATCCGCAAAAGCCTTCGCTTCTTTTACGAATTCCTCCACCGTCTGGTCCGAGGGATGATTGTGGTAGTGGTTAATAGCTGCAAAGGTGGGGAAGTAGAGCACGGAATCCTCCACCTGCACTTCACGGTTGAAATATTTGCCGATGGTAACGGTGTTACCGATCATGACGATACCGTCAAAGCGCAGACCGTAACCACGTTCCTTGCCCATGCCGGCGGCGATACCCGCCGCTGTCGCGCTGCGGGTGCATCCGTAGGACTCGCCGATGAGATATTTGGGAGACAGCCAGCGGTTGTACCTGTGACACCAGCTTTCGATAAAGGTCAGGAGCGCTTCTGCGTCTTCCTCGATCCCGAAGAATTCCTTGGCGCGTTCCTGATCGAACAGGACGCCGTATCCGGTGCCGACGGGATCGATGATGACCAGATCCGCCACATCCAGCAGGCAATCCGGGTTGTCGATCACTTCATAGGGAGGCAGCGAAGTGGGACGGTCCACTTCCTTCCCGTATTTCACGCGCTTGGTACCGAAGAAACCGGCATGTACATACATGGAGCAGCTGCCCGGGCCTCCGTTATACGCGAAAATGACCGGACGGTTGGGATTCGGATCTGTCTTGTTGAAATAAGAGTAGGAAAACAGGGTGGCGATGGCTTTTCCCGCGTTGTCATAGAAGACGTTGTCCTCGCAGACGGTGTGGTACGCGATCTCCTGTCCGCCCAGAACGATGGTGTGGTCGCTTTCAAACCGTTTCGGAACGAAAGCGGTAGCGTCGAATTTTTCAGTCTTGTACATATGCTGACTCCTTCCGGGTAAGTATGCAGGATCCGGATCCTGCTTCGTTTGCAACTGTTCCCATTATATTCCCGATATTTGCAGTGTGGCAACAGAAGCGGGATCGCCGGAATGGAAACCGGCGCTGCGAATGACAGTGCCGGAAAATGATATAATATGATTGGATCATGGATCCGGAGGGTTCGCAGATCGGAGAAATGCCGGTCAGGCACCGTTTTCCGGGTGACAAAACGATCTTCCGGCATCAACCATCATTCAACCACAGACCAGATCAAATCAAATGGAAAACAAAAACAGGACCAGACTCGCATATATCCTTTCAATGCTGATCTTCGGTACGATCGCACCGTTCGTCCGGGCAATCCCGGTATCTTCCGGAGAAGTCGCGCTGTACCGTGCTGTGCTCGCGGCGCTGCTCATCGGCATTTACCTGGCG
>JAEEGL011247824.1_pt1 | contig 12492 bp, 12 predicted proteins | sample 9134231 | NCBI WGS metagenome assembly JAEEGL01 (sample SAMN16246548, study PRJNA631951) | gut metagenome | biome: gut microbiome; feature: rumen; material: fiber-attached | host: Bos | place: Iran: Karaj | collected 2018-10
ATGCAGTCAACTTTGAACTCGAGATCCCATATCTTCTTAAGCTTATCGGAAAATAATTTTCTTATCTTATCCTTATCCATTGTAAAACCCGGACCTGTTTTCAGATCCGGGTTTTGCTTTATCCCTGTTTGATTATCTTTACAATTCTGCTTGTTCCGAGTCTGGATGCACCGAGCTCAAGGAACTTCTCGGCATCCTCGAGTGAAGAGATACCGCCCGCAGCCTTGATCTTCACACCGGGTCCTACATGCTCCGCAAAGAGCTTCACATCATCAAAGGTTGCGCCTGCGGTTGAAAAGCCCGTTGAAGTCTTGATATAATCCGCCCCTGCCTCGGTCACGATCTCGCACATCTTTATCTTCTCTTCGTCGGTGAGCATACAGGTCTCGATTATTACCTTGAGGATATGGTCACCGCATGCCTGCTTAATGAGAGAGATCTCCTGCTTTATGTAGTCGTAATCCCTGCTCTTCAGTCTTCCGATGTTGATGACCATATCGATCTCATCGGCGCCCTTATCGAGTGCGTCAAAGGTCTCCAGGACCTTTACGGTCGTGGTCATATTGCCGTTAGGGAATCCTATTACGGTGCAGATCTTCATCTTATCACCGACATATGCTTTGGCATCCTTCACATAGCAGGGAGGGATGCATACGGAAGCGGTATGATATTTTATCGCATCATCACAGAGTGCCTTTATCTGATCGAATGTGGCATCCTGAAGCAAAAGAGTGTGATCGCATGACGAAAGTATCTTTTCAATATCCATAACCTGCCTCCTTACAATGCAATATCCTACCACATATCGTCTGCAAATAAAATAATGACCCGTCCGCTTTCGCGGACGGGCCATCCCCTATTTAATCAAGTACATTCTTAACTGCTATTATATTGCTCATGAAGTATACGGAATTAACTTCAAGTCCTCTTCTCGGGTTGGACTCCTGTACGATCTGTCCGTTTCCGATATAGAGCGCTACGTGTGAGCATCCGCCCGATCCGTAGCATATAATGTCTCCGGGCTGTGCCTCCGCAAGGGTTATAGCACGTCCCGCGGATGAATATTGTCCGGATGGAGTTCTCGCAATGCTGATACCGAAATCCCTGAATACGTAGCAGGTAAATCCGGAGCAGTCGGTTCCCGCAAGACTCTGTCCTCCGAGAATATAAGGATTTCCGACAAACTGGAGTCCGTAATTTACTATTGCCATTCTCAGTTCGGAGATCGTAGCATAATCGGTGCTGAGGTTGGGAACTACGGTAAGATTCTCAACGGGTGCGGAAGCAGATGCGGTGTTTGCGTTCGAAGTGGTGGCTCTTAAGTTCCTCTCTCTTTGGGCCTCTTCCTCTTCACGGATCTCTTCGATAGTCTTGGCCGTCTTATACTCTTCGGTGATGGTTATGTAATCAGCTGAAACATATCCTGTTTTGCCCTCGGCATAAACTATCTTGACCCAGTCCATACCGTCGTCTTCAAGCTCTTCATCCCCGGCTTCGACTTCCCTTGCCGCAAGATATATTCTGGGATCGGTACCGTTATCCATGACTATACGGTATCTCTCGCCTCTTGTTACATATGTAAGACATGCAGAATCTATCGAAGCATCTTTCCTGACATTGAGCTGGCTTACGAGGATCTCTGCGTAATACTGAGTCTGCTCTTCAAGTCTGTTGTACGCATTTACACCGGTGACAAGGAAATTGTTAAGAACATATCCTTCAACTGCACCCGAGCGGATCCTGATCCACTGGTCATTGTCATCATCGGGATCGGCATCGTCCGCGATCGAAGCATCAGCTTCATCGATGATCGATCCGACGCTTCCGTCATACATGCGTCCTACTATGGAATATTCGGTTCCGGGACCGGAACGTACATTGCAATACTTGGGATTGGTTGAGAAAAGAGCGATCGAAAGATTGAGATATTCCTCTTCGATAACCTCCGAAGGCTCGGTGATCTGTACGGTCACCTGTCTGGCAGCGGTGCTGCCGACAGTCTCGGAAAGAGTGGCGGTTGAAGTGTTGAGTTCTCTCGAAGCACCGCCGGATATGATCCCCGCAGCCTGCGCATTAACCGGAATAAGCACAGCAAGTGCTGTGCCGGCCAATAAAACTGATGCATTTACGAGTAATTTCTTTAAAAACATGATCTCTTTCTTTTTTCGAAGACTTTTTCATTATACCCGTTTTATTATCAAATGCAACATTTTCGTAACAATTTCGAAATATTTAATAAAATCCTGCAATTATTTGCGTTTACAGCCCGTAAATGTTATATTTTCTTGAGCGTGCAAAGGCTTCAATGCACCTATGGAGGCATAAAATGACATCTTCCGAGATGAAAGCATATTTAAAGAAGAAAAAGCGTAAAAGAGCCCTTTTCGTCAGTCTTTTCCTGGCAGTTCTGGCACTCGGACTGACTCTCGGATACGCATTCCTGATAAGACCGGCCTTTCTTGAGGAAAATCCCCTCACAGCCGATGCGGATGTTTCGCAGGAAACCGAAACAGAGCCCGGTTTTATAGGCACGGACATCTCCGCGAACATGACCGAACCGGAGCCCGAGCCCGAACCCTTCGAAGAGTTCGATATCCACGTTATGATGGTCGGTGACGATCTTCTCCATATGGGACTGGTAAACCAGGGAGTACAGGCGGACGGAAGCAGGAATTACGATTTCCTTTTCAAGGATATACTTGAGTTCATAGATGCGGCAGACATAGCCATAATAAACCAGGAGTCGCCCATTGCCGGTAACGACAGGGGCTTCAGCGGTTATCCGGCATTCAATTCCCCCACCGAGGCTGCGGATGCGATAGCAAAGGCCGGCTTCGACGTGGTGCTGACCGCAACAAACCACACCTATGACCAGGGGCTGAACGGACTCATATACTTCCATGATTATTTCACGACCAACTATCCCGATATAAGTGTGGTCGGAACCCATTCCAACCCGAACGAAGACTCAAGAAGTTCCCATAACGGTTCATACTGGATCGATAAATACGGCGTCAGCCCCAACGACAGGCCCAGATTCGATGATCTTACGCTTAAGCCCGAGGACACGGTCAATACCTCCCACTTCATAATAAAAGAAGTAAACGGAGTTAAGATCTCGATCCTCAACTACACCTACTCCCACAACTGGGCTACCTGGGCTAACGGCCTCGACGGTTATCTGAACAGGCTCTGCGCTTATGATCCGGGATCAAGGGAGATCGATTTCAACACCATCAATCCCGAGGTTCTCGAAGACATAAAGCTTGCAAGGGAGCTCACCGATATCGTTATCGTCTGCCCTCACTGGGGCTATGAGTATTCCTTCGAGCCTTGCGCATACCAGAAGGATTTCGCACGCCAGATGATTGATGCAGGTGCGGATGTCATAATCGGAGCCCACCCACACATAGTAGAACCCGTGGAATACATCACCACGGATGCCGGCAATTCCGGACTCTGCTACTACTCCATAGGAAACTTCATCCACTGTCAGGTACAAAATTACACCAGCTTCGAAGGTCTTGCATGGGTGACCATACATGTGGATGAAAGCGGGGCCCATGTGGATCTGGATACTTCCGGTGCCCTTCCCCTTGTGGAATATCAGACCTGGGGACCCTTGGTGATCCAGGGCGTATATCCCCTCGAGGACTTCACGGCGGATATGGCAGCAACCCACGCATGCAACTTCCGTTCTGACAAGGGAATGACCCTTGATCTTCTCCATCAGTGGGACAGCAGCCTTTTCGGAGGCTTCTCCCTGACAAAAGAAGACATTCTCGGAAGTTCATCATAAAAAAAATAAAGAGTCAGGAGAAGTTATCTCCTGACTCTTTTATCATATGTCTTTATTTTTCGAGATATTCTATTGCGGCATCCAGCTGGTTGTCGATCTTGTCTTCGATATATGCGTCATAATCGAACTCGACTTCTATATCCGGAGCAATGCCCACACCATTTATCGCGGTTCCGTTCGGAGTGACATACTGGTCGGTCGTGAACTTGATGCCGGATCCATCGCTCAGATAGTAGAAATCCTGGACGAGTCCCTTTCCGTAGGTGGTGGTTCCTATCGATATTGCCATTCCGTTGTCCCTGAGGGCTCCGGTCATGATCTCGGATGCACTCGCTGTATGGCTGTCGGTAAGGATGACTATCCTTCCCTTGAACTCCCTGGTGCCGTCACACTCAAATTCCGTACGCTCACCCTGTGCGTTCTCCATCGATACGATCACGCCCTTACACATGATCTGACGGATTATTCCCATGGCAGCTCTCAGAAGTCCTCCCGTGTTGCCCCTAAGGTCGATGACCATATCCTTCATTCCCTGGCCCTTGAGCGTTGCAAGGGCATCGGTGAATTGATCGATTGCAACATCATCGAAATCCTTGATACGGATATAACCGATATCATCGGTAAGCATCCTGTATTCCACGTCGATCTTCTTGAGCTTCTCTCTTACGGCTCTGATTTCAAGCGTTTCGTCCGTAGAAGTTCTGTAAATCGTAAGGACAACCTCGGTTCCTTTTTCGCCGGTCATCTTATCGGCCACTTCATACCTGTCAAGGCCCGTTACATCTTCACCGTTTACCTCAACAATGATATCGCCTGCCTGAAGTCCGGATCTTTCTGCCGGACTGTCTTCATACACTCCGGAAATATAAACATCTCCGTCCTTACTCTGCATGATCAGCGCGCCGATTCCGTAGAAGTTTCCGTCGTAATCATTGAATACCGCGGCAAGCTCATCGGCATTATAGTACTCGGCATACTTATCCCCGGTCGCATCCAGCAGGCCGTCGAGAATTCCCTCTCTCAGGGCTTCTTCATCATAATCATATATCGAATATGCCTGAAGATATGATGCGATGGTATTTGCCTTGGCGATGATCTCCGCATCCGCCAGGCTTCTGCCGCCGGATATGTATATCACTCTTCCGATACACAAGAGAAATATAGCAAGCCCCCATATCAGGAACATAAGGATCATTCCCAATACAAAGCCCTTGCCGAATCCGTTCTTTTTCTTTTTTCTTTTACGGGTGTCTTTTTGAACAGCCTCCTCAGGCTGTACTTCCTGCTCCTGCACCGTATTTTCCGCGGGAGCGGTTAGAATTTCCTGATTATCCATATGATTTATTTGCCGAGATAAGGCCACGGTGAAGTGTATTCTCCGTTAAGTCTTACTCCGAAATGCAAGTGGTTACCTGTAGATATTCCCGTCGAACCTACGGCCGCAATGGTCTGGCCCATAACGACCCTGTCGCCCTTTTGAACGTAGAGTGAGGAACAGTGCTCGTAGATGGTATAGAGCCCGCCGCCGTGATCGACCATGACATAATTGCCCATGGCTCCCGAATAAGTAGCCGCGGCAACCTCTCCGTCATAAGCCGCATAGATGTCGGTTCCGAAATTGGCTGCGAAATCTATTCCCCTGTGGAAGGTGCTTGCTCCGGCAATGGGGGCATTTCTGTATCCGAAATCGGATGATACATATTTGTATGAAGCAAGAGGGAAGAGGAACTGTCCGCCGTCGTAGTGAAGACCGTTCTGGCTGGCAAGACGTCTTCTCTCGTCCTCGATCGCTTTGAGTGCCGCTTCTATCTCAGCTTCACGCTGTTCGATCTGCGCCTGGTATGCGGCAATATCAGCCTGTGTCGCATTGATCTGGAGCTGGTAATTGTATATCTCATTGTTCTTCTCTGCGATCAGGGTTTCCTGGTTCGCTTCCTCTAGCTCGGCATTGGCCTTTGCTTCATCAAGGATCTCCTTCTGAAGGTCCAGCTGCTGCTTGCAGAGTGATATGTATTCGACATTGGCCTTATACTCTTCCCAGAGGCTTCTGTCCGCCTGGACAACTCTTTCGATGTATTCTGCGCTGTTGAGAAGATCGTTGAGACTCTTTGCGGAAAGAAGCATATCGATCATGCTCTTGTCACCCTGCTCATACATAAGCCTCATGCGGATTATCATGGCATCATGCTGTATGGCTTCGGTCTCCTCGGCGAGGGCAAGTTCGGCTTCGGTCTGGGATATCTCGTTTTCTTTGGCGATGATCTGTTCATTGAGTGCGGAGATATTGTCCTGCATTACGACCAGCTCCGCATCGAGCTCAGTGACATACGCATTCAGGTCGCTCTTAAGTGAAGCAAGCCTGTTCTGGCTTGCGGTAAGGTCCGAAACACGTCCGGAAAGAGCTTCCCTCTCCGCGGTCGCAGCTTCTATCTCACGCTGTTTTTCCTCAATGAGTGCATTGGTATAGGTAACAGCGGATACGGGTGTCGGATCATGCATTGTAACGGATACCGACATTATTGCGGCCGTAAGAAGCATCCCTATGCTTTTGGCGATCAGTTTCTTTTTTGACATAGTTTCCGTATCAGACTTTAAGGTACTTGCGTACAGTGATATAGCTTCCCAATAATCCCATGCCCACACCGATCAGTAACGAAACCGGCAGCAGAACGCCGAAAATCTCTTCGACCGAAAGGAAGCTCAGCATCGATGAAAGCATCTCGAATCTGGTAGTGAGCATATTAAGCACATAGTCATAGAGGTAATAGATCAGGTACAGAGGTATCAGCGCGCCGATAAGTCCGATCATCATACCTTCAAGCACGAAGGGCGCCCTTACGAAAAAGTCCGTGGCACCGATATACTTCATGATACCGATCTCTTCCGATCTGACGGAGATACCGACACGTACCGTATTGCTTATAAGGAATATGCTTACCGCAAGGAGTATCAGTATGATCGCTGCGGAAACATATACGAGCATAAGATTGAATCCGGAAAGTGTGGATGCGGTTACTTCCGAATATCTTACAAGTCTTACCTCGGGTCTGGACTGGAGCCATGCAACGAGCTGATCCTGCATGCTGACATTCTTAAGGAATATCTCATAGTTATGCTCACCCTTGAGAGGATTCTCGGGGAAGCCCTGCTGGTAATCCTCTCCGAAATAGCTGGGACCGAATGTAGCCCAGATCTCTTCGTCGCTGTGGAAGATGACATCCCTTACCTCGGGACGCTGGAGAAGCTCCTGACCGAAGGCATCGACCGATGCATCCGGTACATCTTCATTGAAAAATACGGTTACCGAAACACCCTCTTCAACCGTATAGAGGATATGCTGTGCATTCGAAACGATCGAATAGAACATGCCGAGCAGGAAAAGACATGCTCCGATGGTTGCTACAGACGCAAGCGAGTACCATCCGTTCTTGAACATATTACGGATGCCCTGCCATAAAGTGTACAGAAAGGTTCTAATCTTCATTTACGTACTCCCCTTCCTGCTCATCGCTTATGATCTCTCCGAGCTTCATTGCAACAACTCTCTTTTTCATGGAGTTAACTATCGTGGGGGAGTGGGTAACAACGATGACGGTTGTTCCCTGCTCATTGATCTCCGCAAGAAGATCCATGATGTCCCATGCATTGTTGGGATCGAGATTTCCTGTGGGCTCGTCCGCAAGAAGTATCGACGGTTTGTTGACAAGCGCCCTTGCGAGAGCAACTCTCTGCTGTTCGCCTCCCGAAAGCTTTCTTACGTTTGCCTTGTATTTTCCCGCAAGTCCTACCATTGCAAGTATGCTGGGAACGTTCCTTCTCATCTCTCTTGAAGGAACCTCGATTATACGCTGTGCAAATGCAACATTCTCGTAAACATTTCTGTCCTTCAGAAGTCTGAAGTCCTGAAATACGACGCCGAGATTCCTGCGGAACTTCGGTATCTGCGAATGACGCAGCTTCTTGGTATTCTGTCCCATTACATGGACATCTCCGCCTGTGGGAAGTATCTCCCTTAAGAGAAGCTTGATCAGGGTTGATTTGCCCGATCCGCTGTCTCCTACGATGAATACGAATTCACCCTTGTCTATTCTGAGCGTAACGTTCTTGACTGCCGGATTTCCTTTCTCGGGATAATTCATGCTGACATCGTCAAGAAAGATGACTCCGTTTTCTTCTATGAACTTGTCACGTTCAGCTTTTATTCTTTCTCTTCTGGTCATTTAAATCTACCTGTCAATATTCGTTCTTCTTCATGTACTTCATGTACTTTACTACCATGAGCGCGATCTTGAATGTGATGGCATCGTCGAATACCCTCAGATCAAGGGCCGTGGTCTTGTGGATCTTGTCGAGTCTGTAGACGAGAGTGTTCCTGTGGATGAACAGCTGTCTCGAAGTCTCGGATACATTGAGCGAGTTCTCGAAGAACTTGTCGATGGTGGGAAGGATCTCATCATCGAACTCGTCAATATCCTTGCCGTCGAAGATCTCCTTGATGAACAGTCTGCATAAGGGGATGGGAAGCTGATAGATAAGTCTTCCGATCCCGAGTCCGCTGTAAGAGATGATCTCTCTTTCCTCAAAGAAGATCCTGCCTACATCGGCTGCCATTCTGGCTTCCTTGTAGGAACGGCTTACTTCCTTTATCTCGGAAGCTACGCTTCCGTATGCGATCTTGATGCCGACCGCGCCGGCTTCGGCAAGAGCATTTCTGAGACCTGCGGTGGTCTCTTCGATCTCCGCTTCCTGCATATCGGGTCTGGACATGGGCTGTTCGAATTCCATCACGACAACAACATCCGTCTCATCGACAGCGGTGACGAAATCCCTGGGTCTGGATAAACAGAAGGTTCTGACAGTCTCAAGTATATTGATGTCCTTGGTATTGGAAGCCTCGGTAAGGATGACAACCCTGGGAACATCATTTGCGATATGGAGCTTCTTGGATCTGCTGTAGATATCTACGAGCAGAAGATTATCAAGAAGAAGATTCTTGAAGAAATTGTCCTTGTCGAATCTCTCCCTGTATGCAACGGATAAGCTCTGCACCTGGAAAGCTGCCATCTTGCCGAGGGTATATACATCCTCTCCGGCACCGGCAACAGCCAGTACATATTCCAGGGTCTGATCGTCATAGATCTTGAAATACTGGTTGCCTTTGATCTCCTGGGAATCCGCTCCCGAAGATGCAAATTCAACGGCATCCTTGGAAAGACCCGCAATATCCCCGGTGGATACCACACATCTGCCCTCGGGATCCGTGATGGCAAGATCGACCCTTGCGATCTGCTTTAATCCGTCTAATGTAGCCTGAAGTATTTGATTAGATATCATAAATTACTCCGTCAAAAACTATGAAACTGTTACAAAACCTGCGTTGAGGTCTATAAAACTCCAATAAATAATATACACAAAAATGTACAAAAAAACAAGAATTATATAGCAAAAATTAGCAAAAAATACCACCCCGGATTCACCGGGGTGGTTATCATATTTTCTTAAGATCACACGGAAATATCGATATTTCCGCCTACGGAAGGATTTACGCTCCTCTCCATTGCAGCGGAATCAAGAAGCTCGACCATTCCCTGCCCCATATCCCTGCCGGTATCGATGGCCTTGGCAAGAATTGCGGTGCTAATGTCAGTCATTGTGGTGGCCTGTTTGAAATTGACGGCCATATTAACAAGGCCCATATCCATATGCTGCTCCCCCGGGAGTAAGAACTCGTTCCCTCTAAGTGCATATATTATACAGCTTATGTAAACAGATATCAAGCAGACAGAAGGACGGGTACGGTGATGAACCGTCCCCCTGTTTCAGTTTTATCTCAGGCTTATGGTCCCGTCACCTATGATGATCTTATCCTCTTTGAGAAGCTTTCCCACGGCGCGTTTGAATTCATTCTTGCTCATCCCGGTCTTCTCACGGATAAGCTCGGGATCGCTCTTATCGTAAAAGCCGATCCTGCCGCCGGAGCTCTTTATCATCTCAAAGATCTTCTCAGCGTCTTCATTTCTCTGGACATAGCCCTTGTCACGGACCGCAAGTTCCAGCCTGCCGTCTTCAAGGACTCTTGCTACCCTCGCGGTGATCCTGCTTCCTGCGACTATCTTCTCAGCCGCTCCGAACATCTCCTTTTTGGGGATAAGAGCCGAATACTTATCATCAACGGCAACAAATGCGCCGAAATTCTCACTTATAAGATAGACCGTTCCGACAACTGTGTCATCTTTCTTGTACACGGATCTGTCATCAAGGCTTTTATAGACATCCATCTTTGCACAGAGTCTGTCGGATTTATCCGCATACATTGTGACAAGGATCTCATCACCCTCCTGCACCCTGTATGTCTGCTGTGCATAAGGAAGGAACAGGTCCTTTTCGAGCCCCCAGTCAAGGAACGCGCCTATCTTGGTCACCTGAAGCACCCTGAGCCTTGCGAGCGAGCCGATGGTGAGCCGGGGCGTTTCAAGAGTTGCGATCTGCCTGTCCTCGGAATCGCGGTACACAAATACTTCGAGCTCGCTTCCGATGGTGACGCCCTCGGGAACTCTCGATGCGGGCAGAAGAACCCTCTCCTCGGCCTTGTCTCCCTGACCCTCTTCCGCCAGGTAGATGCCGAACTCAACCTTCTTTACCACTTTTAATTTCTGTCTGTAACCGGTTTTTATCATTTGAATTCCATTACGGCATAGGGTGCGCCGTCTCCGTTTTCAAGAGAAACTATGTAACCGTCTTCTCCGAGATCGAACACTCTCGGGTATATCGTATCACCCAGAAACGCCTGTGCAAGATACTGTGCCCTGAAGCCTGTCCTTGCCCTTCCTCCGGGAACATACGAAGCTGCTATCTGGACGAACTTGCCGTTGTTCACATGGTGGTTTGCATCAAGGTGTATCGCCTCGATCGTCATGGGTCTTTCCTGGACTCCTCCCTCGGGAACGTGGATCTTACGGACGATCCTTCCCATCGGAAGTGCTTCTTCGATCTCATACCTGTCCAGCATATCCTGAGTCAGGGGGACGGGCTTAAACTTTTCCGTATCAAGAAGTGCCCAGACGGTATATGCCCTTACTATGATGTCTTCCCCGGAGCGGATGCCGAAGCATCTTTTTCCGACAAAACTGTTGAAATCAACAGGGAACGTAAATACCTTGACCTTCTCGCAGAGTCTGGGAAGACGGTCTATTTCGACCTGCCAGCTGTTGAGAACCCAGAAAACCTTCTTTTCCCTGCAATAATCCAGTCCCAGTCCGAGATCTTCCGACTGAAAGGTCGAGCTGTCCTGCAAAATATCTATAAGTGCGGGGATGCTGAGATTCTCCTGTTCATCCACCTGGCTGTATCCGATACGGATGTCATATTCGTACATTATTTATTCCTCAAGCAAACATATTTAAAAGGATCTCTGCTATTCCGGAAAGAATGAACAGGATCATTCCGACATTGATGATAACGGTACCGAATCTCCTGCCCTTCGGTATCGTAAACCGTCCGGGCCTGAAATTGATCTTGCCCGTTGCAAGCAGGACTATAAGCAGGATCATTCCGATCACCATATCTCCGATCACACTCATTGCGTACAGGCCGTAGATCATGAATGAATCGATATTCTTCTCAACATACTCGGCCAAAAGTTCGTCATCTCCGGTCGAAATGACTTCCCGGATCCCGTCGAGATCCGTTGCATTAAGTGCGAGCAGCGGGACTATGCTTCCAATAAAATTAAGGACAATATGGTACACGATCGTAATCGTGACCCTGCCGGTCCTCAGATACACATATGCCATGAAGCATCCGAGAAGGAATGCATAAACACCCTGTGTAAGGTTTCCGTGGAACAGGCCGAAAAGAAGTCCGGTCACCACGACGGTAACGCCCTCACCGTAAGGCCTTAGTCTGTCACAGAGAAGCTTTCTGAAAAGAAGCTCCTCCACAATGGGGCCGATGACGACCATGATCACGATATTGATGATCAGATCCCCGGAAAAAACAAGCTCCTGAACATCATTGGTGGATGCCTGCGCCTGCGGAGCAAAAGCTTCTATCATAAGACCGATGTACGTCCCTATAAAGTTTCCGGTATACATGAGTCCCAGGGCTATGATGAGACCGACGAGAAAATGTCCGAATCCCCACGGGGCTTTTTCGGGCTTTTCCGCGGTAAGCTTCTTCATCATCATAATGCATATGGGAGCTCCCACAAGATACATCGGAAGAATGCTGGCCAGCAGCATGAACAGATAATTGTCCCAGAGACTCCTGTCGATCAGATTAACGGCTATCGATACGATCACCTGAACGGCGGCCGCCGCTATCGAAAAGACAAAATAGCTCATTCCTATGCCGCTGAAATGCCTTTTGGCTCCCTTTTGGTCAAAACAGATGCGGGGCTGCCCGTAATTATATCCCTGCGGGAAATTCTGCATCATAAAGGGATCGAAGCCCGGCTGATAATACCCTCCCGGAGGGGGCATCTGTGGCGGAACCTGTGGCGGAACCTGCTGATAAAAACGCTGATCGTTGCCGTCCATTAACTCTCCTAAATATATAAAATAAGACCGAGGACTGTGTCCTCGGCCTCGAGCAGGGCTACAAGGACTCGAACCTTGAAAATGACGGAATCAGAATCCGCTGCCTTACCATTTGGCTATAGCCCTATGTGCGTTACGAAAACACATTATAATGAA
>JAEEGL011323691.1_pt1 | contig 12492 bp, 5 predicted proteins | sample 9134231 | NCBI WGS metagenome assembly JAEEGL01 (sample SAMN16246548, study PRJNA631951) | gut metagenome | biome: gut microbiome; feature: rumen; material: fiber-attached | host: Bos | place: Iran: Karaj | collected 2018-10
ATCCAGTCTACGACAAGTGGATCCGTGAGTTGAAATGCCCTGTTCTCGGTGCCAACATCATCAACACCGAGACCAATCAGCCATACGTCAATCCCTATACCATCATTCAAAGACAAGGTGTCAAAATTGCAGTAATTGGCATGCTTACGCCAGCAATTCCCAACTGGCTCAACGAGGATTTGTGGAAAGGGATGAGGTTTGAAGAGATGGTAAAGTCTGCCAGATATTGGATGGACTATGTCCAGAAAAATGAAAAGCCTGATGTGGTGGTTGGGTTATTCCACTCAGGAAAAGAAGGAGGCATCATCACAGAAGAATACGAAGAGGATGCTTCGCTCAAAGTAGCTCGGGAGGTGCCTGGTTTCGACATCGTCTTTTTCGGACATGACCATGCCACACATAAGAGTTTTGTTAAGAATGTGGAGGGGAAAGATGTGCTCTGTCTCGACCCTTCATGCAATGCCCTTCAAGTGGCAGATGCATGCATTGAAATAGAAATTGGAAAGCGCGGGAAAATCACTAAGCGCATCACGGGCGAGATTGTGGATGTGACCCCCTATGACATCGACCAACGCTATGTATCGCATTTCCAGGCAGCCATCGATAGCGTAAACAACTTTGTCAACCGTCCAATAGGTGTTTTCGAGAGTGCTCTCTATACGCGTGACTGCTATTTTGGCAGTGCAGCATTCACGGATTTCATCCACGATTTACAGTTGCAACTCACAGACGCTGACATTTCTTTCAATGCTCCTCTATCCTTCGACACGAGTATTCCTACCGGAACGGTCTATGTCAGCGATATGTTTAACCTCTATCGGTATGAGAATCAGTTGTATGTATTACGTATGACTGGTGAGGAAGTGCGCAAACATTTGGAAATGAGCTATGACCAATGGGTAAACACCATGCATTCCCCCGACGACCATATCATGCTGCTCAATGACCAAAAAACCGACGACCAACAACGCTTTATGTTCAAGAATCTTGCTTTCAACTTCGACAGTGCCGCCGGCATAGACTACGAAGTGGATGTGACAAAACCAGATGGACAGAAAGTACGTATCCTGCGTATGAGCAACGGTCAGCCTTTCGACGAAAAGAAATGGTATAAGGTGGCCATGAATAGTTATCGTGGCAACGGTGGAGGTGAATTGTTGACAAGAGGTGCGGGCATACCTTTGAAACAAATCCCAGAACGTATCATCTTCCAATCTGAAAAAGACCAGCGGTACTATCTGATGCAGGAAATTGAAAAGGCTGGACGGCTGAATCCAAAAGCGCATGGAAACTGGCGCTTTGTACCCGACGAGTGGGCCAAGCCAGCTATTGAACGCGACCGAGCACTGTTATTCAAATAGAGGCTTTAGGTTTTAGTTTCTTAGAGGTAAGTGGTGAGAGGTAAGAGGTGAGAGGTGAGAGGTGAGAGGTGAGAGAAATGTCCCTTTAACTCCTCTTTAACTACTTTTTAACTCCCCTTTAACTCCCCTTCATTTTCAATTTTCAATCTTCAATGAAAAAATACTGGTTTGTCTTCTGCAAGAATGACGTTCTGTTAGAAAAAAAGCAGGACGGCACTTACACCATACCCTATCAGGAAGAACCGCCTACGGTAATAAAGCCGTGGACGACGATTCACAATATTACCCCTTTGGATGGTGAAGAAGTGAAAACCTATAGCATCGACCTGCCCGTCACCGACGATATAACTTATGAGATGTGTGGACTGAGGCAGTCGTATAGTAAAATCGAATATCGTCTCTATTTGAAAGCCGGCAAATGTGCCGAGATACTCTATTGGGATTCTACCACCAAATTCTGTGGTGTCTGTGGAGGTCCGATGAAACTCCATACCGATATTTCCAAGCGTTGCACGCAGTGTGGCAAAGAAGTATGGCCACAGTTGGCTACCGCCGTCATTTGTCTTGTCCATCGTGGCGATGAGGTGTTGTTGGTGCATGCCAAGAATTTCCATAATCAAAAAATGTATGGATTGGTGGCAGGATTTGTAGAAACGGGAGAGACCTTAGAGGAGGCCGTGGTCAGGGAAGTGGCAGAGGAGACAGGCATTACAATCACCAACATACGGTATTTTGGCAGTCAGCCCTGGCCTTATCCCTGCGGTCTGATGGTGGGATTCTATGCTGAATATGTCAGCGGCGACATCCACTTGCAACGTGAAGAATTGTCGCGTGGCGGATGGTATCGTTATGACCAACTACCCGACATCCCGGAAAAACTCTCCATTGCCAGAAAACTGATAGATCACTGGATAGAATGTGACAGGAGACAGTAATTAATATAAGGTTTTCAAAGAATGGTAGTTGCAGATAATTTTGATTACCTACTTAAACTTTCGTCAGCAGCAATTCTATATGAAAAATAAAAAAACGCTTTCTTTTGGTTTTTCGGTCATCATGCACTATTTTTGAAAAATAATCAATTATGGAAGAAAACGGCAACATCAACAATCAAGAGTATGACATACTGCATTCCACACGGTACTCTATATACAAGTTTTCTATGCGGGTGTCGATGATGAGTTGTTTTCTTATTACCATCATACTGGTATTTTCTACTTGCACGAGGCAGGGAAAGTCCGATGAGTCTTTGGACAGAGCCGAATCACTGATGAATACTGCTCCTGACTCTGCCCTTACTATCCTCAATTCTTTGGAATCAGCATCTCATGATTTCTCGCAGGAAGACCTCCGACGCTGGCAGCTCCTGCGCCTAACGGCACAAAACAAGTGCGACACTGTTTTCCATTCCGACAGCCTACAGTTGGAACTGGTGAAATACTATGATAGTCATGGGACACCCAATGAGTGTATGACTGCGCATTATCTGTTAGGACGTGCATATTATGACATGGGTGAGGCACCACGCGCCCTTGAGAGTTTTTTAGATGCCGTGGCCTGTGCCGACACCACTTCACGGGAATGTGATTTCAAATCCCTTTTCCGTATCTATGGACAGATCGCTATGATTTATCGGACACAGTACATGCCAAGCGAGGAATTGACAGCATGGGAGCGATATAGCCATTTCGCCCTTAAAAGTGACGATAAATGTAACTACATTCGTGGGAAAGAGATGAGCATAGGTCCCTTTTATAATATGGGCGACACCGTTGCTTGTCTTCGCATCACAGAACAATGCAGGGCGGAATACTTAAAGCATGGTATGACGAAAGAGGCTGCAAGCGTGTTTCCCACTGCCATTTACATTCATTTGCTTAGATCCAATTACAATAAGACAAGAGAGATGATGGAGATATTTGAGGGAGAATCTGGCCTTTTCGACTCATGCGGCAACATCAGCAAAGGCAGGGAAGGCTATTACTATAGCAAAGGACTATACTATTTGGGTATTCATCAAAATGATTCCGCTGAGCAGTTTCTCAGGAAGTTACAAAACGCACATTACAACCATGATTTCAAGGCAAACAAAGGATTGTTGTCATTATATCGAAATAAGGGAAACAATGATTCCATATCCAAATATGCATTGCTTTTTGAAAAGAGTTGTGATGCTATCATCAATGAGAATCAAGCAGATGCAGTTGCACAAGCGGCAGCGTATAACAAATACAGCCGTTTGCAGAAAGCGTCCAAAGAAATGGCTGTCAAGGCAGAGAAGTCGAAATGGGAGTCAAGGCTGTTACTCATAATATTTCTGCTTATCCTTGCAATCACCGCCTATCTGTTTATATTATACAAAAGAAAGCAGAAGGAAAAGATAGAATCACTCGGTGTTGCATATACCAACCTGATGTTGAGTTATCGACAGGCTTGTTATGAAGCAGAAAGTCTTAAATCCGACAAAAATCAAGCCCAGAGAGAAAAGGAGGAAGAGATATCACAACTAAAATCCAAACTGGATGAGATGGAAAGCCTCTATGAGGGTCTCTCTCCTAACATGAAGATACTGGCCTTGTCCAAAAGTGAGATTGTGAAAAAGTTCAAAGCCATGTCTATTCCCCACGTCCCTCCGACGTTGCCAAATCAAAAAGACTGGAAGTTGTTGATGGAAACGATAGAATCTACCAATCCTTCACTATATGGAAGAATTGTTCTTTCCAACGATCTCAGTCCGCAGGAAATATGTTCTTGTTTGCTAACAATGCTTCACTTTTCAAGTGGCGAACTTGCAATTCTTCTTGATACCTCCAAACAAAGAGTCTCAAACACAAAGGCATCGGCTAATTACAAACTATTCGGAAAAAAGGATGCCAAGGCTTTGTTGAGGAATCTTGAAAGTTTGTAAATTATTGATTTCTAAACTTTTATTGGGAATGTGTACTCTTTGTGTACTCTTTTCCCGCTGTTTTTTTGATGTTAATCATTTCTATTCATAATTTTGCCGTGTAATTTTATACGTCATTATTATGAAAAAACTATTTTTACTTATTGTATTTGCATTTGCATTTTTGAATCTGACAAAAGCAAATGTCGCTGCGGACAGTATTCCAATTATCATGACACCGATAATTGACAATCCTATTGACGATCATGGTACACCACCAAAGTCCCCAGAAGCCACATTGATGATCTATCAAAGCGGCAACTCATTCTATTTCGGTGAAGCCTTTGTCGGCTGTGCTGTCACTTTGTTATTAAATAATGTGGTGGTCTATTCCGACTTTGTTGGAACTGATGGCATTGTCACCATACCTGCAAGTTTTACAGGCACGTTCGAACTGTGTCTCACCATCGGCACACAGGTATTCTCGGCAGAGATTGAACTGTAGGGTATGGTATCATTGGCGAAGCGTATGCTCTTATAGCAAAAACAAAAACTGTATTATGAGAGAAGATACGCTTCGCCAATAAGATGTGGAGAATTTCTGTGAAACGCATCAAGTAGGTGTAGAATAATAGACAGAAAGCCGTCAAACACCTACAGCGATGATATGTAAAGATATTTTTGAATACCTACTTAACAATTTAGCGTTTTTCTTATTATGAGAAAATCATTGTCCATCCTCCTCTTGTTGTTTATTGGTCATCTCCAAGTCATGTCTCAAAGCCCCGGTGGTGTGGAAGGATGCGAAGCGTGGTTTGTCACCAGTCCTTCCAATACAGACCTTAACGGTTCATACACATGGCAAGACCTGTCTGGTGACTCTGTGCCGCTCCGCCATGTCGGAGGAACCCAGAATGGAACCGAAGTGTTGGAAAGTAGGAATGTCATACAGACGTTCAATTTTCATCCTGCTTTGAGGTTCTCCCCTTCAAGTGGGTTTATGGATGCCATTCTAAGGCACACCAACCTTGCACAGACAACTTTCATCGGAGTGTTCGCACCTGACACGCTTATCGACACAAGACTATATGCCTTCAGCGGGAAAGACACAACAGCCATTACGAAAGACAAGGTGTATCATTCGGGGAGGGATGAGGCAATTGACTATTCCCCCGATCTCATCCACAGCCAAGCCCCATCGGCGGCCCTGAAAATCGTCAGTTGGCAAAGAGCACTCACACCAAGGTATTCTCCTTGGGGAGAGGTGGATAACGCCACACTGTCACTCGGAGGAGGAACACTCGGTTCAAACCCTGCATTCATATCGGCTTTGAGTGATCTTGGCAGCACGCCCGGCTTCAGTGGCTGGTGTCCGGAACTGATTGTCTATGGCAGGATGCTCACCCCATACGAACGTGTAAACATAGAGACCCTGCTTGCCCTGAAATATGGAATAACACTCGACGGTTCGTACTATTATAAGGACAGGCTGCTTTGGGATGTCGCATCCGACCCATGTCAGCGAATCACCGGTATCATCAACGACTCGACCGAGACGTTCCGCCAGTCCATATCCACTACCTCATATGAGGAACAACCGCGTCTCTCTACGCTTCCTGCCAACGACTCGTTCTTCGGGCGTGACAGTTATGGCAAGTCATCCTCCAATCGCCTTTTGACAATGGGAAGGTTCTTCACCGATGACATCCCCGATGACTCCTACATGATGTGGGGTGACAACGGTGGCGCCACTTCCACCACAGCAACAGGGAGGAATTGGCACACAATGGGGAGAAGATGGCTGGTCAGGACTGACATCGATACCACCGCCGTGGATACAATGGTGATGACTCATTCCAACCTTGAACTCACCGCCAAGGGCAATATGGTCAATATCACAGCAAATACAACCGGCAATCCATCTTTGACCTTGGGACCGATGACATCATCCGATCTCCATTTTGGCTTCACGTGCCCGGTCAGCAATGTCTCCTTTTTCATTGGCACGGCTCGGCAGGACAGCACATCATGCAGCGAGGGTTATTACTTCGACGATGGGAGCGTCTATAAGGTAGTTTGGGGCGAACAGGAACAAGCACCGTTCCTGACGGACATGAAAGGACACGATATCGACATCTTCAAATGGGGAGACCATCTATACCTACAGGTTGACGGCTCCGGGGACGCAAGTTACAACATCATTGTTCCACTTGATGAACTGACCCCGTCCCCATTCTGGGATGACGAAGACAACGGTGGGTCTGGAAATAGGAACTCCGGAGATGACATGGTCATCGAGACAGATCAAAGATACGTGGACAACAACAGACTTCCCGGATATAAGTGCTGGGGACTCATTAAACCTGCATGTGGAACCATCCTGCAAGGAATACGGATAGACGGATTTGCCGACACTGGCACATACGCAGAACTGAGTTACGCTATTGCCGGGGGAGGCGAGTTCAAGCCCTACCGTCTCGGCAGGACATTCCTCTTGGCTGAAGGTGGCAGTGGAACCAGGGCTTACCGTTGCGCAGGCTTTGACCCTGAACGCAAGAAGATACTCTTCCACCAACTTGCACTTGCCGACCGCGACACTATCACTTTCGCTTGGAACGACGGATTGCTCGCCGACGTTGACGCAGAGCCTGCATGTCATGGCAATGATGGGAAAATCAACATTCATGTCCATAACTCAGGCCCCGTGTTGTCTATCTCATACACGAATAGGCTGACACGTGCCACTGTTGGAATGCCTTATCCCGAGTCATCACGCGAAAACACGATATCTGGTCTTACTCCCGCAGTATATGACCTTTCTCTCATTCAGGAAGGAATGAATAATCTCAGGGCTTGGACGACAACTGACACCGAATACATGACCGCATCGCTTCCCAGTGGCAACAACGACATCTCGTGGAAATACGACGGCAGCGGGAATGAATACGTTGCCGGCTTCCGTGTTTCAGGGACAAGCGTCAAATTTGGTGTGAAACTCCGCAACGACACCGCCTGGTTCGTAAGAAATGGCTCTTTGTATTCACCGAGACCTGTCTCAGCAGGCGCCACGTTCCATGTGAAGTATGTCAGTGGTAAGGTATATGTAAAGATAAATGACACACAAGTGGGCAACTCCTCCACAAAAAACGCCAACTGGAAATTCCGCTCAAATTTCGGCAGGGGTGTGACGGTATTGAAAGCATTGTCGGGCATAGGGGCAAGCACGGCCTTCTCAAGTGACCGTGTGATGCTTGAGACCGTCAAGGCCGACACGTTGTGTTATGAAGTCCACATCGGCAGCGAGTGTGACGGATCCACCACATACGTCGTGTCACAGGACGTTGACAATGGGTTCACCTACCGTCTGCCGCGGATAAATGACAAGGATCTTAAGGATGGCACAAATCCACTGTCTGTCACCAGCGGGACACCTGGGGGGCAAAGTATAACCGCTGTGCTCTCAACAGATGCAGCAGACGGTCCTGTCCAGATGCTCATATTCGACGCTGCCGGTCGATTACACCATAAAGGACGCGTCATCAACTCACCGCCCTACATTGAGACATTCGGAGTGGATGCCCCAGGTGTTTATCTCATCAAAGCCATCACCCCAAGTGGCGAGTACACCAATAAGGTCGCATGCGGACAATGATGACAACACGATAGACTTTATATAAGAACCAACCTTAAGACACATACAAAAATGAAGACATATCCTGTAAAAATCCTGCTTGCCATCACAATATCGGCAATGGCGGTCTCCCTCCGGGCACAGACATCCAGGATTGACCGCAGTCTTTCCATAGGAGTTGCTGACACCATTGCCATAGCGGGCACTTCAATTGCCGTGGGTGACAACACTCTCCTCCACGACATGCGTCTCACCATCGAGGCAGTTGACAGCATGGGAATCCCCGCCCTCGACATGGGGCTTGTCAACGTCACGGGAGCAGGCGGCGGCTTCCGTTACCTGCCACACGGCACGCATTTCAGCGACGAGGGTGCCATCGTCAGGGTGGCATACGACCGCACGCGCATCCCTGATGGATTCACCGAGGAAGACATACGTACGTTCTTCTTCGATGAGCAGTCACACAGGTGGATGCCATTAAGCCGTATGGGCATCGACAGGGACAGACAGGAGGTTGTCTCACTCACCACACACTTTACCGACTTCATCAATGGTGTCATCACCGCGCCTGAACAGCCGGAGACCACCGGATTTACCCCCACCATGATGGGCAATATCGAGGCAGCAAGCCCGACTGCCGGCATCAGTCTCATTGCCCCTCCATCGGCAAACAGCCAGGGAACAGCCACCATGGAGTATCCCTTTATCATGCCACCCGCCCGCAACGGAATGAGTCCCACACTCGGGCTTGTCTATAACAGCGATGCCGGCGACGGCCTCTGCGGCGAGGGGTGGACGCTACCTATACCCTCCATCACCATAGACACACGATGGGGCGTGCCACGGTATAGCGCACGCACGGAGTCAGAGACTTATCTAATGAATGGTCAGATGCTCGCCATGCAGTCAGGTGACTCACTATACCTCGCCCATCGCAATCCCAACATTGACAGGAACAGTTCAGGCAACAGGCGGTTCCTCCCGAGGACGGAAACCGACTTCAGTCTCATCGAGAGGATAGGAACTGCAACGAACAACTATAGTTGGAAAGTTACGGCTCCCGATGGGACAGAATACAGGTATGGCGAAGGCAATGCGAAACTGACAGGGACATTCACAGATGCAACGGGTGACACGTATGATGTCACAGCCGAGTGGTTGCTTAGCAGCATTGTGGAACCACACGGCGATTATATCAACTATTATTATCACACAGCAGATGAACCTGCCCTCGGCAGTCTGACCTCTCATGCCATCTACCTTGACACCATCAAGGCCGGTAATGCCGGTGAGTCGCCACACACCATTGTCACAATTCACTATAGAGCCAGAGGAAACGACGACATGCGAACAAGCAGCGCTCGCTATGGATTTCTCTCCTCATCCCAGCAACTGGTTGACAGCATTACCGTCACATTCCTTGGTCAGCCCCTGAGGACATACGGACTGCAATACGCTGATGGGCGTTTCGGGAAAAAACTGCTGACCCGTGTCACTCACTATGATGAGGACGGCCATACAGCATCTTTTCAGGACTTCAGTTATTATGATGAGATTGGCAGTGCCACATCAATGGTAGCACCCCAAAGCGATGCCGAGACCATTGAGGGTGACAACGACGGACTGGGGGAGGGCTTCATTATTCCCGGACTGGAGGAACACCCTACACTCCTCGGCGGTGCGTCCACATCTTCAAAGAGCGTATCGCTCTATGCCGGTGTCGGCCCTTGCAACGGCAGCCCATGGAAAGACAATACCATCGGGGCTAATTATGAGTATTCCGATGACAAGACCCATGGCCTTGTGACATTCACCGACATCAACGGCGACGGCCTGCCCGACAAGGTCTTCAGGAAGTCCGACGGCCTGTGGTACCGCCCCATGATCTGTCTTGCCAATAGCACAATGTCATTAGGCGATGCCGTCAAACTTGTGACGCAGGTGAGTAGTTTCTCCACCGTGAAAAGTCATACCAACAATATCGGCGGCAGGGCTGTCATCGGAGCATACGACATCACCTACCAGAGGGGATATGACCGCCATTCCACCAAGTCGCGCACGACGGAGTACATGGCCGACGTCAACGGCGACGGACTGCCCGACCTCGTCTCCAACGGCAGGGTGTGGTTCAACCATATCGACACATCAGGTGAGACACCCGTTCCCACCTTCACCGAGGGCAGCCACCTCTCTCCCAACCCCATCTTCTTCACCACGGTCCCCGACCAGACTGTCATGGCCTCCCCGACTGCCACTCAACTCGACAGCATTGCCGATGACTCCCCCATGCAGGATATCGTGCGTGTATGGGAGGCTCCCAAGGATGGCATCGTACATATACAAGGCAGTGTGCAGTTGCAAGATCCGCCATCTGGCTACGACGTGGGGGAGTATGACCATGCAGATGGTGTCAGGGTGAGCGTCGAAAAGGGTGGCGCTACACTGTGGAGCCGCACTATCGGCCGTGATGACCACAGTTTATATTCCCCTGCTAATGTATCCTCCATCAGCGTGTCACGTGGCGACCGCATTTTCTTCCGTGTGCAATGTGGTGCGGACAAGAGAGCCAACGGCTCATTCGATCAGATTAAATGGTCGCCTGTCATCCAGTACACCACCGGGAGTGGCACAGCCCTGCCTGACGGAGGACTGCGTGGTGTCTATCCCAGCACTCATGGAATGACTTACGGTCAGGACAACATGGTTCCCACTGGTGGCATGTCCTCACTTACACTTGCAGGAAGGATGGTCAAGCCCGTCACCTCCGACAGCGTCATTTTCCGTGCCATAGCAACCAACAACCTGGTTGACAGTCAGGGAAATCCCGGTAACGGCTATCAGACCGACACGATTTTCAGGAAGAGATTCTTGGGATATGAGGCGGTTAGTCTCCAGATTGACACAGTCATACCCAACAACAGCCATCTGCCCTACGTCATGCTTGAGGTAGTCTCCCCGACAAACGTGCGGTGGGACTCTATCAGATGGACCGCCACCGTCGCATACAACGACAGTGCCAATATCAGGCACCAGGCAGCCGTCCTACCATCGGTGAGTGCATATACCCAGACTTTACAATAACCAACCCCATTTAGTCCAAATATTCAGGGCGCATAGGTAGTCGTGGCACCTTCCCTTACAATGCCAAATACGGCAAACGGCAAAGTGACCATGGTCGTAAAAGGAAGCGACAGGACATGGGCAAGAAAGGAATATACCATATCACAGGGAACACTTTCCGGTCCGGTCATGCCTTTGGTGCTCAATGCGCCAAATACAGGGCCGGCCTGGGTGGAATACTATTGGCCCGACACACTAAGCATTCAGGCATCAGTGTCGTGCTCTGCTTCTGTCCAGGTGAACGGAGTCTTTGTCACGCCCTCCGTCACACCTGGCCTCTATGCTCGGAGAGCCGACACTTCGATGGGGCAGATGTATAGGGGATGGGGAGGATTTGTCTATAATGCCGCAAGTGGAAGACACTCGCAACCCATCAACGAATCGCTGCTCTGCACGCCTGAGGTTCAGACGGGTGACACGTTGAGCCTGAGCCAGTTGGCATTCATCCCGCTCTCAGTAAGCAGCGATTCATTGGGCCGACTCTCATGGGTAGGTCAGGGGGAAAATGTCTTCCTCACGGATTCCTGTATGAGCACCGCCCGATTAGGTGAGCAGGACATCTCATGGAGCAATCCGCTCTCTACAAACTACGACTCCTCAGTCTCAGGCTCTGGTGACTATCGTGGTACGGGAGCCTCTGCCCCGGTCTTGGTGTCATCATCCTCAGGCATTACAGGACAAGAGGGCGCAGATATCCTTGGCGCCAACTTTACGCATAGTTACTCAGATGCCACGACAAAGGGCGATGTCACCTTCCTCGACATGAACGGTGACGGTTACCCGGACATCCTCGCCGACGGAACCATCCAATATACCAACACTCTTGGGGGATTGAGCGGTGAGATAAGATATGATGTCCAAAAGCCCACATCAAAGGCTCAATCCGATGCATGGGGCACTGGTGGCAGTCCCGTCAATGCGGCAAGCACCGTCGCACCTGTGGTAAGGGGCGGTAAAGCATCTGCTGCAGGACGGATGGCTGCACAACTCGCAAAGATTTCCATATCGGGCAATAACGCTGTCAACAATGACAGGGCAGGAGTTGAGTATATGGACATCAACGGCGACGGTCTTTCGGACATGGTATGCCTGACAGAGGAAGGCTCAATTGAGGTGCGGCTGAACCTCGGTTACTCATTCAGCCAGTGGGTATCCATCGGTATGGGGAGTGTCCGCAAAGGTGTGAGCATCTCTTCCAATAAGTCCATCTCAGGGGGTGACGAGTACGACTTTGGGGGAATCATAAATAGCACAGTCATCGACAAGGCATCGTCCAGTTTCTCCGCCGGTGTGGGAATTTCCAACACGATTACCCGCGAGTACACGACCCTCCTCGACATCAACGGTGACGGTCTCCCGGACAAAGTGAGTGAGCGCGGCGGCGGTCTTTGGGTCCAGCAGAATCTCGGTGATCATTTTTCCTCTATCTCCACAGTGTGGGCAAGTGTCAACGGCATCAACGTGTCAACAACGTCGGGAGAGTCGGCTAATGC
>JAEEGL012348841.1_pt1 | contig 12492 bp, 7 predicted proteins | sample 9134231 | NCBI WGS metagenome assembly JAEEGL01 (sample SAMN16246548, study PRJNA631951) | gut metagenome | biome: gut microbiome; feature: rumen; material: fiber-attached | host: Bos | place: Iran: Karaj | collected 2018-10
GCATCGGCCATCATACGCATGGTCTTACGACTATTCATCGCCAGACTCGACTCCATACGGATATCATAACTATCGCCGACGATGAAGATATGTGCCAACAGGTCGTAGAACACATCTCCCCTATCCTGCTGCACAAACTGACAATGCGTGTCGCCAAAGTGATATTCTTCCTCCCAGCCAGGCAGGGCGGTGAAATTGAACGAGATGCCAGGCTGTACACCCATGTCGCGACAAAAGTGCGTGAAGGGATAGGCCAATTGTTGTAGTGTGGCCTTCATCTCCGTATGGACGGCAGCAATGTATTCGCGGACGGTCTGGCCCTTCTGAATCTCCATCATAAAGGGAATGGTACGCACAAACATACCGTATGCCTGCTTTACCCGTGGGTCACGACGACCATGATAGATGGTGGTGTAGGCCACCTTTTCCTCACGCAATAGTCGGGCGAGCACATAACTGAACGCCGCCTGGAAAACCTGATACGGAGCAAACCCATTCTCCTTGCTCCATCCGTCCACCATCTTCCGATTGATATAGGCCGACTCCTGACCCATCTCGCCCACAGGGTTTTCAGGACGGTCAGACAAAGAAGCCAGGTCGACACCCGCATACTTTGCCGTCATCACGGCCTTTGCCCGCTCATATTCCTCGTCGCCTAACCTTGCTGATTCGTCTTTAGCAGCCTCCAACATACCGTATTCCTGTATGGGCAGCTGTTTGCCCTCATATGCTAACGGCAGGTCGCGCTGAGGAAAGAGTGTCAGGTAACTCGTGCCATCGGTCACCATGTGATGGATGTCTGCCAACAAATAGCGTTTCTCTGGCGTTGTCACTATCTCTGCCCTTATCAGAGGCTCGTCGCCCATGATGTCAAAAGGTCTGCAAAAGCCGTGATGAGCATAGTCTTGAAACTCGTCCTCCGTCATCTCACGTCGCACAACCGTCAACGTCTTCGTGTCATCTACGTACTGTTGCGGTTCACCTTGATCGTCGATAAAGAAACGAATACGCAGTTCCTGACGTGCCGCAAAGATGGCCTGTATGGATGTCTCGACGCGATCCATATCGATATCGTCAGACAGAGGAACAATACAAGGGATGTTATACTGCATCACCTGTGGATACTTCAGGCATTCATAAAAGACGCCCAATTGGGATTGTAATAATGGATATGTCTTCATTCCGATAATAGTTTTATTGTGTGCAAAGGTACAACATTTAATTATATAACCAACATTATTACAATCTTTTTATGACAGAACAAACAAAAAAAGACCTCCCTCCAGCCTGAAAGGGATGGAGGGAGGGAACATCCGTAAAAGATTACGGCTGCAGCGTTAAACCAAAAACCAAGTAGGCCTTTTGTGCGCAGGGGTTAGCTACGACCTGGCCGAAAACGGGTATCGAGAACGAGTCGGTCACCTTAATGTCCTTCGTTGCTTTCAGCGAAACGTTGGTGACGGCGAAGCCCGTAGTGCCGTATGATGTGGTGTAATGAGGGACGGCGCCTATCGTTGCGGACCAGTCAACAGCAGCAAGCTTGAATGGGACTGCGATTTCTCCGTAACTGCTGTAGGCACGCTTGCCATCCTTTTTCGTTCCGTCGTTGCCGGCGAAGTTGGTGTACAACTGTATTGAGGCGAATCCGAAGTCATAGCCAATATTGGCCTCGAAAACGTGATTGGTACCGTGGGCGTCGTACTTGAAGTAGCGAGTTTCCGGGCCAATGTTGTCGAACCAGTAGTCTGTGACTCCAATATTCAGACCTCCGATGGTATAGGCGAGCGTCAGGTCGAACTCCTTCGTGTCGGCTGGTTCAGTAAGTCCTACACTTCCCCAGCCCGTCAGGCTCAAGCCCTTGTACGACACCCCGAGTGTGGGCTGCAGCGAAACACTTCCTAAGTCCTGACCACGCCAGATATACTGACTAACGACATCTGCACTAACCGTCGTTTCCACCTCATCCTGAGCAAAGGCGGTCGCACTGGCGACCAGCATCATTGCGAAACATACAATCTTTTTCATAATCATTTTCTTTTAACTTCTTTTACTTCTTAACTTCTCTAACTTCTTAGTTATAGCATAATTCTCCATGCTCGTAAACGTCGAGACCTTCCTCCTCGATACGCTCGTCGACGCGCAGACCGTGCAGCTTCTTGATGCCAAAGAACAGAGCAAAACCACAGGCAGCAGCCCAAAGGTCGATGACGAGGATGCCAAAGCATTCAGCGCCGAAGAATCCCCAGCCGTGACCGTAGAAAGCACCGTTCGAGGTAGACAGCAGGCCAGTCATCAAGGTGCCAAGAATACCACAGACACCATGTACTGAAGAAGCGCCTACGGGATCGTCGATGTGTAGCACGTGATCAATGAACTCGATGGAGTAAACCAGCACGATACCACAAACGAGACCGATAATAATGGCTCCGAAGGGCGACACGAGATCACAACCAGCAGTGATTCCCACAAGACCTGCCAATACGCCGTTGAGTGTCAGAGAGAGTGATGGCTTACCGTATTTCACATAGGTCAGGAACATGGTAGCCACACCACCTGCAGCAGCAGCGAGGTTGGTTGTCAGGAACACGTGAGAGATGGCTATGCGGTTCACTTCTCCACTTGCGGCCAACTGAGAACCGGGGTTGAAACCGAACCAGCCAAGCCAGAGGATAAAGACGCCCAGGGCGGCCATCATCAGACTGTGACCAGGAATGGCGCGGCTCTTTCCGTCCTTGGCATATTTGCCGATACGGGGACCTAATGCCAGTGCACCAATCAATGCCAGAACACCACCTACGCTATGAACAATGGCTGAGCCAGCGAAATCGTGGAACACATCGCCAAATGTCGACATCATGAAACTATCTTCAGCATCGTTGCAGAGCCAGCCACCACCCCATGTCCAGTGACCCTCGATGGGATAGATGAACAGTGATATAACGGCACTGTAAATCAAATACATTGAGAACTTGGTACGCTCGGCCATGGCACCGCTTACGATGGTGGCACTTGTGGCACAGAACACCGTCTCGAAAATCAAGAAGCCCTCTACGGGTAAGTCACCTTTATAGAAAGAGAGGTCACCCCAGTTGGGCGCTCCGATGAAACCTGCACCTTCGCTTCCGAACATAAAACCGAAACCAAGGAGGAAGAACAATATTGAGCCGAACATGAAGTCGACAAAGTTCTTCATAAGGATGTTAGCCGAGTTCTTACTACGCGTAAAACCTGCTTCGCACAATGCAAATCCTGGCTGCATCCAGAAAACCAACATGGCTGCCAATAGCATCCATACGGTATCGAGTGATAATCCAATTTCGTTCATAATCCTGAAAATTTTTGTTCCTTAACTATTTCTTGTCTCTCAGTACGGTGTCACCGTTCTCGCCTGTGCGAATGCTCCAAACATCAATCATATCGCTCACGAATATACGGCCATCACCTACCTCACCCGTGTGGGCTACCTTTAGTATTACCTTCACAGTCGACTCCACAAGCTGGTCGCGACACACAATTGTTATCTGTACGCGCTCAATCACGTCAGTCGAGTATTGTACGCCACGATAGATCCTCTCCTGACGGCTCTGGCCGATGCCGTGCACGTTGTGGTACTCGAACCAGTCAATGTCTGACTGTAGCAGCGCTTCTTTTACATCCTCGAACTTTGTCTTACGGATGATTGCTTCAATCCTTTTCATACCTTTTTTACTTTTTACCTTATTAATACTCAACCCTCTTACTGGGTCACATTCTGAAACGTTTCGGGTGCAAAGGTACGACGTTTTGAAAGCAAACAAGCAATATTTCTTACAATTTGATTGTTAAATATTGACGCAACTTACAATTTGTAAAGAATCAGGGATGATTTTATTTTGCTTTGCTATCACTTTGCGCCAGAAAGGCATGTTTTCGTGTCAAAACGTCATCAACCTCAGTTGTGTGTGCGTGCACATAATCCGTTGGCAAACCTTGAAAAGCGCGTAAAATAACAAAGTGTAAGGAATAAGAGGGAGAGGAGGTCTAATTGATTTCAAAATGTAATGAAAACGGGCAAAAAACAAGCAAAGAGTAAGTTGTTGAGATTTTTTAGGCCAAATAAGTAAGCGAAAGTTTGGCTATACCGACATTTTGAATTACCTTTGCACCCAAAAGTAGACAAAGTGTAAGTAAAAGTAAGGATAATATGACAAATTGCAAACTTCAAGCATCGCAGATGAAACAAGGTGGAAGAAGTACACAGAAAGGGCTCTACCAGCCGGACTATGAACACGACGCATGCGGCGTGGGAATGGTTGTGAATATTCATGGCGGGAAAAGCCACGAATTGGTAGACAATGCACTTAAGGTGCTGGAGAACATGGAGCATCGAGGTGCCGAGACGCGCGACAAGACGGGCGACGGTGCAGGCATCATGATCCAGATTCCCCATGAGTTTATTTTGTTGCAAGGTATTCCTGTGCCTGAAAAAGGAAAGTACGGTACCGGGCTGGTCTTTTTGCCCAAGGATGAAAAGGCGCAGCAGGAGATTCTCTCGGTGATGATAGAAGAGATAGAGCGCGAGGGGCTTCAGCTGATGCATCTGCGCGCGGTGCCTACAAATCCGGAGGTGTTAGGTGCAGCGGCTCTCGAGGTTGAGCCAGACATCAAGCAGGTGTTCGTCACGGGTGTGAGCGATGACGATGTGCCTGTGTTTGAGCGTACACTCTATAAAATAAGGAAGAAGATAGAAAACCGTATTGACAACGAGGATTTTTACTTCTGTTCGCTGTCGAATAAGAACATTATATATAAAGGTATGTTGACGAGCGGTCAATTGAGGAGATATTTCCCAGACCTTTCGAACGACTACCTGACCAGCGGCTTGGCACTGGTTCACTCACGTTTCTCGACAAACACATTCCCGAAATGGAAACTGGCACAGCCGTTCCGACTGTTAGCTCACAATGGTGAGATCAACACCATTCGCGGTAACCGTGGTTGGATGAAGGCTCGGGAGAGCGTGCTTAACAGCGATGCATTAGGCGACATCAAGCCACTACGCCCGATTGTTCAGGAAGGCATGAGCGACTCGGCCAGCCTGGACAATGTGTTCGAGTTCCTGATGATGAGCGGGCTGTCGTTGCCGCAGGCGATGGCCATCTTAGTGCCCGAGAGCTTCAACGACAAGAATCCCATTAGTGAAGACCTGAAGGCCTTCTACGAATATCATTCAATCTTGATGGAGCCTTGGGACGGTCCTGCTGCTCTGTTGTTTAGCGATGGTCGCTATGCAGGAGGAATGCTCGACCGCAATGGTCTGCGCCCCAGCCGTTACACGATTACCAAGGGCGGCATGATGGTGGTGGCCAGTGAAGTTGGCGTGATGGATTTCGAGCCAGGCGACATTGTCAGCAAGGGGCGCCTTCAGCCTGGTAAGATTCTGCTTATCGATACGCAAGAGGGTAAGATATACTACGATGGCGAAATCAAGGAGAAGCTGGCCAAGGCGCATCCTTATCGCGAGTGGTTAAATGAGAACCGTGTACAGTTAGAGAAGTTGAAGAGTGGACGTCACGTAGAAAACAGTGTAAGCGACTATTCGCAAAAGCTTGTTACTTTCGGCTTTGGTCAGGAAGACATCGACAAGACTATCATCCCTATGGCTACAGCGGGACAAGAACCTGTGGCCGCTATGGGTAACGACACGCCGCTGGCCGTTATCAGCGACCGTCCGCAGGTGCTTTTCAACTATTTCCGCCAGCAGTTTGCTCAGGTGACGAACCCCGCCATTGACCCTATTCGCGAAGAATTGGTCATGTCGTTGACGGAGTACATCGGTGCCGTAGGAACAAATATCCTGTCACCAGACGCTTCGAACTGCAAGATGGTGCGCCTGCCGCAGCCTGTATTGACCAACACGCAACTCGACATATTGTGTAATATAAGATATAAGGGCTTTAACACTAAGAAACTCTCTATCCTCTTCGACATAAAAAAAGGTGAAGAGGGCCTTCGTCAGGCGCTCGACGACCTCTGCCATGATGCAGAGGCGAGCGTCGATGAGGGTGTGAACTACATCATCCTTTCTGATCGCGATATTGACGAGAAGCATGCTGCCATTCCTTCGCTGCTGGCCGTCTCAGCCGTGCACCACTACTTGATTTCAGTGGGCAAGCGTGTACAGACGGCGCTGATTGTGGAGAGTGGCGAGATCCGTGAAGTGATGCATGCCGCATTACTATTAGGCTATGGAGCCAGTGCCATCTGTCCGTATATGACGTTTGCCGTGCTCGACGACCTTGTGAAGAAAGGAAAGATTCAAGAGGAATATGCCACTGCCGAGAAGAACTACATCAAAGCGGTGGATAAAGGCCTGAAGAAGATCATGTCGAAGATGGGTATAAGCACCATTCGCTCGTATCGAGGTGCGAAGATTTTTGAAAGCATCGGCTTGAGCGATGATTTGCTGAGACGTTATTTTGGCACGGAGGTGAGCACTATCGGCGGCATTGGGCTGAAAGAGATTGCAAGGGATGCGATACGGTTGCACGCGGAGGGCGTGGGGGGCGGCAAAACCGCTGCCGATAGAGAAACGGTGCTGAAGAACCAGGGTCAGTTCTCGTGGAGAAAGGACGGCATCAAGCACGCCTGGAACCCGGAGTCCATCGCCAAGCTACAGTTGGCCACCCGTCAGGGCAACTACGATAAATTCAAGGATTGGTCCAAAATCGTTGACGAAAAGGAGAGTCCCATCTTTATCCGCGACTTCTTCGGCTTCAAAAAAGCCGCCAAGCCCACACCTATCGACGAAGTGGAGCCAGTGGAGAGTATCGTGAAACATTTCGTGACGGGTGCCATGAGCTTTGGTGCACTGAGTATCGAGGCGCACGAGGCACTGGCACTGGCCATGAATAAGTTAGGAGCAAGGAGTAATACCGGTGAGGGTGGCGAGGACAACGCTCGTTACCATACTGAGGTGGACGGCGTCTCTCTGTCGAGCAAGACGAAGCAGATAGCATCGGGACGATTTGGCGTGACGGCCGAATACCTGGTAAATGCCGAGGAGATACAGATAAAGGTGGCTCAAGGTGCAAAGCCTGGTGAGGGCGGACAGCTGCCTGGCTTTAAGGTCAACGAGATTATTGCCAAGACGCGTAACGCTATTCCCGGCATCTCTTTGATTTCGCCGCCACCACACCATGACATCTACTCCATTGAGGATTTGGCTCAGCTCATATTCGATCTGAAGAACATTAATCCCACGGCTGCTGTCAGCGTGAAACTTGTTGCAGAGAGTGGCGTAGGTACTATTGCGGCAGGTGTGGCCAAGGCTAAGGCAGACCTTATCGTGATTAGTGGTGCAGAGGGTGGTACGGGAGCTTCGCCCGCCTCGTCGATGCGCTTTGCGGGTATCTCGCCCGAGATTGGTCTTGCTGAGACGCAGCAGACGCTGGTGATGAACGGGCTGAGGAATCAGGTACGACTGCAGACTGACGGTCAGTTGAAGACCGCTAAGGATGTGATTGTTATGGCAATGCTGGGTGCTGACGAGTTCTCGTTCGGTACGCTGCCGCTGATTGTCCTTGGTTGTGTGATGATGCGCAAGTGTAATACCAATACCTGTCCGATGGGTGTTGCCACTCAGAACCCTGAGCTTCGCAAGCACTTCCAGGGCAAGGTGGAGTACGTCGTCAACTTCTTTACGTTCCTTGCCCAGCAGGTGAGGGAGTACCTCGCCGAAATTGGCGTGAAGAGCCTGAAGGAAATCATTGGCCATACAGAGTTGATCGAGGTACGAACTGATACCGCTACTGACAAGCAGAAGACGATTGACTTTGCCCGCTTGCTTCACAAGCCGGACACCGATAAGGCACTCTATTGGGATCGTGGTGCCTATACAAAGGTGAGCGGCGTGAAGGACGAAGAGATCATCCGTGCTGCTGAGGCTGCCATCGAAAAGGGAGAAGAGGTGAACCTCGACTATGCTATCAAGAATACCGACCGTGCCGTTACAACGATGCTCAGTGGTGTTATCGCTAAGAAATACGGCGAGACAGGTCTGCCCGATGGCACGATTAACATTAAGTTCAAGGGCTCGGCTGGTCAGTCGTTTGGTGCTTTCGCCGTTCATGGTCTCAGTCTGAAACTCGAAGGCGAGTGTAACGATTACTTTGGCAAGGGCCTGAGTGGTGGTCGCATCAGTATTCTGCCACCAGTACGTTCCAATGATGACTTCAAAGCCGAAGAGAATATCATTGCAGGTAATACAGGTCTCTATGGTGCTACTTCCGGTGAGCTATATATTAATGGTAAGGTAGGTGAGCGCTTTGGCGTGCGCAACTCTGGTGCCATTGCCGTCATCGAGGGTGCGGGCGACCACTGCTGTGAATATATGACAGGCGGACGCGTGGTTGTGCTCGGTAAGACAGGCCGCAACTTTGCTGCTGGTATGAGTGGCGGTGTGGCCTACGTCTACGACCCCACGCACGACTTCGACTACTTCTGTAACATGGATATGGTAGAGCTTGGCCTTGTTGAGGACAGTGTTTCGCGCAAAGAATTGCTTGAGCTCATCCGTCAGCACTACCTCCACACGGGCTCAGCCCTCGCTGGCCGCATGCTTGACGACTGGCAACGCTATGTTGCCGACTTCATCCAGGTGGTGCCCATCGAGTACAAGCGTGTCTTGCAGGAGGAGCAATACAAGAAATTACAAGAAAAGATAGCAAACGTGCAACGCGATTATTAAAGAATAAGACAATGGGAAATCCAAAAGCATTTCTGGAGATACACCGCCAAGAGGCTGGTTATCGTCCGATACAAGATAGAATCCACGACTTTAGCGAGGTCGAACAAACGCTCAATACGCGTGAGCGTAAACTCCAGGCCAGCCGTTGCATGGACTGCGGCGTGCCATTCTGCCACTGGGCTTGTCCGTTGGGCAATAAACCGCCAGAGTGGAATGACGCCTTATATAAGGGTGACTGGGAATTAGCCTATCGGCTGCTGAATGCCACCAACCCCTTCCCTGAGTTTACAGGCCGTATCTGTCCTGCACTTTGCGAGAAGGCTTGTGTGCTGAACCTGATGGAACATGAGCCTACGACAAATCGTGAGGATGAGGCTGCCATCACTGAGGCCGCCTTCCGTGAGGGATATATCCAGGCACATACTGATATCGTGCGTAATGGTAAGAAGGTGGCTGTGATTGGCGCTGGACCTGCAGGACTGGCCGCTGCCAATGACCTGAATCTGATGGGCTACAGCGTGACGGTTTTTGAGAAGAACGAGGCCGCTGGCGGACTGCTCCGTTATGGTATTCCAAATTTCAAACTTAACAAGGCCATCATTGACCGCCGCCTGAAATTGATGGAGGAAGAAGGCATTGAGTTCAAGTATAATTCTGAGTACACTGACTACTCTGAGTACTCCGATTATGATACGATTGTTATAGCCACTGGCACCCCCACCGCCCGTGACCTCAAAGCCCCCGGCCGCGAACTGAAAGGTGTTCACTTTGCTCTCGAACTGCTGGCCCAGCAAAACCGTGTTCTCGCCGGTATGGAATTCTCCAAGGACGAACGCATCACTGCCAAGGGTAAGGACGTCCTCGTCATCGGTGGTGGTGACACTGGCTCCGACTGTATCGGTACTGCCCATCGTCAGGGCTGCAAGAGCGTCACCCAGATTGAAATCATGCCGAAACCCGTGGAGGGTCCTGTTGATCCCCAGAACCCCTGGCCCAATTATCCTCGTACGCTTAAAACTACCTCGAGTCACGAAGAAGGATGTACGAGAAGATGGAATATCAACACCCTTGAATTTCTTGGAAAAGACGGGAAACTGACAGGTGTGAAAGTGCAGGAAATCGATTGGGAGCCCAACCCCAATGGTGGTCGTCCCATTATGGTTGAGAAGGGCAAACCCGAAATCATCAAGGCTGAGCTCTGTCTCCTCGCCATGGGATTCCTGAAACCAGAGCACCCTGAATATCCTAAGAACGTTTTTGTCTGTGGTGACTCTGCCAACGGCGCCTCCCTCGTAGTCCGTGCCATGGCCAGTGGTAAACAGACAGCAGCCAAGGTTGACAAATACCTCTGCGAAAACGTCTGACTTTAGAAATAAAACAGTAACTTTGCCCCCGACAAAAACATGACAGACAAGATTCCTTTCACTAAGATGCATGGTTGTGGCAATGACTACATCTACGTAAACACGATGGAACATCCCATCGCCGACCCCGTCTCTGCCGCTATCGCCTGGAGCGACCGCCACAAGGGCATTGGCTCCGACGGCCTTGTGCTTATCGACCGTAGTCCCGTTCCCGAAGCCGACTTTTCAATGCGTATTTTCAATGCCGATGGTAGCGAGGCCATGATGTGTGGCAATGCCAGTCGATGCATAGGCAAGTTTCTTTATGAACACGGAATCACAACACAAACACATCTTCGTCTGCTCACGTTGTCGGGGGTGAAGATGCTGGAACTACACGTCGAGCAGCCACTTCCCTCCCATCAAGGGGAGGGGTCGGGGGTGGGGTCTGTAACATCCGTCACCGTCGACATGGGTGTCCCCGTTCTCGACGACCCTGCGCAATTCGTCCCCTCCCGTGGACTTGACAAGGGAACGTTCGTTTCCATGGGCAATCCTCACTATGTGATTTTCACTGATGACATCGATCAGGTTGGTGATTTAGGGCGTAGGTTGGAGAAACATCCCGCCTTTCCCCAGCGCTGCAATATCGAGTTTGCCCATGTGGTGACTGACGGTCGTATCAGAACAAGAGTCTGGGAGCGTGGTAGTGGCATCACGATGGCTTGTGGCACAGGTGCTTGTGCTACGGCTGTGGCTGCCGCCCTTACCGGTAGGTGTGGACGGAATTCTCAAATCATCATGGATGGCGGTACGCTTGAAATTGAGTGGCGTGAATCAGACAACCACGTCTACATGACTGGTCCCGCCGAGTTTGTTTTCGACGGAGAAATCGAGACCATTTGACAATTTGACAATTGAACGATTTGACAATTGCTGATAATAGTAAAATAGTAAAAGTGAAATAGTAAAATTATAAAATACCCCATGGCATTAGTAAACATTCATTTCCTCAACTTGCAGAACAACTATTTGTTCGCAGATATTGCCAAGAAGGTCAATGCCTTTAAGGTCACCCATCCCAAGGCCGACGTCATCAGCCTTGGGATTGGCGATGTCACCCAGCCCCTTGCTCCCGCTGTCATCGAGGCTATGCATAAAGCCGCCGATGAGATGTCGACTACTCAAGGATTTCGCGGCTACGGTCCTGAGCAGGGCTACGATTTCCTTCGTGAAGCCATTCTAAAGAACGACTTCCTTCCTCGTGGTATTCACCTTGATGTTGACGAGGTATTCATTAATGACGGTGCGAAGAGTGACACGGGTAACTTTCAGGAGCTGCTCCACTGGGACAATTTTGTGGGCGTCACTGATCCCATATATCCCGTTTATATTGACTCGAACGTCATGATAGGCCGCTGTGGCACCTACCGTGAAGGCCGTTGGACGAATGTGCGCTATATGCCTATTACTGCAGAGAACGGTTTCATACCAGAGCTTCCGAAGGGGCGCCCTGTTGACGTTATCTACCTTTGTTATCCCAACAACCCTACAGGTACAGTCATTACAAAGCAGGAATTGCGCAAGTGGGTGAACTATGCGCTGAAGAACGATGCGCTCATCCTTTTTGATGCCGCCTATCAGGCCTATATCCAGGATCCGGAGATTCCACATAGCATCTACGAGATTCGCGGTGCCCGCAAGTGCGCCGTCGAGTTCCGCAGTTTCTCAAAGACGGCTGGCTTTACGGGTGTGCGTTGCGGATATACAATTGTTCCAAAGGATGTCAGTGTAGCAACCTTCGAGGGTGAACGTATCTCTTTGAATCAGTTGTGGCTCCGTCGTCAATGTACGAAGTTTAATGGCTGCAGCTATATTTCTCAGCGTGCCGCAGAAGCCATCTATACGCCAGAAGGCAAAGAGCAGGTGAAGGCTACCATCGATTATTACATGCAGAATGCCAGCCGAATGCTCACCGTCTTAAGAAGTCTCGGCTATGAGTGTTATGGCGGCGAGAATGCCCCATATATATGGATGCGTACCCCCGACGGAATGAGTTCTTGGCAATTCTTCGAGGCCCTACTCTATGGTGCTAATGTGGTTTGTACTCCTGGCGTCGGTTTCGGTCCCAGTGGTGAGGGCTATGTCCGCTTCACGGCTTTTGGCAGTCATGAGCGTACCACCGAGGCCCTTAACCGTATATCACAGTGGAGCAAAGGATGACATCATACAAATTGATATGAGAACTAACTATATCTTCGTCACAGGCGGTGTGGTCTCTTCACTTGGCAAGGGCATCATCTCAGCCAGCATCGGTAAGCTGCTGCAGGCACGTGGCTACAAGGTCACGATTCAGAAGTTCGACCCCTACATCAACATCGATCCCGGGACGCTGAACCCCTACGAGCACGGCGAATGCTA
>JAEEGL013326642.1_pt1 | contig 12492 bp, 9 predicted proteins | sample 9134231 | NCBI WGS metagenome assembly JAEEGL01 (sample SAMN16246548, study PRJNA631951) | gut metagenome | biome: gut microbiome; feature: rumen; material: fiber-attached | host: Bos | place: Iran: Karaj | collected 2018-10
AAGTTTTTCCAGAATTTTATCGGAAATCCGGTTCAGATTTACATCTTTATTAAACTGACTCTTGGTGCCACTGTAGACTATCATAGGGTATCCTCACTGGGGTTTGTTAATCATTACTACTATTTTACGAGTGTTTTATCCCATGGTTTGTTTTGCAAATCGACGTAACTTTATCTACAAACTCTTAATTTGCTCAACAACTTCATCCAATACGTCATCACGCGTACTTGAAAAAATACACTTTCCTGTATTGTCATAAATGTAAAATTTTTTATACTCAAATTTAACTTTTGAATCTTTAACCTCAAGATACCTGTCACCATATGCACCGAATTCTGTAAAATAATGCGAAGTAATTCCTTGTTTTTCAAGCATATGCTTCAACGTATATAGATATAGCGAGTAGTTCTCACCGTTTGATTGTTTGTTAGGCACGATCAATTCTTCTTTTGCGTTATTGCACATTCGCATATGAGAAACACTCATATGCGGGAAAACTACATCATCACCGTAATTCACTACACAGTAACGCCAATCGTTCTGTTTAATTTGCTTGTTTTTAATGATTTTTTCTAACTGAGGTTCTATCGGTTGAGAATCATCTACGCTGTCTAACACTTCTTTTACTTCGTTACCATGATTTGAAAACAGCCTTTTCAAGCTCCAGGTTCTGGAACTTTCGTTTGGATCATCAATACATAACGTTTTATAACTGGCAACGGGTAATCTATAATCCCCAATAGCACATAACGCTCTTCGTAATAACTTTCCATATGCCGACTTATTAGCGGTAAACAAAACTTTCTCGGCATTAAGATATTTATTGAATTCTGTAATATCGTCATTTGTTTCGTAATCTGAATAATACAATACAGACCGTATTTGCCCCGAAAAGTACGGCAAGTTCTTTTCAGCATCAAGAATAACGTTTTTATGTATTAAATCCTTGCACATTATTCTTGCTTTTTGGCATTCTTCTTCAAACTGTTCTTTTAGGAAGCCAGACAAGTCGCTTATTGAACCCGCTGCAAGAACTGACAGCAAATCCTTCTTGTGAGTTTTTAAGTTGTCAATCGATTCCAATGCTTTTTGATATATATCTGCTTCTTCAATACGCGAATTATTAACCAGGTTTACGAATATTCTTAACCAATCTGCGAAAGACACCTTATCCACGGCCTTGGGATCATTCTCATCTGAAAGATACGCGCTTACAGCATGAAATAATACTTTGTTGGAATAAGTCGCCGGATCAATAATAGCTTTCTCAATTAATTCATTAGCCAACGGCAATTCTCGTTGAATAAGAAAGTTCATTGTATTTCTTATTCCGGCAAAAATTTCTTCTGGAACAGCATTATAATCCAGATTGTAAAACCAATTTTCGGAGACAGCTTTATTCGCTTCGCTTTTTAAGATATCTGCATTTAAGAGCACGGTTTCAAAAAAGCGTAAAAACACAGTATCGAAATTCTCTTTCCCAATGTTCCAGATATAATCGGTCCAGGAAACGTCAAGATTCTTTTTGAATTCTGCAACCAACGCAGGACAGGCATCATTACAACGATCAATAAATTTTGACTTAAAACTCTCGAACGGCGACAGTTCCCTGCCCCTGGCATTTAATTTTATGTATAAATCGTCTTCCATTCCTAATTTATCTAACTCAACAAAATGGAAAAACACCTTAGGATTGTTCAGCTCTTCCAACTGCGTTCTTAAATCAACAATATTAAAACCGATCCTGCTAATATCATCTAATGCATTTAAAACATTACAAACTGAAGGATCGTATTTCCATGAATCAACAAACCAGGCCGCATCCTCAATTATTTCTTTTGGCGAGTCTGTCGAGGAGAACACTTCCTTTCTATTTGCAACCAACGCTTTGAAAAAATCCCGGGTTGTTATTCTTGCTTCATAAGAAAATTTCTCAAAAAGAGGTGTCTTGGTATCATCGTCCGAAAACGCAAACAAATGCAACAGTAACAATGTAGTAAGTCTTTGCTGCCCATCTACAGGTAAAAATTTATTATTATTAGTTGTTTTTCCATATACAAAGCTTAAATCAAGCGGATTAATTCTGCCTTCATATGCTGCTTTAATGTCATTCAAAAGATTAGTTCTTACTATCTTTGACCGTTCATCTTTTCTTCCCTGAACATAGTCCCGCTGCACACGCGGAATTTCTATTTTATATTGGTTTAACAGTGCCAGAAGTGTTTTTGGTGTACTCATTTTGTAAAATTCCCCTCCCAGAAATCCTTTAGAACAGACCACATGGCTTTGACGTAATTTGTTTTATCGTCCTGCTCCCATTTGTCCATATTTAAGATAGTGTCGGAGTATTGTTTGGTAAACACATTTTTTGTACAAATAGGAATAAACATACCTTTTCTGTCTCTTTCCAGGATTGTTTTCCTTTTTTCCGAAAACGTTTCATCCTGATAACTTCTGTTGATTTTTGCCGATAATAACGTTAGGTTACCAATTGAATCATCCGGTTCACCCGTACCATCCGCTGTAGCGTGAATATGTTCAATATCCCATTTTTCAAGTTTAAACAAATCAAACGGAAAACGGTATTGTTTTTCATTTTTACATACCAGAGTAGCTATATTTACCAATAAGAAAAAATGTCTTAACTTTTTTTTCGAGTCATCGTATGATATTTTTTCTAATTTATCAAAAGAACCAAGTTTGACATGTGTTTTGGTTTCCTTCACAAGGTCATCAAATATTTCGCTCTTTTTCTTTCCATCAGACAGTTCAAAAATTCTTTTTATTCCAGTTCCTGCGCTGATAAGGAAACCTATAATGTGGTACTTATTGTAATCACGATACCATTCAGCAAGACGTTCGTATGTTACCGTAACTTCATTCCAGAGATTAGAAACAAAATTTTCTTTATCCGCAGTAATCTTGTAAGCAGCGTAAAAGATTAAAAATGTGCGATTATTATATGAAGACGCAGGTACATTAATTCTCAATTCTTCAGGAAGCTTTTCATTGTATTTATCAAAAAGCAGATCAAAAAGTAAGTCAATTCTCGTTTCATGCCGGGAATTTTTTTCGTCTGTCAGAAAATACCAGAATGAATCTCTCTGTAGGTCGTGTTCAATCCTATCCCATGACAAGGATAACTCTTGTTGTTTTCGATCAACGTTTTCTTTAAAATTATCTTTATTAAAGAGCAAAGCCTTAACAAGTTCTGCATTACTTAATCGAATTTTACCCATATTGACGCGAGTGAACAGTTCGACCGGTTTAACATTATTCGGTATTTCATACCAAATAAAAAATACGTTATTAATAATCTTGTTAAAAAGTTTTGATAAAACAGTAAAACGAGGAGTCCCTGATGCACTCTTTGAATTTAACCAATCATTTATTTTCTTATATGCTGTTGTAATATGATAATAATCAATATTATCATCAAAAATTTCACCATTATGATTAGAAAGGTTAGAAAGAAATGTCTCGCTTTGATCTCTCGTCTCGAAAGTGATTTTATAAGGCGTATAATCAGTTTTTTCTTCTGCGATTTTCAGGAAAATAAAAATTGTCATCAGCCTCTGCTGCCCATCAACAACCTCATACTTGTTATCTATATTTTTCTTTACAATTAAAGGCTGCAAACAATAATTATTAGTCACCGGACCGTTCCCTGTATCAAATTCATAAATATCATCCAATAAGTCGCCGACTTCTTGCGCAGTCCATCTATATCCCCTCTGATAAGCCGGAATATAGAATGTCATATCGTTAAGGTCCTTTATCATCTTGGTTTCAGGTATACCAACAGCCATTTTTTCCTCCTCGCCTGCTTTATTGACAGTATTTATCCCAAATTCTTAATCAACAGATTAATCCAATTTGTCTCACGACCTAATCCGTCCTTCGTACTCCACAGCCGCAGCATTTCATAACGGGAATCTCCATACACCAGTTCCCGAATCAATGTTTCATCAAAATTGATAAAGAAGCGCCCTTTCTCATCCGTGCCGGTCTGCACGCCTTCCTTGGCCGAAACGAACAAAACGCCGTCTTTTTTTAAATACCGGTGACAGTTTTTGAAAAACTCCTTCAGTTCTTCCCGCTTCAAATGCAACAGCGAAGCGCAAGCCCAGATTCCGTCATAGGATTTTTCCGGTTTCCACTCCTGTATAGTACAACATTGCACGGGAATCCCAGTGAACTGTTGCGCCAGTTTGCAAAGTTCTTGGGAAGCATCCAGGGCATCCACAGTAAAACCTTTTTCTAAAAAGTAACGGCTGTCCCGGCCGCTACCACAACCCAGGTCTATAATCCGCCCACCGAGAGGAAGGACTGTCAGGAACACATCTCGTTGTTCCTTTAGGTCTACACCCACCGTTTCCGCAAAATATTCCGTTGCATGCTGATTGTAAAAATCTATTGTTTTTTGTTTCATCACCAATCCGCCCTAACGGACTTCCACGTCCGGTCGTATCCGTTCATCTGCGCCCAATCGTAAATATGGATCAATCGATCCTTCTGGTAATTGTCCATGCCCGGCAACTCCGAAAGATCTTTCACACCAATCAGTTTCTCGTTCCGCATTACAATCCGGTCTAGATAGCCCTTGTCTGGCAACCGACTACTCTTGTGCAAATTGCATTCTGGACAGGCCAACACAAAATTCCAAAGGTTATCATCTTTCACAAAAGACCATGGTATAAAGTGATCTACATGAATATGACCTTTTTTCAATTCCTTGCCACAATAAAAACAAGTATGACTTTCAAATTCTTCAAATAATATCTTACGGTAGTATTCTAAATTACTCCGTTTCGAGCTCTCATCAATTTTTGTCAACAGGTTTAAAGACTGTGATGTAGTATTAACCTTTTCCAAAAACCGTGCCCACTCATAATAGTTCAGTTTTTCTATCATTACTTTATGCTTACAAATAAAACTGAACATGACAGGATTTATCTGAATCCATTCCTTTCTCTTAGAAAAAGAGTAAAACAGAGCATTGGTATCAGCAAATAAAGCGCCGACCACATATTCTTTGCATTTCATTTTAACCTGATGCTCAATGTCAAACATCATAGTAGGTTGCAAACTTTCATAAGGCGTTGATTTCGGAATACAATACTTTTCTTCAGCATCTTTTAATATTTGCTCCAAAAGTGTACCCTTGCTATTTTTTGAATGAGCCATCTGTTTGAGTTGGTATTTCAAAATCAAATTCCAATAAATCTCAGTAAATTTACCGAATAATTGATCAAAGGTCAGCTTAAGAACTGCATCCACATTATATAAATTATCCAAAATAGCTTTCAGAAAACCGTATTTATAACTTGAAGTGTTCTTAGATTGACCTGAAAAAACACGAGAAAAAGCAGCCCACAACTCATCTTCAGTATAATTTCCAACTCTATAATTTGCCTCTTTTAAGTCGCAGCCAGCTGTCATAGTTAAACCTCACAATAAACACTAGCAATCGTTTACTATTCTGCAAATCTAAATATAAATTGAAAATACTATCAATTATTTTGAACTAATAATTTAGCAGTATCCAGGAACCTTATAAATTCATTTTTAAAATCTTCAATATTTGTGTCTGGACCCCAACTAATGCGTATCGAGTTTTCAATTTGATTAGTTGGAATTTTCATGGCTTGAAGAACGTAACTATGGCTATAGCTTTTAGCGGTACATGCTGAGCCGTTGGAAACACTACAATAATTTTTTGTTGCAAGCATTAATGCTTCAGAAGAAACTCCATGGATACAAACATTGACAGTTGAGTCAACACAATATCTTTGATCTCCATTAAATGAAAAGTGCAGTCCAGATTCATTTAGTAATTTAATCAACTCGTTCTTAATTTTCTTGCATTTAATTAAATTGTCCTTATACTCAGTCCCAGCAATCTCACATGCTTTTCCACAACCTCCAACAAGCGCTACTGGAATAGTTCCTGGACGTATTCCTCGTTCTTGACCTCCGCCAAACATTATTGCTTTTACCGGAGGAAATTTATAGTTTTTTCTTCGAATTACTAAAACGCCTACACCCTGTGGCCCCCTTAATTTATGGGCACTAAAAGAAAGCATATTATATTTTATTTTACGTAATTCCGGAACTAGTTTCCCACAACTTTGCGTTGCATCTACATGAAATAAAATGTTTCGTCTTTCAAGTTCACTACCTAACTCCTCAATCGGTTGAATTATACCAGTTTCGTTATTAACGTGCATAACACTCACCAAAAGGGTGGTATCTTTGACTTTTTCAATTACTTGTTTGTAATCTATCCGTCCGCTTGCACATGGTTCAATAATATCAACTTCAAAGCCTCTATTCTGCATTTCATTAACTGTTTCCAGGACAGCTTTGTGCTCAATTGAAGTCGTTATAATATGTTTTTTACCGCTTTGTGATGCATAAAATTGGAGCCCTTGAATTGCAATATTGTTACTTTCCGTCGAACCACTTGTAAAAATAATTTCTGATGCCGTTACACCAAGCAGGTTAGCAACAGATTTTCTTGATTTTTCTACAACATCCCTAGCACGGTCACCATAACCGTGAGTCCTGCTACTTGCATTGCCACTATAATTCATATAAATATCAATCATAACATTTAGAACACGTGGCTCTATGGGTGCTGATGCATTATAATCTAAATAAATACTCATAATTTATCCCTTACAGCAAGATTAATAAGATCATCTATATTTTTAATGAAACCAGTACCACTAAGGTGAGATATTCCTCTTTCTAAATTCAAACGAAAATACTTTGAAATATTCTCTTCATTAATCGGTAAGTCCATATCAATACACCATGCTTTAACTAAAGCTTCATATATCTCATAGTACTCTCCCCCAAAAGTGTAGCAGGACATCTCTAAATTACTGTCATTTACTATGGGAATATCTGTCGGTATAGTTTTTTCAGATAAAGAATACACCAAGGCCCAACGGCATAGAATATTCCAGTTTTTGATTCCAGTTTTGCCTTTAAGCCTTGACAGGTGATCTTTCGCTTGTTGAGAGAGATGTATCTGTTTAATAATCATTTTTCTAAAAGTATCCTTTCACTATTTTTGTGCTTTGTGTTTCTTCGTTGTATACTAGTGTGTATTCATCTCCTACATATTCTTTCATCAATTCATAATAATGATGATCAATTTCAGAGTCTGTTGAGAGTATAATGGTTTGATCACTTGCATAAGGGAAATAATTGCTTACTAATGATTTTCTGTGCATAGAATCTAAACGTGAAAGAGGCGTATCTATAATCACCGGCAGTTTTTTTGAAGAACATATTGCTAAAGCCCAAAGTATAGCAATAACCATTAATTGCTTTTCCCCTGCTGACAACGATTCTTTTATAACCTCTTTACCTGTTTTATCAAAATATGATAAATCTAATAATTGCGAATCAACTGTAATTTCTTGAATAAGATTTTTCTTATTTGCTAGTTTTTTGTAACAATCGGTAACCGTTTTTCCCAATAAATCTGTTTTTCTTTTTTGTAATTCTGAAGTGTACACATCAATAATGTTTAGCGCCATATTGGAATATTTTATTGCTCTTTTAGAATCGTCCACTAATTCCATTTCTTCCAAGTAAATATCTGCCATGCGTTTATATTCGGCCTTTGTAGCTGCTAGTTTAGTGTCAAGCGTTTCTTGTTCTTGTTCTAAAGTAGACAATTGCACTTGGAGTTCAACAACTTTTTCCTCTTGTTTTTTTATTTGTGATAGCAATTTTGTTAATATATTCTCGCTTATATCCATAGCGAGGTAACCGTCCACTTCGTCAAGTTCTCTTTTAAGTTCTTTCTTTTTCCCAATTATTTCCAAAGACTCTTTCTTTTTTTGTGCTAACGTATTTTCAAGCAAGGTATTAATTTGAAAAAGTGCTTGTTCAGACAAGTCATAAATTGGTTGATTCCGTTCTAACTGGCTTTGAGCCTTTATATATTCTACAAATTTGCGGTTTATATCTAGGTCTTTTTTATTAACTTTACTATAATCGAGCAAAAGCGAATCTAACTGGAGTATAGCTTGTTGCAAAATAAAATCATTATGTTCATCAACAGCTTCCAATTTAATGTTTTGAATTAAATCTTTTACTAAGTTTAGCGGTAATTCAGCGCTTGAAATACCTATAAGCGCGTTAGCTAGTTGTTCTATTTCTGTAGCAATTTTAGCTCTTTGTTCTATGAGTGTTCGACGCTGTTCAATCGCAGTTCCCCCTTGAGCTACGTAACGTCCATGTAAACGTTCTAATTTTGCTTTTTCAGAAAAAAGCTTATCTCGCAAGTTCAATATTTTCTCAGATAAAGAATCAAGTTCCTGGGTCATCATTTCTTGTCTATCACGTGATTCTTGAAGTTCTAAGAGTTTAGCCTCGCCCTTTGCATTTTTTTCATATCGTTTTAGGTTACGCTGTAAATCGCTCTTAAGAATATCTAAAACGTTAATGCCTAGCATTGAACGGATAGACTCTTTCATTTGTTTATCTGTTTTGTCGACTGCTAATTCTGCTATTTTTTCACCATCAAAAAAATAAAAACTTGATAATGCACTTGGCAATAAACTTTCAACAAACATTGCCCAGTTCGCCGTAAGAAAATCATCAATTACTTCATTTTTCTTAACAGTAAGCTTTTCGTTTGTTCTTTTTGTTAATGCGTTCCACTCACGCCTAACAAGATAGTAATCTGAGTCTTTCTCATTTAAAACAAAAGCAAGTTCAATAAAACAAGTCTCATCAATTCTGCTTTTATTAACATGTGCCCTTAAATATTGGGCAAAAGTTTTATTTTTGCTCTCCTTATATGTTGGTGAATTATTCCCATAAAGTGCAAGCAATATCGCTTCTAAAAACGTAGTCTTACCACGTCCATTCATTCCACCAATCAATACAACAGGTTTTGAGTGCGAAAATTCAAAGGTGTTTAACCCTGCATAAACCCCAAAATTATTCATAGTTAATCTTTTTATAATCATTCGTCCTCAACCCCTGTATCATCATTCATCAAAATCTTATTTGGTATATCCAAAAACTTTTCGTTATAGCTTCCGCCCATTTCTTTTTTTCGGATCATTCTATCAAGATAATATCTCTGTGCGTCTTCTTCATTTTTATAAAATGTTTGTTTAATAATGGCGTCTAAAGAATCAATTATTCCTTTTCTTTCGTTAAGACCCGACGAATTATTTTCAGTATCAATTAGCTTGTACATCATTTCAAAAACTAATTCTTCATCTTTATATAATAATTTACACACGTTATAAAGTATGTCCCATTCATTCTTGCCAAAATTCTCCTCATGAATCCATTCTGTATCTATAAATGGAGTTTCAAAAACCTCTTCATATATTTTGGGTACCATGTCGTCGAATTCGTGTTTTTCTATGACCCAAATTCTTCTAATGGCTTTAATCTCCTCATTCCGAATAAGTTCAAAGTTGCGAAATTCCTCCGGGCCATTTATTGTAATATCTTTTTGGATCGTTAATAATTTCTTAAGCCACAACTCCCTAACTTCTTTTTTGTAAGGGCCATGAAATAGACGCCTGTAATTTCCTTGTATGTTTCCGTGCATTCTCCGAAAACTTCTTCTTTCACGGTCTCCATTTTCATCACCAAACTCATTTCTAAAATCAAGCAAAGGAGTCATCCATTCTTTTTCATCATCATTAGCAATCATAGCCTCCATTGATTTATCTTTTTCAACCATCGTGCAGACCCAACAACCAAAACGACTTTTCCCACAGGAAGGCAAGCTGTCGTCAACCATTAGTGGACATTCATTGTCTACAGTTGCACCTTTATACATAGTCAATAAGTCTGTATTTGAATAGCCCCAGGGATTCTTATACTGCAATAAAAAAATCCAAACATCATCATCAGACCAATTTTCTAATGGTGAAAACACTAATTCATTAGCCAAAGTTGGATTAGGCCTAAGCAGGTTACGTACACTCTTTTTCTCTAAATTAGTCATAGTTCGATTACGACGTAAACTTTCTTGTTTCCGTGTACCCAAAACAAGAATTATTTCTCCATGCTCGGCAATTTTGCTTTTTATAAATTTATTAACTGGTTGTATTTTTAATCGATCTGTACACCAACGATATTTCCGCCTAGGAAAAGGATAACCTCTCCCAATAAGATTAACCCAAAACGTATTGTCGAAGTCCGGTGTTAAACGTATAGGTGTAAATGGAAGCTCCTTTTGTTCGGCAGTCTTTTTCATCGACTCTAAAGACTTCTCCACCCATTTAGATACCACTGGTGATTCTACCAAAGTATCAGTATTCATAATGTGTATAACTTTTTTTCTCTGCTCTTTTGGAAGCCTTTCTATTGCCATCCATACCAATTGGACAGTAGCAGTACTATCTTTTCCTCCAGAATAACCTATCATCCAAGGTATGTTATCAGACAAATAAAGATTTTGTATTGTTTTTATAAGCCCGTTTAAATTATCATTATTTATGTTTGCCATTATTAACACACCTTTATTTATGAAAATACCAACTTAATCCTTGTTTCTAGCTTTTCATCTTTAAACCATTTCAAAACAACATCATCTAAATCCGCGATAGTTGCCTTACCAGAGTTCATTTTTGTCAAGAAAGAAACGATCTTCTCATCAAGGTTTAAACTTTCTATTAGTTTTTTAGCATCATCCAAAGCATTACTAAGTTTCTCTAAAACATTCTTTTCGTTTTTCCATTGTTCAGCGTTATCGATATTTTCTTTACATTTAGTTACTTTATCCTTATCAATAGCACTAATAACAGTCAAAGTTTTTATAGTTGCTGTTGTAATTTGTTTAAAATGTATTTCCCACTCCTCTTTTATTATTCTAAAGACAACATTAAGTATTCTTTGTGCAATGGTTAATAAATCTTTTTCAGCAAAACCGGATTTTATTACTTCTTGTGATTTTAAAAGCAATTCTTTAATTTGTTCTTTGGTCGAATCACTGATAATAAAGTTTAATTTATTGTCCGCATAAAGAATCGCTTCTACCATTCGATGGGTGTCTTGAACAAATGCACGATATTTTGCATCGGTAATCGTTTGCTGTGCTTGCCCTTCCTTAATTGCTTCCAAGCGTCGGAGTTCTTGCATTTCAACAATCTTACTGTTTAACAAGTCAATTATCATAGTTCACCTCAACGCAATCTTGCAACACTATTAATATCTTTTTCAATAGTTTGTTTCACATCTACATACAGTGTACCTGGGTCTGTTATATTAACTATTGGTCCTAGCGCATTCATTCTTTGAAGAAGTTTCTGATTTAATTGTTCCACATCAGACGTTAGTTTATTAAGCAATTCAACCAAGGGTTGTAATACTGAAATAGGATCTCCGGAAAAAATCATTAAAATGCTCAAAACATCCTCTTTTTCAGCAAACGCTTTGTTAATATCCTTGATGGCCTTAGCAATCTGTTTTGCCTTCTTTTTTACTAAATCTGTCGACCCCACCTTGATATTAATCTGTGTTGCGTTAATTTCACCATAAAAACCATTCACTGTTTCAACTAAATCAAGGATATCTTCTTCGTCAATTTCATCAGTATCTTCACTTTTGAGGTTATCATTAATAATCTTTATCACTTCTCTGGCTTTATCAGTTTCTGCATTGGCTACAATCTCTATTCTATCTAAAATATCTTTTAAAAATACATATACATCTTTTCTGAGTTTTATAGAATCATCAAGTTGTAGATTGCCTTCAGTGATACATAATTTATTTCCTTTTATTCTTCTAACAATGCGAACCAGCTCAGGTTCATCTAACACCACAACGCTAGCAGCGCCTGTACCTTGAGTTATATTAAAATATTGTCTGACCGTTTCCTGATTTATTGCTGCAGCATTCTTTTGAGAAAGCATAGAAACTAATTTATTCCATTCTTTACAATGACAGTTATTATCTGTTTCAATAGGTGTCCTGTCAAACAAATGCTTCAATGAAAAATTATTCAAACTGTGCTCTCTAAACTCACCACTTAAAATTTGGCGATAAATTTCTGCAGTTATAGCAGCTTCGATGTATGATACTCGGGGTGGTTCTACCTTGTCGCTGACCGCTTTTACCACATCATTTTTAATTTTAGCTAACCATGATGTTACTATATATGCATCAAGGTCAGATTTGTCATATTTCCAACTTTGTTTCCCATAGATACGCCATCTAATGAATGCTTCTATTAAGTCTATGGATTCCCTACTAGCAGGTAGTTGATAAAACCCACTAACACCTTTCGTCTGGTTTTCAAAGCTAATAAGTTTTTTCGACGACGCTTTAATTTTACTAATATTATCATCGGAGATACCTTCAGCTTGCCAATTGATTGCCGAAAACAGATAACCGCACATATCATTTTGTGCTTTTTTAATTGTATCCATAGCGCCGACAGTAGCCGAAACATTAATTGGCTTTCCTTCTCGCCAACTATTTAACAAAGTATCCGCTTTA
>JAEEGL013495040.1_pt1 | contig 12492 bp, 7 predicted proteins | sample 9134231 | NCBI WGS metagenome assembly JAEEGL01 (sample SAMN16246548, study PRJNA631951) | gut metagenome | biome: gut microbiome; feature: rumen; material: fiber-attached | host: Bos | place: Iran: Karaj | collected 2018-10
TGATTGATAAGTGTAAACGCAAAAATACGAAATACTTGGAAAGAAACTTTATTTCTTTGAAAAAAATACTAACTTTGCGAACTAATTTGGATAATTGTCTAGACAATATAAATTTTAAATAAATAATTATGCAAAGTAAAGGCGCTATTAGACTTGTAGCCATTCTTCTGGCTCTGGCCTGCCTGTGGCAGCTCTCTTTCACTTTGGTCAATTCTATCTATGAGAACAAGGCCAAAAAGTATGCCGAAGAGAGCGCGGCGGCTTTCCAGAATTCGGCTGCATTCAGCAACGTTCCTCTTGCAGACCAGGCATTCTACCTGGACTCTCTTAAAAAGGAACAGCAAAAGAGATACACCGATTCTCTGTCTTCAGAGAAGGTTTATCTCGGACACACGTTCAAAGATGTACAAGCAAAGCAGATAAACCTGGGACTGGACCTCAAGGGAGGTATGAACGTCATGCTCCAGGTGCAGTTGGAAGACCTTATCAAGGCTCTCGCCGGAGATAACACCACCCCTGCATTCGAGCAGGCTCTCGCCCTTGCAAAGGAGCGCAGCGTATCTTCCCAGTCAGACCTCATCACCCTCTTCGGTGACGCTTGGAAAGAGGTTGCAGGCGGTCAGAGGCTGGCCCAGATATTCGGAACCTACGAACTCAGGGACAGGATCACTCCTGAGTCTTCCGACGACGCAGTCCTCTCCGTAATCAGGGACGAGGCAGAAAGTGCAGTTGCAAACTCGTTCAACGTACTCCGCAACCGTATCGACCGCTTCGGCGTAACATCCCCTTCCATCCAGAAGATTGGCAACACCGGAAGAATCCTCGTGGAGCTTCCTGGCGTAAAGGAGCCTGAGCGTGTGCGCAAGCTGCTCCAGGGAACCGCATCCCTCGAGTTCTGGACCACATACGAGTACTCCGAGATATATCCTTACCTGGTTCAGGCCAACGCCCTTCTCGCAGAGCTTCTCAGCGACGACCAGCCTGCAGCTGCTGAAGAGCAGGAGCAGGCCGAAGAGCAGAGCGACATCCTCTCAGAGGAAATCTCCGCAAGCGACGACCAGACCGATGACGCCCAGACGGAGCTTTACAAGAAGCAGAACCCTCTGTTCTCCGTACTCCAGCTTTCCCAGATGAACGGCAACGCCTGCCTGGGATTCGCCAGCACATCCGATATGGCCGTTGTAGACAGGTACCTCTCCATCCCTCAGGTGGCAGACCTGTTCCCTGCAGAGTTCATCCCTATGTGGAGCGCAAAGCCCAGCTCGTTCTTCAACTCTGACAACGTATACGAGCTCGTTGCCATCAAGGCTTCTTCCCGTGACGGAAAGGCTCCTCTTGACGGTGACGTAGTTACCGACGCCCGCGTATCCTACAGCAACCAGCGTACTTCAGCCAACCCTACCGTTTCAATGTCAATGAACGCAGAGGGCGCTAACACCTGGGCTCGTCTTACCAGAGAGAACATCGGCCGCCAGATCGCCATCGTTCTTGACGGCGCCGTTTATTCATATCCTACCGTAAACGGAGAGATCTCCGGAGGAAACTCCGAGATTTCCGGAAACTTCACCGTAGAAGAGGCAACTGACCTTACCAACGTGCTCAAGTCCGGTAAACTCCCCGCACCTGCAACCATCGTGCAGGAGCAGGTTGTAGGACCTTCACTCGGTGCAGAGTCAATCCGCTCCGGTCTCATTTCCTTCATCATCGCCTTCATCCTGGTGCTCCTGTTCATGATCTTCTTCTACAGAGGTGCAGGTGTTGCTGCCGATATCGCCCTCCTTACCAACGTAGTCCTGCTGTTCGGTACCCTCGCGGCATTCGGAGCAGTTCTTACCCTGCCTGGTATCGCCGGTCTGGTATTGACCCTCGGTATGGCGGTGGACGCCAACGTTATTATCTATGAGCGTATCAAGGAAGAGCTCAAGGCAGGCAAGGGAATCGGACTTGCAATCAAGGACGGTTACAGGAATGCTTACTCAGCAATCATCGACGGTCAGATCACAACCCTCCTTACCGGTATCGTGCTGTTCGTATTCGGTTCCGGCCCTATCCAGGGATTCGCAACCACCCTCATCATCGGTATCATCACATCCGTTCTCACATCCATTTTCATCACAAGGCTTATCCTTGAGGCAAGGGTGGCTAAGGGCAAGGACATCACCTTCGACAGCAAGCTTACCCGCAACTTCCTCAAGAATACCCATATCGACTTCCTGGGAGCACGCAAGTGGTCTTACATCATTTCCGGCGCCCTGATCGTCATCGCCCTTCTCTCAATATTCATCAAGGGCTTTACCTACGGTGTAGACTTCACCGGAGGCCGCACCTATGTAGTACGCTTTGACAAGCCTGTACAGGCCGAGGACGTACGCGAGGCCGTGCTGGACGTATTCAACAACGCTGCAGCACAGAACGGCGTTTCCAACTCTTCTGCTGAGGTTAAGCAGTTTGGTGGAGACAGCCAGATGAAGATCACCACATCTTACAAGTACGACAATGAGTCAACCGACGTAGACGCCGAGATCGAAGGAATGCTCTACCAGGCCCTGAAGCCGTTCTTCACAGAGGACGTTCCTCTGGAGGGATTCGTCTCCACCCTGGACAACCCTAACGGAATCATCAGTTCCGACAAGGTGGGCGCAACCATCGCCAACGACATCAAGCGTTCAGCCGTCATCTCCGTGATCCTGGCCCTGATCGTTATCTTCGGATACATCGCAATCAGGTTCCGCAAGTGGACTTGGGGACTCGGAGGAGTTGTCTCCCTGGCACACACCACAATCATCGTAATCGGCTTCTTCTCCCTGTTCTCAGGAATCCTGCCGTTCAACCTTGACGTGGACCAGACCTTCATCGCGGCCATCCTTACAATCATCGGATACGCCATCAACGACAACGTGGTTATCTTCGACCGTATCCGTGAGAACCTGGCCAAGCACCCGAACGCCAATTTCAAGGATACCGTGAACGAGTCACTCAACGCAACCCTCACACGTACTGTAAACACCTCCCTGTCAACCCTCCTTCCTATGATTGCAATCGCAATATTCGGAGGCGAGTCAATAAGGGGTCTTGCAGTAGCCCTCGTACTTGGAGTCATCATCGGAACTTACGCTTCCATCATGATCGGTACCCCGGTTATGTACGACGTAACAATGAAGAATGCTTCCAAGAACGCAGCCAAAGCATCTGCAAAGAAGTAGTTGAAAACTTTATAGAAAAACGCCCGGTTTCCCTTATGGAAGTCGGGCGTTTTTTGTAATTTTGTGTTATGTCCTTCGTCCATCTTCACGTCCATACCCAGTACTCCATCCTGGATGGAATGTCTGACATTTCCAAGCTCTTCAAGAGGGCTTCGGAACTGGGAATGCCGGGTCTCGCAATCACGGACCACGGCAATATGTATGGCGTCAAGGACTTCCTGGACGTAGCTAAGAAATTCCCTGAGATAAAGCCTATTGTGGGTTGTGAGATATATGTCTCCAAGTTCGACCACCGTATCCACGACAAGGAGCACGGCAAATACTACCATCTGATCTTGCTGGCCAAGAACTACAACGGCTACAAGAACCTGATGAAAATAGTGTCCATCGCGCACATAGAAGGTTTTTACAACCGCCCGCGCGTGTCGCACGAGGTGATAGAGAAGTACGCTTCCGACCTTATCTGTTGCTCTGCCTGTCTTGCAGGAGAGGTGCCGCGTGCCATCGTGGCCGGAGACGCTGCGGGTGCCGACGCAGCCATCGAGTGGCACAAGCGCGTCTTCGGAGACGACTATTACCTAGAGGTGATGCTACACAAGACCCAGGTTCCGGGAATGAGCCTGGAGCTGTACGAGCAGCAAAAGTTCTATACGGGAGAAATATTCAAGCTGGCGCAGAAGCACGGCGTCAAGGTGGTGGCTACCAACGACGTCCACTTCGTGAACAAGGAGGACGGTCCCGCTCACGACCGCCTCATCTGCCTCACCACCAACTCTGCCATAGACGATCCCAAGCGCCTGCGCTACACCCAGCAGGAATATCTCAAGAGCGAGGAAGAAATGGCGCAGCTCTTTCCCGAGCATCCGGAGGCCCTGGCCAACACTCTGGAGATCCTGGACAAGATAGAGAGCTACACCATAGACAGGGGCCACGTGCTCCCCAAGTTCGACATAGACCCGTCCTTCCTTGCCGACATAGACTCTCATCTGGCCAAATATGCCGATATCATAGAGAACGGCAAGTATGAGATTGTAAAGGACAAACAGGGCAACGTCAAGGAAAAAAAGTACCGGGGCGACGAGTTTTGCCGTTCCGTAGCATTCCTGTGCCATCTTTCCTACGAGGGTGCCCACAGGCGGTATGGTGCAGAATTGACCCCTGAGCAGGAGACCAGGCTGCATTTCGAGCTTCTGACCATATCGGGAATGGGCTTCCCGGACTACTTCCTGATAGTTCAGGACTTCATTGGCTGGGCACGCCGCAACGGCATTTCGGTAGGGCCGGGAAGAGGTTCCGCAGCAGGCTCCATGGTGGCCTACTGCCTTGGAATCACCAACCTCGATCCGCTGCGCTACGGCCTCCTGTTCGAGCGTTTCCTCAATCCGGACCGTATTTCGATGCCGGATATAGACGTGGACTTTGACGACGAAGGCCGCTACCGCGTAATCCAGTACGTTCAGGACCACTACGGAGCTGACCACATCTCGCACGTAATCACCTTCGGTACGATGGCGGCAAAGCTTGCGGTAAAGGACATGGCGCGCATAGCCAACCTTAGCATACCCGAATCCAACCGTCTAACCAAGATGATCCCGGACCGTCCTTTCACTGTCAAGGTGGACGGCAAAGACAAGGAACTGAAGCCAACTCTGGCAAACAGCGTCAAATACATAAAGGAGCTCAAGGAAGAATACGAGAACGGTTCTCCTCTGGTAAAGGAAGTCCTCAGCTATGCGATGCAGCTGGAAGGCTGCATCCGCCAGGTGGGAATCCACGCCTGCGCTATGATAATCGGCCGCGGCAACCTTACCGACTATATTCCCATCACAATGGGCGTGGACAAGGCCACGGGCCAGAAAGTGTGGGTCAGCCAGTATGAGGGCACCAAGATAGAGGATGTGGGTATGCTCAAGATGGACTTTCTGGGCCTCAAGACCCTCTCCATCATAGACCGCTGCCTCAAGATGATCAAGCAGAACCACGGAGTTGACATAGACATCGAGGCCATCCCTATAGACGACCCCGCCGTCTATGACCTTTACAGTCGCGGTGATACCAAGAGCATATTCCAGTTTGAATCCCAGGGAATGAAGGAGTGGCTGATGAGGCTGCATCCGGAGCGTTTCGAGGACCTCATAGCGATGAACGCCCTCTACCGCCCGGGTCCTATGGACTACATACCTGACTTCGTAGCCCGTAAGACAGACCCATCCAAGATAGCATACGACCTTCCTGACATGGAAGACGACCTTCAGGAAACCTACGGCGTAACAGTCTACCAGGAGCAGGTGATGAGACTGTCGCAGAGACTGGCCGGCTTTACCAAGGGTCAGGCCGACCATCTGCGCAAGGCAATGGGAAAGAAGAAGAAGGAAGAGCTGGACAAGTTGAAGGTATCCTTTATGGAAGGAGGAAAGGAGAAAGGCCATCCGGACTCGATGCTGGAGAAAATATGGAAAGACTGGGAGGCCTTTGCAAAGTACGCTTTCAACAAGTCCCACGCTACCTGCTATGCCTGGGTCAGCTATCAGACAGCATACCTCAAGGCACATTATCCCTCAGAGTTCCAGGCTTCCAACCTCACTCAGAACCAGTCCAACATGGACGAGCTCAAGGAGATAATGGCCGACTGCCGCAAGGGGGGAATAAAAGTTACCAACCCCGACGTAAACGAGTCCCAGGCTCAGTTCTCCGTCAACAAGGAGGGAGTCATCCGCTTCGGCCTGGGTGGAATAAAAGGCTTCGGCGGCAACATAGTAGAGGCCATTATCAAGGAGAGGGAGAACGGGGCTTTTGCAGATCCTTTCGACTTTATGGAGAGGATGGCGGGCGTGGTTAACCGGAAGGCCCTTGAAAGTCTGGTATACGCAGGAGCTATGGACTCCTTTGGCTACAGCCGCACACAGTACTTCCTTCCTGGAAAAAGCGGAGACCTGTTCATAGACGAGTTGGTGCACTATTCCGAGCTCTATCGCAATGATCAGGTGGACGCGGCCACGTCCCTGTTCGGCGAGGTTGAAGAGATGAAGCCCGTGCGTCCGGAGTTCCCCGATGCCCCCAAGGAAGAAGACATCCTGGCCCTGCTCCAGCAGGAGAAGGAGTTGGTGGGGATGTATATATCGTCGCATCCTCTGGACAAGTACGCTTTCGAGATGCAGACCTACACAAACGTCAAGCTGGCCAAACTTCAGGAGGAGATTGACGAATGCCAGGCCTCAAAGAAGGGCCGGAGGGTTATGTTCGCGGGAATAATCACTGACACCAAGGACCTGCTTACCAAAGCAAACAGAAAAGGCAAGAGAATCACCCTGGAGGATGACAGCGGAGTATATGAGATTGCCCTGTTCGGCAAGGATTACGAGCAGTACATAGGTTTTCTCAACCTTCACGAAGCAGTATACGTGGAGGCAGAGATAAAGGAGCAGCGCTACCGCGAGGGGCAGTACGGCCTGAACATAACCAGCATCAATTTCCTTGGCAATCTCAACGAGAGCCGTATAGCCTCGCTGACCATCAGCATCAACACCAGGCTCCTGAATCCTGAGTTCAGGCAGAAACTGGTCAAGCTGCTAAAGAAGTTCAAAGGGGATATCCCCTTGAAAGTCAACTGCTTTGACGAGCGTACGGGATACCATCTCAGAATGCATTCAAAAACCATCAACGTCAATGTCTGCGAGGCCTTCATCAACGAGGTTCAGAGACTTGGAATGACATACGAAGCGGAATTAAAATAATTTCGTATCTTTGTAATTCGTTGAGGCTATTTTTAGCCCTAAAACCAAACCTATATGAAAAGAATCATCGATGATGTCTGCGCAAAGTACACCCGTGCAGACGAAGTCAAGGCGCAAGGCATATACCCGTATTATCGCCCTATAGAGTCCGGTCAGAACCCTGTAGTGAAGATGCAAGGAAAGGATGTGCTGATGTTCGGATCCAACTCCTATCTGGGACTTTCCGACGATCCCCGCCTTAAAGAGGCAGCCATCGCTGCAATCCAGAAGTACGGAACCAGTTGTTCCGGATCCCGATTCCTCAACGGAACTCTCGACATTCACATAGAACTTGAAGAAAAACTCGCAAAACTGGTGGGCAAGGAAGAGGCAGTTACCTTCAGCACCGGTATGCAGGCTAACCTCGGAGCCATCTCCGCACTCTCTTTCAGGGACGGATTTGTCCTTCTGGATGCCCTGGACCACGCTTCCATCATTGACGGAAGCCGCCTGGGCTTCTCCAAGGTTCTCAAGTTCCCCCATAACGACATGCGCGGACTGGAGAAGAAGCTGCGTATCATCCCCAGGAACGCTCCAAAGCTCATAGTTGTAGACGGTGTCTACTCTATGGAGGGCGACATCGCTCCGCTTCCGGAGATTGTCCAGCTCTGCGAGAAATACGACGCTTATATAATGGTGGATGACGCGCATTCTTTCGGCGTGCTCGGAGACCACGGCCGCGGAACTGCAGACCACTTCGGCCTCACTGACAAGGTGGACGTCATTATGGGAACTTTCTCCAAGTCTTTCGGCTCCCTGGGAGGATTCATAGCGGCAGACCACGCCATAATGAATTACCTTAAGCATAATGCACGTGCGCTTATTTTCAGCGCCAGTATGCCTCCGGCAAATGTCGCTGCGGTTAGCAAGGCTATAGACATAATGCTCACTGAGCCTGAGCGCATAGAGAATCTCTGGGATGTGACCCATTACGCTCAGGAGTCCTTCAAGGCCCGCGGATTCGATACCGGACACACCCAGTCTCCTATCATCCCGCTCTTCGTTAGGGATACAACCAAGGCTCTGATGATTGTGAAACTGGCTCTTGACGAGGGCGTATTCATCACTCCGGTTATCGCCCCTGCAGTGCCTCAGGATTCAGTTCTCATCCGTTTTGCCCTTATGGCCACTCATACTCGCGAGCAGGTTGACATTGCGGTGGAGAAACTGGAGAAGGTATTCAGAAAAGTTGGAGTAATACAATAGAAAATGACAATCCTGATTACCGGAATCACCTCCGGATTCGGAGAAGCTATGGCCCGACAGCTCTGCGCTGCCGGCCATACTGTTTATGGGACGCACCGAAACGCCAAGGACTTCATTCCGGGAGTCACCTATATCAAGGCGGACGTCCAGGACGAATCCCAGGTACAGGCTGCCGTGCAGCAGGTAGTGGATGCCGAAGGCCGCATAGACGTGTTCATCAACAACGCTGGAATGGGCATAGGCGGTCCGCTTGAGTTTACTTCTCTGGAGGACGCTCAGCGCCAGATGGACGTCAACTTTATGGGCCTGGTGCGTTGCGTGCATTATGTTCTCCCCGTGATGCGCAAGCAAGGAGGCGGCAAGATCATAGCATTCAGTTCCATCGGTGGCCTTATGGGCCTTCCTTTTCAGGGGATGTACTCGGCCAGCAAGTTCGCCATCGAGGGCTATTGCGAGGCGTTGAGGCTCGAGACCAAGGCTCTTGGAATCAAGGTGGTGGTCATAGAGCCGGGCGATTTCGCCACTGCCTTTACGGCGCAGCGCAAGAGTGTGGCGGCGCCTGAGGCGTATGAAGTTTACAAGACGTATGCTGAGTCGCTGGCGAGTATCGAGAAGGATGAGACCACGGGGCTGAAGCCGGATTTCCTGGCTTCTAAGGTTGTCAGGATTGTCAGCAGGAAGAACCCTAAGTACAACTACGTCATCTCCACTCTGGTTCAGCGCCTTTCCGTTTTCCTGAAGAGAATCCTTCCCGCACCTCTCTTCTCCAAAATCCTCGGCAGTTACTACAAATTGTAATACCTCCTGCCTGGTCTAATCTAGTCTTGTTGTCAGAGGTGGATAGGGGTGAAAAAGGGCATTTCGGCGGAAGCCGGGGATTCTTTTGCCCTTTTTCACCCCTATCCACCTCTGACGATAGTAAGTTGAGTATTCTAGAAGAGGGATTTGAGGAGGAACCAGAGGACGGGGACGAGGAGGGCGGGGATGTAGTTCAGGGTCTTGATGTCTTTCAGTTTCAGAAGAGAGAAACCCGAGGCAATGATCAACACACCTCCCACGGCCGCAAGCTCATTAACCAGAGTGCCTTGCAGAAGAGGACTTGCAGAAGCCAATTTGGCTATGAGCCAGAACATTCCCTGCCAGCAGAACAGGATGGGCGCAGCCAGAATCATCCCGAAACCATAAGTGGTGGCAAAAATGGTAGAAGTAACCAGGTCCAGGGTAGAGTTGGTGAAAAGGAAAGTGTTGTCCCCCTGAAGAGCACTCATAACAGGGCCTACGATAGAGAAAGTCCCGATGCAGTACAGCAGGCAGGCAGTTATAAGCCCGTTGGCAAAACTGTCGCCACCCTTCTTGGCCAGATATCTCTTGCTGCGGCCGTCAAGGTCCAGCGCCGTACCGACTATCCCTCCCAAAGCCAGACTGAGGATGAACAGCACGGGGAACTCGCTCTTGGTGATGTTCTGAGTGAAAGTTGAAGTCCCCAGCGCAATACAGACCACGCCCATTATGGTGAACAGCGCGTCGGTATACTTCTCCCCTAAACCCTTCTTGAAAAGAGTCCCGACAAGTGTACCTACAACAATGCAGGCCGTATTGACTATGGTTCCGATCATAAGAAGCTAAGAGGAGGACACAAATATAAGCACTTATTTACGAAAGTGCATCCCTCATTATATCCAATACAGCCGATTTGCTATAACGGTTCTCGACAACCTTAGCGGCGTGCTCAGTGATCGTTGCCTGCAGTCGGGTATTGCCTGTAGATTCGTTCAACAAGGAAACGAACTCGCTGTCATCTTCTGCCAAAAGATAGTCTTCCCCTGATTTCAGAATACCATCGTGCCCTCTGATACCTTTTGGAGTAGTGATAACCATACGATGCATCTGCATGGCTTCCAAAACCTTGATACAAGAACCAGAGCCGTGGTAAATAGGGACGACTACAATCTCTGCCTCAGAATATTCTTTGGAAAGGTCCTTCACGAATCCAAGATAACGGACGCCCTCGATCGCACTCCATTTCTTCTGATAGCTTTCTTCTAGTTTCAGACCGCAAATATGTATCTCCCAGCCTTTATCTTTATTCAAATAAGGAAATACGTGTGTCAGGAAATGGTCCATACCCAGATAGTTAGGATAATAAGCCATAAATCCTACAAACAGCAAACGCCCTTTATGGATTCTCTCAAAATCCATATCCTGGAAATTGGATCTGTTAAACGGGACATTGGGCAGAAAACGGGTATGGTAATACAGGGCTTGATTCGGATTGGAGAAAAAGGTGACAGCAGTTTTATCTACAAACGAGCGGACGGCTTTTTTCATAGCTTGGACATATAATATCATATAGACTCTTTCGCGCATTGTCCTGGCGGTTTTTACGCTGTCCTTAGCTTTGTCTACCGGATTGTCGTCGATGTCTACCACCAGTTTGTCGGCATATTTCATCAAGCCCATGGACAAAGCCTGGTTCATATACCTGGTCACTATCCAGTCATATGACTTTTGCGAGATGAAAGAATCTATGATGCTTTCCAGTCTGGTATCCACCCTTCTTCTGTCACTCATTCTCCCGGCGGAGCAAAGACCAAGTAATTTGACCCAAGGAGTCTCTTTCTTTTCAGGCCTTTCAACAGATTTCCCGTAGATAATCTGGACATTGTCCCCCATCGTGTGGTCAGAGGATATGTCACGAAAACAAATCACATCGACTTGTCCACAAGCGGCGCATGCCTGCAACAGCATATTGGTCCTTTGAGATCCACCATACGATAATGCGAATGGATCTTCATCGGGGGAGACAAACAGTATCCGCTTCATAGTTTTAAAACAGGCTATAGTATAACTCAGAACAGGTAACCTCTCGGTTACCTGATGGAGCGGAAAACGGGATTCGGACCCGCGACCTCAACCTTGGCAAGGTTGCGCTCTACCAACTGAGCTATTTCCGCGTGTGGGATTGCAAATATACAACGAAAATCTGGAATCCCAAATTTTTTTACACTTCAATTGCAGTGTCGAACTCCTGGAGGAACCGCATGTCGTTCTCGAAGTAGTGCCTGAGGTCGTTCACCCTCCATTTGAGCATCGCAATCCTTTCCAGTCCCATACCGAAAGCGAAACCGGTGTATTTCTTGGAATCGATACCTGAAGCTTCCAGGACGTTGGGGTCTACCATACCGCAGCCCATAATCTCCAGCCAGCCTGTTCCCTTGCAGATGTTGCACCCCTTGCCGTGGCAGATGTTGCAGCTTACGTCAACCTCGGCCGAAGGCTCGGTGAAGGGGAAGTAGGAAGGACGCATCCTGATTTCGGTCTCAGGGCCGAACATTTCGCGGGCGAAGAGAAGTATTGACTGCTTGAGGTCGGCGAAGGTTACGCCTTCGTCAATGTACAAGCCTTCTACCTGGTGGAAGATGCAGTGTGCGCGGGCGCTGATGGCCTCGTTGCGGAATACTCTTCCGGGGCAGATGACCCTGATGGGGAGGTCCATCTTCTCCATTGCGCGAACCTGTACGCTGGAAGTGTGAGTGCGGAGGAGCAGCGGGTTAAGGTGACCGGAAGAAATGAAGAAGGTGTCCTGCATGTCGCGGGCAGGATGGTTGGGAGGGAAGTTCAGGGCCTCGAACACGTGGTAATCGTCTTCGATTTCAGGGCCTTCGGCCACGTCATAGCCGAATTTGCGGAAGATATCCACGATTTCCTGCCTTACGATTGAGACAGGGTGGCGGGAACCTAGTTCGTAGGGGTCTCCCGGCATTGTGAGGTCTTCCTTGGGCATAAGGGCCTCGGCGGCACCCTGAGCCATTTCCTTCAGCTCCTCAATCTTGGCGGTGGCGCTCTGTTTGAGTTCGTTCAGGACCTTTCCGAATTCTTTCTTCTGCTCCTTGTCTATGAGCCTGAATTCCTCGAAAAGGCGGGTGAGTTCTCCCTTCTTGCCCAGGAAACGGATTCGGGCTTCTTCCACCTCCTTGGCTGTCTTGCACTTGAGTTCTTCAATCTGCGCTTTCAGCCTGTCTATTTCTTCTCTTGTCATCTTAGGTTTATGTTTCTTAGTTTTTCTGCCGTTTTGCGGCTCTCTTGTCCCGGGCCTTCTTTTCCCTGGCTGCGCCGGCTTTCAGATACTTGTTCCATTGCGGCTCGTCCAGTACAACCTCGAAGGCGTTATACATCTGTTCCATCCACTTGTCTTGAATCTGGTTGTACAGGTCTGCGTTGGTTGTCTTTGAAGCTTGAAGTTGTTTGAGTTCGTCACGCATTTCTGTGTAGTCGTGCCTCATTATGGAATCGAGGTAGAAGACCTGCCA
>JAEEGL013722195.1_pt1 | contig 12492 bp, 6 predicted proteins | sample 9134231 | NCBI WGS metagenome assembly JAEEGL01 (sample SAMN16246548, study PRJNA631951) | gut metagenome | biome: gut microbiome; feature: rumen; material: fiber-attached | host: Bos | place: Iran: Karaj | collected 2018-10
ATGAACTCTATGACTGGACGGCACGAAGGATGGCCGATGCCGCAGAGAACGACTCGCGTGCCGACGAGATGCTCCTGAAACGCTGTGCCTATCACGGTCTGAACTACGCTGCACCATTCATTGTGATGCGTCATTGGGACAAGATGAAGCAGGATGGTCAGTACTGGTGTGGTGAGTTTGAGACGGACGATGTGGACTGGCGTCTTGCAGAGCTGATAGTCAATATCCAGTACGCTTGTCAACGTTACTACTTCGGAGCCATGGCAGAAGCCTACTTCGACAACAAACTGAAGGATGCCTCAGTCAATGTGCAGCGCAGGCAGAAAACCTATGAGGGCTTTGCCCGACTGTCTGACGAGTTTACCAATGAGGATGTAATGTGCTGCTTCAACCTGTCGAGCGAGGGCGCTGCTCGTGTGAAAATCAAGCGGCTGCTGGACGACCATCTGATTGAAAAGTTGGGTGATGGCAGGCAGACAGGAGCCTCGAAGTCTAGCTATCGCAAGACTGGCAACATCATGTTGTAATGTACCATTGTACCATTGTACCATTTGAAAAATTGAATCAGTATGAATGAAGTAACCATCAACAAACAATTAAAACTCAGCGAGCACTTGACGCTCGCTGAGCTTTGCAAGACAAGTGTGAAGACGGAGGATGGGAACATCCCGAGTCATGTGCATATCGAGAATCTGAAACGACTCACAAAATGGCTGGAGGCGCTGAGAGAGCGTGTGGGGGTGCCCATCATCATCAACAGCGGCTATCGCTCGCCAGCGGTGAACAGGGCGGTGGGGGGCGTGCCTACCTCGAACCACCTGACGGGCTGTGCAGTGGATATCCGCGTAGCTGGTCTCGACCAGGCGGTGCGGTATGCTGCTATTCTGCTCGACATCAGCACGCAATGGGGCGAACCCTTCGACGAAATTATTATCGAGCGGAATGCGCGAGGCTCCATCTGGCTACACTTCGCTGTGAGGCCAGAGGGCAACAGACGGAAGATGAATTACAACATAAAGCCGCCAGCTCCTTGCTGATAAAGAGCTGGCATCGGCGCCTATAGGGCCTCGTCAGTCTCGCCTTGTTCAGCATAAGGTACAAATATGGACGTGGGGGAGCTGTAGAGAAGCGCCATGTGGGGGATGGCGATAACGGTACTCGTGGGACTGATATATCTCTTCTTCTTCATAGTCGGGCAACGCTTTTTTTACTTGATGACAACTTTACGTCCATTGACGATATAGAGGCCTTTGGCAGTGGGCTTCGGACCCTCTGAAATCTTGCGACCCTGCAGGTCGTACCAAGGCTGTTCTTCTTGAGAGAGAGAGGGCGCGACGTCTTTCAAGGCAGTGACATCGTCATCGTCGAACGACAGTTCCCAACGGGCGCTGCTGTGGATGTCGCTGCTGGCTATCCACGCCACGTAAGAGGGTAGGATGTAGTTGACAGGGTGGTAACGGTAGAAGCCCAGATGCTCGTAGCTGGTGTCGCCATTAGGGCGCCCTAATGTGAAGAAATTGCTCGTTTCCTCAGAGGACGTTATGGTGTGACCACCAGGGTCTATGCTGCCCCTGAAGAGGTTTTGCTCGTAGTCGGTGGCAGCGCCAGGGTTGGGACCCTCGTAGCGTGAGAGGTTGAGCTGTTCAGTGCCTTCGTAGGTGAGCAGTACGGGTGTCAGGGCGGGCACTATCTGAGTGGCGAGCCGTTCCATACGGATGTTGCCACCGCTGAAGGAGTGAGCCCACCAGGCCTTGACGCCTGCTGGCAGTTCGACGGGATAGCCTAACATCAGTGTGGACATGCCGCCAGCATTGCACTTGACGGGGAAGTAGCTGTGGAGATGGATGTCTTGGCCTTGATAGTTGATATAGAAGGCATCCCACCCAGTAGCATTGCTGTAGCCATAGCCTTTGGGGCCCTGCTGACCCACGAAGAGTTCTTGGGTGGTGCCGTCCTTGACGTAGATGTCGAGGCCTGCGGGACAGCCATCGAAGGTGCTGGCTTTGGTGCCGCTGAGCGTGATGACGGGTGGCTTGTTGGTGTTGTTGTCAACGACCGTCCCAGCAGGTACATAGGTGTCAATATAGAGCTTGGACAGCGCGCTCATATTCTCGAAGGCATAGTCGGCAATGCTGTTGGCATACTGCTGGTAGATGGTGAGCGTCTGGCGTGACTTAGGTGCTGTAATGAACAGATGCTGGGACAGGTCGTAGAGTCCGCCATCCTTGATGATACAGCCTGTGCCGTTGCCATATAGTGCGAAACCATTCTGCACCTGGTGGCGCTGTGGGGCGGCTATGGTGGTGAGCGTGGCAGGCAGCGTGACGGTGCTTACCGAGCCCATGCTCCAGAAGGCGTTCGACGGGAGCGTCACCATGCGCAGCTGCTGGCTGCTGAAATAGGGTTGGCAGTCGCCTTTCAGCGTGAAGTTGCTACCCGTTGCTCCTGGCAGTATGCTGATCAGCTCTACGGTGTAGGGGCTGCTCGCGTTGCTGACTATTTTCAGATAGCCTGGCACGGCCTTGGAAGCATCGCTGTCCATGTATCCGACACTCTTTTCGTAGAAGGTGTCGTTCTCCTTGTATTTGAAGAAGACCTTCAGCTCAGGGTAGCCGTTGTGGGGGTATATCCAATCCAGATTGTCTGTGCCAAAGAGCAGGGGAGCCTTGAGCTCTGCGTCTGTTCTAGGGGCTGCATTCGGATCGTCGCTGCTGCCACTATCATGACTCGATTGGTTGCCAGTGCCTCTCACCCCGTCATTGCGATTCAGATAGAAGTTGCTGGTCAGAGGATTGCCGTAGCGCTCACCAGCAATGGCAGCGAAGTATTCATCGCCGCCATGGTGGATGGTCCCTGTGTAGTAGCAGTGACGTACGAGTGTGTTGTCTTCACCGCTGTTGCTTACTATTTTACCCACGATGCCGCCCACCTGTTTGTGGCCATATACATCGGTATTGCTATAGCAGTATTCTATCAGGTTCTTGTCCTTGTCTGCCCATCCGCAAATGGCTCCTATACAGTCATCATCATCGATATTCCAACCCTCTACTCTGCCACCTATGACCGCACAGTGGGATATAACGCTGTTGTTCTCCATTCTCGCACAAAGTGCAGCGACATAGCCATTATCATTGTCATCGCCTGCATGGACGATGGGGTTCTCTAATTTAAGATTCAGGATGTCGCCGCCGCATATCCATCCGAAGAGTGCGCGACCATCTACTTGCCCATCAATCCACAGATTCTTGATGGTGTGTCCCTGTCCGTCGAAGACACCTCCAAACCTATTGCCGTCTGACCATCCTATGGTTAAAGCCTGAAAATTATGGCCATTCTGACCGTTCATGTCGAGGTCGTTCATCAACTTGATGGTGCAGCCCTCATAGTAATGGTGACGGTCTTTGGGGAAATTATTCCATAGGGAATGAATGGCAGCCAGGTCGGCAGGCGTATAGATGAAGATGGTGTTACCATCCGTTTGTAGTGACCCAGATATTGATCCATCCCAGGGCGCTGGGGCGCTCTGTGCCAGACTGGTCGTGACAGCCAACAGCCAACAGCCAATAACCAATAGTGTCCTATTCATATTGTTTTTTCTTGTTTTTATTCTATTGCCATTGTTTAATAAACGAACTTGACAGTCTCTTTGTCTGACGAGACAAGACCTACACCACTGATGGATGGAGCGGTGAAGGTGGCGCGACCGTTCTGGTCTGCCTGGCAGCGGGCGATGATGACACCGCTGGCCTCATAGAGACGGACCTGCTGACCAGCCTTGGCACCTGTCACCACCAGCTGACCAGTCTGATGGCTGACGTGCAGGTGGGCTTGGGCATCGTCGTTGTTATAGACCTTCTCGACGGCTGCAGCCTCGGATGTGGGATAGAGCGTTACCACGCCACAGTTGTCGCTGCCCGAGTAGGTCTGTGGGATGAGCCGGATATAGAGACCCGTGTTGGGCTCCTTGTAGATCAGTGTGCCACCGACATACATGTCCTTCTTCTCGCTGACGCCGCTCACCTTGATGGTGACATAGCCAGCACGGTAGCTGCCATAGTCCTTCATATAGCTGTCGCCCTCTCGCATGTCTGTCGCATTGCTGAACAGCATCTTCGTCTCGTAGTCAGACTGGCCTGTACCCTTGTAGGCAAACGAGCTGTAGGGGTGCTCCTTGAGTCCGACGATGATGGCAAAATCGCCTACGAGGCTGCGACGGGTGTGGTTGCGCACGCAGATGGTGATGTAGTTGTCGCCATTCTTATCGACACGCTGGGCAACGACGAAGCACTCCAGTCGCGGACGATAGGGGAAGAACATGGCGGTATGCTTCTCGTAGGTGGCATCCTCTGCCTTCTCTTCAGCAGTGAGCGTGGCTGCGCGGCGTCCGTTGAGTCGATCACGCTTGCGTGCCAGATAGCGTGCATAGCTCTTCTCCTGTATGCCCAGCACGTCGTCGTACTTGACGTTGAGCGTGGTGTTCACGCCTGTACCTATTTTATATGGTATGACAACGCGCTGCTGGGCGGAGGTGCCTGCAGGTATCGTCATGTCGAGGGGATACTGCTGATTGGCTATTGTCAGCACGCACTCGTTGATGGTGGAGGTGCCATGGTTGTTGACAGTGATGAGCAGCGTGATTTCGTCCTTGTCGCACTGGAAGGCCTGGTTGTTGTCTGTGTCGAACGCTACTGTGTAGCTGAAGGCATTGCCAAAGTAGGCTGCCGTCTTGTTCAGCTGCGAATAGCCCAAGCTATCTACTGCGATATAGCATACCTGCATCTTCTCGTCAGTCATATAGCCATCGAAGCCATAGATGGTGTTGGCATCGGAGAGCCGCACAGTGGTAATCGGAGTGCCGAGGCCAAAGCTGCCATCCTGCTGAGGTACCAGGCGCGAGGCCATCAGCTGCGTCGTCGTGCTGTCGTTGGATAAAGAACGCTCTTTCCACAGCAGGGCGACATTATTCATCGACTTTGCCTGCAAATCGGGGACGATGCGGAATTCCTCTACCTTGGTCTTGTTCAGTATCAGCATGGTATTGATAGCGTTGTCTGGCTTGCCATCCATGCCATAGCTCTTCACGTAGAAACAGGAAGAAAGCTCAGACGAGTCGGTAGGTGCTACCCATGCCAGCAAGTTGTGATTGTCCACTCGACGGATGCGCATCAGTTCGCTGCTATGATCCAGCGGGAGCGTCGTGATATGATTGGCAGCATCTACTGTCATGCAGATGTTCTCGTAGCTGTTCTCACCCGTTGCCTTACGGGCTATGATGAATGCCGTTGAGCCATCGTAGGTGACAGAGTAGTCCTTGAGAGTGCAACTGCCATCTACCGCCATGAGCGGAACGGGTGCCGACCAGGTCTCGTTGCCATCAAAGCGCGACAGCATCAGATGACCCGTCATGACGAGGTCTGACAACTGTACGGTGTCGTTGGCGCCGACCCAGTTGCCCTTGTCGATAAGGCCTTCCTGCCAGATGGCCACGCCAGTGCCGTTGTCTGCCACTGCTACGCGCGGTTGGAAGGAGGTTGTCTCAGTAGAGCTGTATATGGGTTTGGGCTTGTACCACTTGGTGCCAGCATGCTTCTTGGTGTAATAGACGCTATAGACGCGACTGGCCCGATTGACAGTCTTGTCCAGTTTCAGGCTGTCCTCTAAGTCCTCTTGTGATATCTGACCAGTGGCCTGCTCCAGTACGACGAGGTCGGTACCAGGGACAGAGGCAGCATCGTAGCCTGTGCAGCCACCCAGGCGATAGTCAGAGAGGTAGATGGGAGCACCTGTTGATGCCACTTCTACGCAGTAGTCGTTAGGATTCTCGTAAGCACCCTGATAGATGATGCTGTCACCACCAGCGATAAACTTCACGGGTTGGCCGAAGTCAACGAGGTCAGTCATGAATGTGCCAGGCAGTGAGGCCTTGGCGTTGCCGAATGCTCTATGGCTGACAGACTTCTTCTCATCGGGGTCATCCAGGCCGCTGAGGTATTTAGTGAAGTTCTTAGAGAAAGGATTCTCGTAGTTCTTTGGCACGATAAGACGCTGCTGAGGTTCGAGGCGCCCCAATTCGCGAGGGAAATACTTGCTCCATCCCAATGCCTTGATTTTGCAATAAACACCAAATCCAGCATACCAGCTGTATGCACTGCCTGAGAACTTTCTTCTGAAGTCGAGGCGAGATCCACCAGCATATTTAAAGTTGATGCCTGCTCCCCCCGAAATGCCCGCGTCAACTGAGGCTAAGCTCATCAAATTCGCTTTAACCTTCAACTGCAAATTGGCGTATGCCTGTCCAAAGAACCTTAATCCTATGATGTGCGTCTTCCATGGGGCAAAATCTTGAGACTCGTTTTTAAACGAGAAGATGCCTAAGTTGACATTGACTGCGAGACCAAGACCACCTGTCAGCTGCACACCAAATAGTTCTTTCAGGAAATTGCCTCCAACCTTGCTGTAATAACCCGCCAAGTCCGATAAAAATGGAGGACAGTTACTATAATTGGCAGCTAAGCCGGTAAACAGTTGAGTTAAGTCGAAACGAGCTGATATTCCTGCATTCAGTTCACCGCGGACGCCTATCTCGTCAATAAAGCTGAGTCCCAGAGTCCATTGTTTCCAAGTTCTCCCTTTACCTGTGATTAAATCCAAGTAGGGAACACTGAGCTTTACGTATGCTTCGGCCCAGGCTTCAGCAGTGATGGAGGGTTCAAAGATCTTACTGTCTTCATCTTTGTCTATGTCATTGAATGCATTTGACAAGTCGATGGCTTCACCCGTTCCGTTCATATCCGAACTGCCCACAGTGACCTTCATCTTTTTCCAATATTCATCGTCAAAATTGTTCTGACCTTTGATGAAATCTTGGAAAAAGCCAGCACCAAAGGCAACTGAGAGAGACAGTTTCTTCGCTCTGAAGAAATCAAGATCCAGGGCTACACGTGTGTAGAAAGGCATTACTAATGGAACTCGGGCATTGAAGCCTGAAGAGCCATTGGGGTCAACGGCTGATATCCACTTATTGCCTTCATCTGTTGCTTCATTTCCATTGAATTCCTCTTTGAGAGCATCTGTCGTCTCGCGCTTCATCTCCTCCGTATCTATAAAGACGTTGGCAAGGATGGGGAGCTGTCTGACTATCGTCCCGTCGAAAGCAATGGCAGGACGGCCAAACGTATTGGGGGCGAGGTATCCGCGCAGGTCGAAATCGCTTGCCCAGTAGCTGTAGTCGAAGAAACTGCTATAGATACCAGTTGATTTGCCATCCAGGCTCTCTTTCAGAATGGCATTCTCCTCGGCAGTCTCTGCCTTCTTCAAGGTTACTACACCAGTATTCTGGGCATTATAGGGAGCTACGACAGCCACCTTCAGCTTGACATAGCTCTCGAACATCATGCCGTTGGCTATCTTCATGGTGTCCTTGTGTGAGCCATACTCATCATAGGGTATGTACTCGTTGAGCATGAAGGGCAGGATGTCTGCCTCTTGAATACTGGAGACGTAGAAATTGCCTCGACAGTCGACGCTGGGCGTCAGTGTGGAGAGCACGGCTGATGTCGCCGTTGGCGAGGTGATGGGGGCGGCGAGAGGCTCCAGATAGATATCCACCTCTTCCGACTGTCCGCTGATGACACCCGTCATGTGGTCGTAGGAACCAGGATACATGGTGAGCTTGGGCAGATAGCCGTCACGATAGCATTCGATGGTGCACGGCTCACCATCGGTGAGGATGTACAGGCGTTGGGTGAGCGGGTCTTTGCCCCACGTCAGCAGATGGTCGCCTGTGGGGTTGTTGTCGAAGTCTGCCAGTACGGCGTTCATCGTCAGCCCGTTAGCATCGTGTGATGGGATGTTGTCGAGGTAGAGATTCACCCACAGCGTGTCGTGATGCGAGAAGAGGCGCGAGTCGAGATAGGTGGGGTTGGGAGCATCCAGGCGTTTATGCTGGCGGTACGGCATCTTCGGACCAGTCATCACTGTCACGGAGTTGTCGCTGACGTGGGTTACCACATCCCTGGCCCACGAATCGGTCTGCAGCTTGATGCGTTTGAAGTGGTCTGCCATGAGGTAGGCCTCGACAAGGTCGCCCTTGTCGTAGGTGTAGAAGGTATAGAGCTTGTCGGGCTGCAGATCGCAGATGTAGGAGGTGTCGCTCTTTTCCGTCTTTGAGTCGTAGTGTATCAGCTGCAGGTCGTAGTCGCCTGGTACGATGCGGCTCTTGTCGAGCATCACCGAACGCACTGACAGTGAGCCATAGCTGTGGCCATTGAAGGTATAGCTCTTGGCAGTCTCTTCGCCTTCGCCCTGTGGCCATATCTTCACCTCCAGTTGTGTCTCACCAATAGGGGGCATGATATAGACGTAGTTCTCAGCAGTATAGAGCTTCGTCGTGCTCCGCGAGGTGTTGGCCGCACTTTGGGTGACAGTCACCTTGACATAGAACGGACGCTTGCCCTTGGCCTTGTCCAGTCTGAGCACGATATACTGGTTGTCGCGCGCCTGGTATATCTGGTTGTAGAAACCCACGGTATCCTTGGGGGCAGGGTCGTAGAACAGATTGATGAGGGCATCCATCTCCTCACGGTTATCCTGGATGCCATGATCGATTTCCTGCCACTGGAAGCGGCTGATGTCTGCCCATGAGTCCATCTGAGCCAGTCCAACGGCTCGTTCTACGATGAAATCGTCAGCCCAGGCAGCTGTACTACTCAGTAGCAACATGCTGAGGCATGTCATAATCAGTCGTGGTAAATGTGTCATATTTATAGTGTTTTTAGTTTTTTTCTGATCGTTCTTCTTTTTTGCAGCATCATGATGCTGGCATCGTCACCACGAAGCGGCAGCCTTGGGTGTAGCTGCTGTCGAGTGTCAAGTCGCCACCAAGGTTGATGGCGTGGCGCCTGGACAGAGGGAGTCCGAGACCAAGACCTTCTGAGAGGTCATTCTCCTTGGAGAAGAACTCGTACATCTGTTGCTGGTAGCTGAGGGGGATGCCGGGACCGATGTCCTCGACGATGAAGAGCACGGAACGCTCGGTCTTAGTAATGGTGAAGGTAATCTGCTTGCCATCGCTGAACTTGGCAGCATTGTAGAGCAGCTCACGGATGGTCAGCACCAGGAACCAGTGGTTGGTCTGTATCTTCACGTCATCGGCCAGCTCGGTGTTTAACGCAACGGTGATGTTGGGGAAATGGTACTTCGTATGTTGTATGGCCTCTCTGGCAATGTCATTGCACGACACAAGGTCATTCTTTTCTAAGACTGCCTCTTCCGATGTGCGTGCTACGGAGCTGTCGTACATCATCAGAATCATACGGCCGAGATGGCTCACGTTGTACCTCATTCTCGTAGCGATGTCGCTGAATTCTTCCTTATTGAGCAGTTTGACCTCTTGACCGTCTGCGCCTTTCTGTATCTCGTTATTGAGCACTTGCGAGAAGCCTTGGATGATGTTCAGCGGGGTGCGAATCTGGTGCATCACGTTTTGTACGAAGATGGTCTTGCGCTTCAGGGCCTCCTCCGCCAGCTTGGTGGTTTCTGTCAGTTCTATGTTGCGATGCTTGATCTCGTCGGTAGTGGAACGGATGTCGTCGATACGAGCCTTGATAGACTGCTGCATGGTGGCAAAGCTGTTCTGCAACCGGCCTACGGCATCCTGACGCGTGGTCTGTGGTATGGTCTCGTCGTACTGACTGTCGACTATGTGCCTGGTCATCTCGAGCAAGTTGCCTATGGGAGCCAGGGCACGATGGACGCCCCATCGGGCCAGGATGATGATGAGCAGCAGGGCGAGGATGTCGAAGAGGACAACGAGCATGGCCATCCTGTGGTAGTTCTTCAGCACGGCATTGGTGGGGCTAACCAGTGCCAGGCTCCAGTCGGTGCCTGGAATGGGCTTGAAGCAGACGTGGCACTTGCGACGCTCGATGGTGAGCTCGGTAGTTCCTGTCTTGCCTGCTGTCATCTCATGGCCCAGGGCTATCAGCTTGGCATTGTCGCTGAGCTGCTGGTCGGAGAAAATGGTCTTCTTGAAGAGTTTCGTGGTATCGGGATGCAGCAGATATTCTCCCTTGCTGCCCAATATCATGAAATAGGCATCAGGGTAGGGGTAATCGACGCTATAGATGAGTTCGGACATCTTTCGGAACGACAGCGCTGTCGAGACGACACCTACTGTCTTGCCTTGTTGGCGGATGGGACGACTGTAGATGGCCAGCGTACGATCGAGGTCGGTTTGACCCTTGTTGTTTACATAATAGAGGTTAACCCAGCAGCTCATGCCCGACTCAACAGGCAACTTATACCACATCTCATCGAAGTACTCGTATGGCTCTTCGCGATACACGTCAATGGAGTCGCCCTGGATTTCTGAATATACTGAGAAGTAGCGCCCATAGTCCTTGAAGGTATGAGGCTCGACAGCGATGGTACATGCGTAGGTATTACGATTCAGCCACACGATGCGACGCGCCACGTCCATCAGCGAGTCGGGCTCGAAATGCTTTTCCGCCAGCCAGGCGTTGGCATTGGCTGCTGTCTCTACCAGATTCATGTGGTTTCGGACCTGTTGCAGGGCGGTGTTCATCACGCTGTTGGCATGCTGTTCGGCCTCTTTGTATATCAGGTAGCGCGACCTGAGGAACAGGATGCTTGCTGTCACGATGTATATGGAGAGGGCTACTGCCACCACTCCGATGGTCAGCTTGTTGGGCAGACTGCGTGATATCCTACTCATAGCTGCCCTCCTTTCCTGTAGCACCTTCAGCTGCTATCAGCAACTGGTCGGTCAGCTCGACGATGGTTGTCGATTGCTGTGTGATGATTTCCGTCTCGTGGTTGATCTCCTCCATACTCATGGTGTCGTAGCGGTCGCAGAGTGTGGTAACACTCTCGTAGAGCGCCTTTGACGGCTCAATCATCTGATTGGTCATGAAATGCAGGAAAGAGGTCTTGATGTGGTCAGACTTCTGTACATTGCTGTATGCCGTCTTCAGCACCTCGCCTCGCTCCATGAGGGTCTTGTTGAGTTTCTTTTGTTGACTGATATAGTCGGTCAGCGACTGCTGCACCTTGTTGAAGTTCTTCTGCAGGAGTCCTATCTCATCGTCGCGTCGCGTGTCGGGCAGTGGCTCGTTGTAATGGCCATTGGCAATGCGTTGCGCTGACTGTGTCAGCATCTCCAGCGGCTTGAGCTGGCGCCTGATGATGAGCCAGCAGAGTGCAAACAGTATCACGAGGGCAACGATGGCTGCTGCCAGCAGGTAACGGAACAGCTGGTTGTATTCACCATAGATGTCGTCGAGGGGAGATACTACGCCCACACTCCATGACAGTTTGTCCATGGTGCGGCCTGGTACTACCGTCCGCTTGAACGGCTGATAGAAGACGTGCCATTCCTGACCATCCATCATGAAAGACCTGTCGCCCTTCTCACCGCTGACCATCGCTTCGGCAACCTCTGTATGGGATTGGTCGGAACTATGATTTGTCCGTTCGAACACCGTATGGTGGGTCAGCTTCTCTTTGTCGGGGTGAACGATATACGAGCCGTTGCGACCCAACATGGTGGCATAGCCATGCTTGGATGGCTTGACAGCGAGAATGATGTCGGACAGCAATTCCAGAGGTATATCTGCAGCCAAGACACCAATGCTATTCCTGTCTTTGTCAAGAATCGGCAGGCAGAATGTCACCAGTGCTTCGCCCTCAGCCTCCTCGTTCTTGAGAGGGTCTATCCATCCGGGGCGCCCACTCTTCATGGGCTCCGTGTACCAGCGCTGCTCGGTATAAGGTTTGTTGGTAAACGTCTCTTGGGTAACCAACACTGATGAGACATCGTTGTCAAGGCTATAGCCCTGACGGCGTACATAGGCCATAAAGAGATGGCGGCCAGGATAGTAGTCGGGCTTGAAGACAATGGCACAACCTACGATATAGCGGCTGCTGGCTACCAGTTCCCTGCAATAGGTGTACATCATCTCTGGCTGATCCTTATGCCTGATGAGGTCGAAATAGATATTGCCAGCCGACTGCTCTACGTTGAGCAGGATGTTGTCGATCTGCTGTACCGTGCCGTCGAGTGTCTGCTGGGCATTGCTGATAGCTTCTTCTTTCAAGGCATTGTGTGCAAAATGAAATACTGCCACTAACGTTATCGTCAGTAGGGACAACCCATATACCACAATTAAGCTAATTCTGAGAGACAGGTTTCTAGTTATAAATGGAATGAGGTTCATCTTTTATGCACAACCCATTTTCTATTCTCGCAGCAAAGATAACGATATTTTCTGAATCCTCCAAATTACTGCCACAAAAAAAACTACTTAGGGTTTCCTAAGTAGTCTTTAAATCTGTTGGGGTACCCGGACAACAAAGCGTTAAATCCTATCGATTTCTATCTAATTCAAATGTTTGTAAATCTCTGAAAATAAACGTGTTATATAATTATATAATTTTAACAATTATCGAACCAATCACGCCAATTTTAAATTA
>JAEEGL014341276.1_pt1 | contig 12492 bp, 9 predicted proteins | sample 9134231 | NCBI WGS metagenome assembly JAEEGL01 (sample SAMN16246548, study PRJNA631951) | gut metagenome | biome: gut microbiome; feature: rumen; material: fiber-attached | host: Bos | place: Iran: Karaj | collected 2018-10
GATGGCCTTCTGCATAGCCATACGCTTGATCACGGAAGGCTTCTCGAAGTTCTTGCGGGCACGCATCTCGCGGACGGCGCCGGTCTTTTCGAACTTGCGCTTGAACTTTTTAAGGGCTCTCTCGATGTTTTCGCCTTCTTTAACGGGAACGATGATCATGCTTTTTACACCTCCTTTTTCTCAATTGGGCTGCAAAGATATGACAATTTTTCTTACTGACCAAATTTATTTCACATCAATTACAAGCTCAAGTGTTTCAACGGTGCCGTTGGCGAACGAAAGTACGGCCACAATGCTGTGTGTGCCGGCGGTGAGGGTGATTTCACCATTGCCGCTGAGGCCGTTGCCATCATAGCTCCAGGCTATGGATGAAGGCTCCTGGCCGTCCGCAAGCTCCAGCTGGGGGAAGAATCCGTCACCGGCAGTGTAAATGCCGTTTCCAGGGTCTGCAATGGCGTTGAATCCCATTTCCTTAAGACTGGATACCGGGGCATTGGCGTTTGTGACCGTGAAGGATACTTTCTTATCGGTGCTGGAATATGAAATATCACTGAAGGAATAGCCAGTGTCTTTCTTGTTCCAGTCCACTGGCGTATAACTTGTCTTTAACTTGGAGCCGGGGAATACGTAATCCGACAGCGTGTATGAAATGTAGTTCAGAGACGACTGGTTGGCGGCAGGTATTATGTAGAAGCAGGGATGGCTGCCATAAGCGTTGATGCTGTTGTAGTTTTCCCACTCGGCCCATTGGGCATAGGGAGTGATGCCGCCAACCCTCCTGGCTGTAGATTTGTCAACGTGATAGACTGTAAGTCCGGCTGGAAGGTATTTGTCCCATCCGGTGGCGTCGCGGCACTCATACAGGAAATACTCGCCATCCACCTCCGTCAGGCTCTTATATGCAACGCCATACCTTACAGAAGGGAAGCTTACCTGACCTGAAGGAAGCTCCGGAACGTCGCCGATAGTCATCCAGCCAAGAAGGATGCGCTCTTCCGAGTTGAAGTATGGAGGAGTGCGGCTGTCGTTGAGGTAGCAGCCGGCGTCCATAGTGGAGAAATAGTACAGGCCTAATGCCTCGCCGTTGGTCTCGTAGTCCGTGTCATAGAAGTCAGGAAGACCTAAGGAATGTGCAAACTCATGGCAGGTTGCGCCTATGCCGCACATAGAGGATCCGCTTGAACCCTTAAGCTCCGAAGTGCAGAAGTACTTGCTGAAACGAATGCCGTCAAAGTAACTGTTTTTTCCAATACTGACGTACTGGACGTCCCACTGGTGGGGCCAGATGGAATTGGCGGGACCGCCCTCTGCCTCACTGTAGCCGGCGTAGTAGAACAGCGCCATGTCCACGAAGCCGTCATTGTCGAAGTCATACTGACTGAAATCCACCTGATCGTCCAGGGCCTTGGCTGCATGGATGAGGGCCTCTTCCGGCCTAACGTCGCTGTTCCCGCTGTTCTTGCCGTAATAGGCCATGTTGTTTGGAAGATCCACAGGACCATATACGTCGAATACGGGAATGAACTGACCGTCGGAGTTGTCCATGTAATAGTCACGGACCGACCCCGTTCCGCCGTTGTCGGAATAACCTTCCTGATTCAGCAGGGCGTCGAATTTCTCCGCCGGAGAGGATGTCTTGAATGAAAGATCCGTGAACTGCACAAGGAAAACGGGGATATGACGCTCTCCGTGGGTCATCTTGTTGTCTGTATGGGTTCGCGGGCGGACTGCATTTGCCGCGCGCCTGCGGGCGACGCCGTTTTGTCTTGCGTTGGAATCGATGGTTGAAGGCCTCCACCAGCCGTCCTCTCCCTGTTCCATCACCTGGGAAGTGCCGGCGATTGTTGTCCAGTGGAAGAACTCGTCACCATGACGCTGGAGGGTGATTGTTGTTCCGTCCGGCTGGGTGGCGGTAAAAGGTACGGGCGATGCCGGTCCTGCGAATGCTGCGGTGCAGATGAGAGCGGCTGCGGCCGCGGTAAGAATAGTCCTGATTCTCATAAGCCCTTACTTTTTAACGATGAAACATGTTGCAGGTTCCGCCTTGAGCCACATGAGCTCATCGTTTGAATCGATGACGGTAGTGCTGAAACTGGAACGGAGGGTCTCCTTGAAGCCGGTCCTCATGACCACGCTTACATTGGCCGTCGAGCCCGTAGTCAGATTCTTTTTAATACCGGTGACGCTTATGACGGACATCGATGACTGGTTCATGAGCCTTAAATCAAGGCTGCCGTCTGTCAAAGCCTTGCGGCCGGACTGGTTCCATCCGTTACTGCCAAGGACATAATCCATACCGGCAATACCGTAGAAGCCGGGCGTGGTGATGAAAAGGAAAGGATCTCTTCCGCTTTGGATAACAGTTACCGTAAGCGAGCCGTCTCCACCGGTAAAACGTATGGTCGCGGTCCTTTCCGCGCTATCGCTATTGGGCTCTACCGTAAATGTCTCCGTGGCTTCGTTCAAAGCCTTGGTGACGCTGTGCTTTACCCAGCTTGCAGAGCACTCAATTGCGTATTGAACATTTGTACGCGTGTGTACGCTGAACTCTCCGCCTTGCCAATCGAACGATGCCTGGGAGTCTTCGCTGAGGATAACGTCCTTCTGTCCCTGAACCACTGGTAATTCCACAACCACGGTCCCGAAGGTAAGACGTATTGAGCCTTCCCTGGATCCGATATTCTCGTTGGGATCACTGGCTACGCAGCTGAGACTTGCGTCTCCTGCATGTCCTTTGGCTGTATTCAGCACCAGCCAGTCTTTTCCGGAAGCTACTTCCGCCGTCCAGTCACAGGGTGATTTGAAACTCACCTTGGATTCATTGGTGCCGGCAAGGACCACGGGGGAGGGATTGAAGAACGTATCCATACCCTGCTGGGTGATAGGATAAGAGCGGGAGCTCTTTCCGGCCTTGACTACGATATCCAACTCCCTTGAATCCTTTCCCGTATTGGGGGCCAGGGTAAGGGTGAAACTGCCTTTATTGTCTTTGCCGATGACAAGGTTCTCTATGGTTCCCCAGTCCTCGCTCACTTCCGCTTTCCATTTGATGTCGCAGGTTACGGAAACCTGGATGTTGCGCTGGAGGGCGTTGGGTGTTTTCTCCGATGGCGAAATAACCAGGATTTCCGGGGTCTTATAGGCGTCGAAATCCAGGATTTCGCACCCGACGGCCGCTCCGGTCACAATCAAAACTGACAGGAAAAGTATTCCCCTGTTTATAATTCTCTTTATCATGTTCATAAAAAATGTCTGCAAATATAAGAATTATATTTAAGGTTTTGTTTTTTTTATTACATTTGTATGTAACAATTAAGTTAGGAGATCCCCGATCAGGTCGGGGATGACGTGAGGAAATAACTAAAACCAAAATAATATGAAAAAGAAGACTGCTGAAACCACTTATCCCTGGAAATTCGCTTCCGTGGGCGGAACCGTAAGAGTAAACGTACAGAGCGGGCAGGACATCGCCCATCTGGGAGAACTGGACCGTAAGATGTGGACGGTGCTGAGCTGCCCCACCGATGGTCTGGAGTTCGACGAAAAGACGCTTAAACTCATCGACGTGGACGGTGACGGCCGCATTCGCGTGGACGAGGTAATCAAGACCGCCCAGTGGCTCACCCGTATCCTCAAGGATCCGGACATCCTCCTCAGGGAGCCATCAGAGCTGGCTTTCGACCAGTTCAATACGGACGACCCTGACGGCGCAAGGCTCCAGGCATCGGCCAGGCAGATTCTTGCAAACCTCAAGCTGGAGAAAGAGGCAATCAGCCTTGAAGACACCGCGGACAACGTAAAGATCTTTGCCGATACAAAGTTCAACGGGGACGGAATCGTAACTCCCGCGTCGGCGGAATCTGAGGCAGATGCAAAGCTCATAGAGACCATCGCCGGCATAGCATCCGCAGTGGACCGCAGCGGAGCCGCAGGCGTTACCGCTGAGCAAATAGAGGCTTTCTACGCCGCCTGTGCAGATTATGTTGCATGGAAGGACGCCGGCACCAAGGACGTCTTCCCGTATGGTGACGCCACCGCAGACGCACTTGCCGCCGTAGACGCCGTCAAGGCCAAGGTTGCCGATTTCTTCATGCGCTGCCGCCTGGTTGGCTTCGACGCCGCCGTGGCAGGTGCCGTAGACGTGAACGTAGACAAGATTGCCGCCATAGAGGGTAACCTTGCCGATGCAGCTCCTGAAATTGGCCTCCAACCCCTTGCAAAGCCCAATGCGGAGGGAAAACTGAGCCTCACGGAAGGCCTGAACCCCGCATGGAAGGGCGCAATCGAGGCCATGGCAGCCCTGGTGGCTCCCAAGAAGAAAGCCCTCACTGAGGCCGATTGGGACGCCATCCTTGCCTCCTTCGCACCTTACACCGCATGGCTTGGCGCCAAAAAGGGTGCAGAGGTAGAGGGAATAGGCCTGGACGATGTGAAGGCCATCCTCAAGGAAGACCGCAAGGCCGCCCTCCTGGAACTCATAGAGAAAGACAAGGCAGAGGAAGCCAACGCCCTTTCCATAGAGGAAGTTGACAAACTTCTCCGCATCACCCACAATTTCTACCGCTTCCTCAACAACTACGTAGTCCTGGCCGATTTCTATGCCCCCGACAAGAAGGCCATCTTCCAGGCCGGCCGCCTCTACATCGACCAGAGGAGCACAGACCTTTGCGTCAAGGTGGCCGGTCCCGCGCCGGAAATATCGTCCTTGAGCGGCATGTACATCCTGTACTGCGCCTGCAAGAGCGAAAAACTTGGCAAGGCCTTCAACATTGCCGCAGTTCTCACGGACGGTGACGTAGACGGCCTCCGCGTTGGCAAGAACGCCGTGTTCTATGACAGGGAGGGCAACGACTACACCGCCCAGGTAGTGGCCATTGTGGAGAATCCACTGTCTATCCGCCAGGCCTTCTGGGCGCCGTATAAGAAGGTTGCACGCTTCATCAGCGACCGTATAGACAAGAAGGCTGCAGAAAAGAATGAAAAGTCTATGGCTGGCTTGACCAATGCCACAAATAATGCTGCCGATGGAAAGGCTGCTACTACAGCAGCCGTGTTCGACATTGCCAAGTTTGCTGGCATCTTTGCTGCCATAGGCATGGCCCTGGGCCTTGTGGGCGCCGCCCTTGCAGGCGTTGTGGCAGCCTTCAAGGGCATCACCTGGTGGCAGGTTCTCATTGTCATCGCGGTGGTGATGCTCATCATCTCCGGACCTTCCATGTTCATTGCATGGCGAAAACTCCGCAAGCGTGACCTGGGTCCCATCCTCAATGCCAACGGCTGGGCCATCAACGCCAACGCTCTGGTGAATACCAAGTTCGGCAAGACCCTCACCTCGCTGGCCAAGTTCCCCAAGCTCACGGCTGTGGATCCCGAGGCTCGCAAGAAAGCTGCCCGCAGGCGCTTCTGGTGCTGGTTCTGCGGCATCATCATAGTTGCCGCCGTGGCCCTTTGGCTCTGCAACGTCCTTGCCCCCATCGGCGTCAAGAGCCCCCTCAAGTGCTTCAACCCTGATCCCGTAGAGGAGTGCTGCGAAGCCGCGGAGGCCACTGAGTGTGAAGGTGAATGCGAGGCTGAACTCACTGCAGAAGAACCCGCAGAACCCGCTGAATAATGGATACCCCGTTCCCATATTCCCAGTATGTGACCGGGAAAAATTTCGTGGGGCGTAAGCACGACGTAACCCTCCTGGGCAACCTCCTTGCCCAGGGGGAGCACATCGTCCTTTCAGAGCCTCCAAAGACCGGAAAGACGTCCCTTGTGCAGCAGGCCCTTGTGTCCATGAAGATGCAGGGGAAAAGCTTCTCCGTGGGGCAGTTTTCCGCACTTAACATACGCACCCTAGAGGAACTGCTTCTCCGTTACGGCTCCACCGTGGTAATGATGGCGGGGTCTACGCCGGAGGAGTATACTTCAATAGTGGAGCGGTACCTTGGCGGTACTCACTTCGTCTTTGATCCTGCAGCATTTGCGGAGAGGGGAGAGGTGCTTTCCCTGAACTGGACCCTTGAAAAGGACGATGTGGATGCCATCCTGCGCTTTCCTTTCAAGTTGGCGGCCGAAAAGGGAACTCAGCTCATACTTATCATAGACGAGTTCCAGTGCGTGACGCTCCTGGAGGACGAGGACAAGTTCCTGGTGCCTCTCAACGCCGCCATGAAGGAATGCAGGGCGCAAGGTTTCAAGGGCTTCTCCATGATTCTGTGCGGCTCCGGCGTCAATGCCATGCACCGCATTTTCAAGAGCTCGCTGCTCTTCCACAGACAGGTGGAGAGGGTGAAGCTGTCACCAATCGACGAACGCGAGATGGCGGAGCATGTGCTCAAGGGCTTCCTGGCCGGCGGCAAGGTCATTACGTCGGAACTCATGCAGGGCGCCTGCAGGCTGTTCAAGGGCCATCCCTGGTACATCAACCACTTCTGCGCCATCTGCGACTCCATGACCCGTGGCTACATCATGGAGCCCGTGCTAGTGGATGCCCTTTCATGTCTTGTGAGCGTACATGAGCCCCGTTTCCAGGACACCGTGAACGGCCTCACCACGCATCAGGTGAACTTCCTCAAGGCGGCTGCGCAGGGTGTAACCCGCTTCAGCGCCTCGGACGTCATAACCCGTTACGACCTCCATTCATCGGCCAACGTCAAGCGCGTGAAGGATGCCCTTATGAAAAAGGAAGTGCTGTTCTTTGACGAGAACGACACTCCCGTGTTTATAGATCCTCTGTTCGAGTATTGGGTAAAGAAGTATTATTTCCAGATTGAACAATGAAAAAGATAGCAGTACTCACCGGCGCCGGAGTAAGCGCAGAGAGCGGATTCTCCACCTTCCGTGACAGCGGAGGCCTCTGGGAGCAGTACGATGTAAATGACGTAGCCTCCATTGAGGGCTGGTATCGAAACCGAAAGCTTGTCCTGGACTTCTACAACGGCCTTCGTGTGCAGCTTCGTGACGCCAAGCCCAACAGGGCTCACGAGATTATCGCAGAACTGGAGAAGTCCTATAAGGTTGATGTGATTACCCAGAATGTGGACAACCTCCACGAAAGGGCCGGCTCCACGCACGTGGTTCACCTTCACGGCGAACTCACCAAAGTCCGCCCGGAGACAGGTATTTATGATAATACCGGCTCGGAAAAGGAAGTCATAGATATAGGATACGACTCCGTGCATCTTGGAGACCTTGCTCCCAACGGCTTCCAACTCAGGCCCCACATTGTGTTCTTCGGCGAAGCCGTTCCAAAGATTGAACAGGCCATAGACATAGTATCCGCCGCAGACATACTCCTGATAGTGGGTTCATCGCTACAGGTATACCCTGCAGCAGGCCTTTACCGCTATGCCGGCAACGACACCCCTATCTACGTCATCGACCCCAAGCCCGTACCTATCCACGACTCCCGCGTAACCATGATCCCGGAAGTCGCCACAGTGGGCATGCAGAAGTTTGTGGAGATGCTATAGCTGAACAATAAACTAAAACCTAAATAATAACATGGCATTAGAAAACACCCCTAATGAAAAGATAGAAGAACTAGTTCTTAAGCAGAGGGCGTTTTACGCAACCGGCGTCACCCGTGACGTAAAGTGGCGTAAAAAGCAGCTCAAGGCATTCAACGCAGGGCTCAAGAAGTGGGAGAAACCCCTTTGTGACGCCCTTTGGACAGATCTTCACAAGAGTTACGAAGAGGCCTTCATGACGGAACTCGGCCTCGTTTACGGAGAGATTGGCGAGGCAATCCGCAAGGTTGAAAAGTGGGCCCGCAAGAAGTGCAAACTTACGCCGCTCACCGTGATGCCTTCCTCCAGCTACATAGTCCGTGAGCCTCTTGGCTGCGCGCTCATAGTGAGCCCCTGGAACTATCCCGTACAGCTGCTCCTGAACCCGCTGGTAGGCTGCATCGCCGCCGGCTGCACGGCAATCCTCAAGCCGTCACCGTATGTTCCCAATATCTCTAAAGTTACCGAGGAGTTCATCAAGGACACTTTCCCGGAGGAATATGTAGGCATCGTCCAGGGCAACCGCCTTGTGAACGGAGAACTGTTCCGCCACAGGTACGATATGGTATTCCTCACCGGCAGCCCGTCCCTTGCACGCATTGCAACGGCGGCCCAGGCGCAGTACCTTACCCCTATGGTTCTGGAGCTCGGCGGAAAAAGCCCCTGCATCGTGGACAAGGACGCTAACATCAAGATCGCAGCACGCCGCATAGCCTGGGGCAAGTGCCTCAACAGCGGCCAGACCTGCATAGCACCGGACTATCTGTTCCTTCACGAGGACATAAAGGACGCTTTTGTGGAGGCCTTCAAGAAGGAGCTCGCCGGTTTCTATCCGGAGGGCACGGAGACGGCGGAGAAGTTCGTCCATATCGTGAAAGAAAGTGCCTTCGACCGCCTCACCGGCTACTTCAAGGACGGCAAGATCATTGCCGGAGGCCGCTCCAACAAGGAAAAACTCTGGATAGAGCCCACCCTTTTGGACGATGTTTCCCCGGACGCCCCGGTAATGCAGGAAGAGATCTTCGGCCCCATCTTCCCCATCATGACTTTCAAGGACAGGGAAGAGGTTGTGAAGTTCGTGAACGGCCGTGAGAAACCGCTTGCCTTCTACTATTTCGGCAAGGGATGCGACGGCTGGGACATCATTGGCAAAACCACCTCCGGCGGCGCCTGCATCAACGACACCATCATGCACATCGCCAACAGCAACGTCCCCTTCGGCGGCGTAGGCAACTCCGGTGTGGGCAACTACCACAGTGAGCGCAGCTTCCTGGCCTTCACCCATGAGCGTGCGGTTATCAAAACCCCCACCTGGATAGACCTCAAGTTCCGCTACATGCCCTACAAACTCTTTGGAATAATCAAGAAAATGCTCCTTCTGAGCGCAGAATAACGCTCAGTCATTCCCGACCTGATCGGGAATCTCAAAAACCAAGCAATATGAAAATAGAAGGTAAAACCGTACTCATCACCGGAGGATGCTCCGGTATTGGCAAACTTATGGCCATTGGCTGCCTGGAAAAGAAGGCGGCGCAGGTAATAATCTGGGATATCAACGAGGCTGCAATCGCCGCCACGGTTGAAGAACTTTCCGCCAAGGGAAAGGTCTGGGGCACCAAGGCCGATATCTCAAGCCCCGCATCCGTAGACGCCGCGGCAGCCGCCACCAAGGCCGCCTGCCCTCCCGTTGACATCCTCATCAACAACGCCGGCATCATCACCAACAACAAGTTCTTCTGGGAGCAGACAGACAAGGACATCGACCTTACAATAGACATCGACACCAAGGGCGCCATGTACATCACCCTGCGCTTCATCAACGACATGCGTGAGCGCGGCGTGGGCCACATCTGCAACATTGCATCGGCCGCCGGTATGCTGCCCATCCCCAGGATGTCACTGTACTGCGGCGCCAAGTGGGGAGCCATCGGCTGGAGTGACAGCGTCCGCATTGAACTGGAGCGTGAAAAGAGCCCCGTGAAGGTGACCACCGTGGCCCCTTATTTCATCAACACCGGCATGTTCGACGGCATCCGCTCCGTCTTCAAGGTACAGAAGCCCGAGGTTGTTGCCAAGAAGGTCCTGAAGGGCATCGAGAAGAACCGCGACTTCGTGGGAATTCCCTTCGGCCAGCACTTCATCCGCTTCAACCAGGGTATCTTCCCCAAAGGCCTCTTCAACGTGGTCTTCGGAGACATCTGCGGACTGTATACCGTGATGGATCACTTTACCGGCAGGGTGAAAAAATAGCCGCGAGGGATGAGAAGGTTACGATTATTGCTGATTCTTGCCCTTACGGTGCTGGGAGCGGCATCATGCTCCAGGCACAAGAGGGAAAAGATTACAGATCCGGTCCAGCAGGAGGCCCTGCGCACTAGGGACCAGGACATTCCCGTGGACTCCCTGTTCACAAAGCAGGCGGCCGCAAAGATAGCCTCTCCCTTCAAGCGGATTGCCATAGGAAAGCTGTTCGCAGAGACAAAGGAAGCCTATTCCGGCGCTGCAGACAAGGCCGCCCGCCAGAAGTATGCGGAGAAGCTGGAGAAGGAAGACAAGATGGACAAGGACAAGGCGGAAAAGAAAGCCGCCAAGGCCGATTCCACAACCCTGGCAGAGCACAAGGCCAACCTTATGGAACGCATAGTGGTTACGGGAGAGAGTCTGCCCGGTGACGGATACAGCCCCTCGCTCACGACTTACTTCCTCATAGTCCTCATAGCCTTTGCCATCCTGTTTACAATAAGGGTGATTAAGGCATTCTTCGTTTCACCTAAAAAGAAGTAGCCATGGAGGACAAATTCTTACGCAACAGGATCCTTCCTGTGGACCAGGCCGCACGCGACAGGGTGAAAGACCTGGTGAACCAGTACGCTGCAAATTCCAAAGGCCATCCTTTCGGCAGTTACGGAGACCAGATCAAACTGGAAAAGTACGAGCTCTGCCCCATATACGTAGTTGAACTCCACACCCAGTACGACAACCGCCCAATAAACGCAAAACAGTATCCATACAGGGGCGGAAACTACGGCCCCAGGCAGTTCTACAAGGCATCGGACATAGACGCCTGGTCATACAGCCTCCTCACCACTGAGAAGTTCGTACACAACGGAAAGTCATTCGAAGTCACGGGCTCCCACCACGTGGAAACCTGCGATCCCTGCGGCGGAAAGGGCTCCATAACTTGCCCCACCTGCGGCGGCCAGGGAGACCTTCGTTGCTCCACATGCGGTGGAAGCGGCAGCATAAGCTGCTCGTCCTGCGGAGGCCGGGGATACTCCACCTGCTCCACCTGCGGCGGAAGCGGACACAGAAGCGAGTCTCACACGGAACAGTATGTGACCCGCTGGGAGGACGGACATCCTATCTACGCAACCAGGACGGTTACCAAAACGGTGAGCTGCTCTTCCTGCGGAGGAAGCGGAAAGCACCGCTGCTCTTCATGCGGTGGAACTGGGAGCAAGACCTGTTCCTCATGCGGCGGCAGAGGCCGGGTAACCTGCTCCAGGTGCAGCGGCCGCGGCCGGATCACCTGCGGAGTGTGCCAGGGTCAGGGAAAGAACGTTCACTGCTTCTCCATAGACCAGGAGCTCAGGGACCTGCTTTCCAACGCCTATTTCCACGATGAGAAGGTGGCCCGGATAGCGGAGATTATGGACAAAAGAGGAGACTACAGGGGAGACCGAATGTTCGAGTTCCAGGCCCCTTCCCTGGGCAAAGGAGTCTTCAGCGGGGAAAGCGAGATGGCTGCCCGGCTGGATTCTATGATTGTTCAGCACGCCGGGAAAGTTAACGGCACCTGCCACATCCTCTTCCAGTTTGCCGACATCCTCCGCTGCGAGACCTGGTGGGTGGAATACACCTACAAGGGCAGGCGCTACAACGGCGTCATCTACCAGGATCAGTTCATGGCTGGGGTATCGCCAATCACGGAGTACGCTGACAAGATACTCAAGGATGCGGACAAGAAGCTGGGAGGCCTTGGAACCGTGAAGGCCCGCAAGCTTCTGGACCAGGCCGAGGATCTCAACGTCTACGGCAGCGGAGCGCGCATAAACAGCCTCCGTATGCTGGTGAGCAAGCACCTCAACACCCTGTACAACCTGGGTACGGACCTTATGTTCTGGCTCATCGCCCTGTTCGTGACACCCTTCCTGTACAACTTCTACAGCGACCTCAACCCTGTGGCCCGCTACGTCTTCTTCACCAACGACCCCACCTGGCCGCCTTATGCCTGGCTGCCCGCTATGCAGTGCATCCTGTACCTGGTTCTCCTGTGGTTCGTTAAGGTTATGCAGAACGAGACGGACCACAGCAAACAGCGTCACAGGACGGTGTTCGGATATGTCCTCTCCGGGATTGGCCTTTACCTTCTCATCGCCGTGGGCATCCTGGCCGTGATGATGGGGCTCAACTACCTGGGCCTCTCCGTTATCACCTCCTGGACCGGCCACCTTGCCTGGCAGGTGATAAAGATAGCCCTTATCGTCACCGTGATGGGGATCTACCTTTTCATCGCTCTGTTCAAGTGGCTCTGGAAGGCCTTCCTCTGGATCTGGCACCTGATCTTCTAGGCCCCGCGCAAAACCGATATAAAAATTCCCGCAACCCTATTGTAAATCAACAAATAATTCCTATCTTTGCAGTCCCAAATTTTAACGGCTGAAAGGCACAGTAAGCTCTGGAGATGTCCAGACGCCTCAGGCTCAAACTTTTAAACAAGTTTTGTAGAATGTACGCAATCGTAGACATTGCAAGCCAGCAGTTCAAGGTAGAAGCTGGACAGGACATTTTCGTGAACAGGCTTCAGGCCAAGAACGGAGAGTCCGTGGAGTTCGCCAAGGTCCTTCTCGTGGACAACGAGGGCGCCGTAAAGGTAGGTACTCCTTATGTTGATGGAGCAGTTGTCAAGGCCACCGTCCTGGACGATGACGCAAAGGCAAAGAAAGTGCTCGTGTTCAAGAAAATCCGCCGCAAGGGATTCCAGACTCTGAACGGTCAC
>JAEEGL014785768.1_pt1 | contig 12492 bp, 8 predicted proteins | sample 9134231 | NCBI WGS metagenome assembly JAEEGL01 (sample SAMN16246548, study PRJNA631951) | gut metagenome | biome: gut microbiome; feature: rumen; material: fiber-attached | host: Bos | place: Iran: Karaj | collected 2018-10
TTAATGGTGGCAGCCAGTTGGCCCTGCTGATGGGTATGGCTGTCTGCGTCTGCATATCGATGGCTGTCTATAGGGTGCCTTGGCGACAATTTGAGGTACAGTTGAAGAAAACCATCGGCGAGGTCAGCATCACCTTATTAATATTATTATGCGTGGGAATGATTAGTGCGTCGTGGATGATCAGCGGCATTGTGCCGACGTTCATCTACTATGGCGTACAGGTCATGTCGCCGCAATTCTTCCTCGTTTCTACTTGCACCATCTGTGCTCTGGTGTCGTTGCTGACAGGCAGTTCGTGGACGACCATAGCGACCATTGGCGTAGCGCTGCTAGGCATCGGACATGCGTTAGGAATATCGGAGGCATGGGCGGCGGGTGCCATTATTTCTGGGGCTTATTTTGGCGACAAGATGTCGCCGCTGAGCGATACGACCGTTCTGGCTTCATCGGCAACAGGAACGGATCTCTTTGTGCATATCCGCTATATGATGTTGACTACGGTGCCTACGTTCCTTATTACGTTGGTTATCTTTTTTGTGACAGGGTTGGACCACGGGTCGGACGAAGCAATGCAGGTAGGGCTGTACACCGAGGGACTGTCGAAGACATTCAATATCTCGTTGTGGACGTTGCTGGTGCCGTTGTTGACAGGGGTGATGATAGCTCGAAGGATACCGTCGCTGATAGTCTTGTTCCTCTCGTCGGTGATGGCAGGCATTGTGGCCTTGATACTGCAACCCCACATCCTTCTAGAAATAGCCGGCAGCGACAGTATGACGCGAGGGCTAGCCATTGCCTTCTTTGGCGAGACCAGCGTGCAGACGGGTTATGAATCGCTGAACGAACTGGTGAAGACAGAGGGAATGAGGGGCATGCTGAACACCATCTGGCTCATCCTCTGCGCCATGTGCTTTGGCGGAACCATGGTGGCCAGCGGCATGATAGAGAGTCTTACAAGGGTCATCGTTCTTTGGGTGCGAAACCGAGTCAGTCTTGTCTCGACCACCGTTGGCACGGGCATCTTCCTCAACATCACCACGGGCGACCAGTTTATCTCCATCGTCCTGAATGCCGATATCTTCAAGGAGGTTTACAAGAAGCAGGGCTACGAGTCGCGCCTGTTGAGCCGTACTACGGAAGATGCCGCAACGGTGACCTCGGTATTGGTACCTTGGAACACGTGCGGCATGACGCAGTCGACAATATTGGGTGTGCCTACGATGACCTATCTGCCCTATTGCTTCTTCAATTATCTGAGTCCGCTGATGAGCATCGCCATTGCTGTCACGGGCTGGCGTATCTATCGCAAGGCGGCATCAGCCCTATGACAATTCTTTCTTGCGTTCTTCCAGATAGCCCCAGATGGTCAGTTCTTTGTCGGCCAACGGAGTCTTGAACAAGTAACTGGCAGCATATCCTATAACAAGAACGATGAGGTGTGAATAGACACCAAGCATATATTTGTGATGGGTGAAATTCCATTCGCCCAGGTCGAGCAGTGTCTCCTTGACACCTGTTCCGTGGATGTCGACTTTCGTGGACGTCAGCACGGCATAGGCGGTATAGAGCACTGCAACGGCAATGCCGATGTACAGTCCTTGGCTGTTGGCACGACGGCTGAAGAGTCCCAAAATGAAGATGCCTACAATACCTGCCGAGAAGATGGCATAGAGCGAAAACAGGGCTCCCAAGACACCCTCACCGCCCCAGGAGATGTAGAGGCACGCCACGGCGATGGCTCCAACGCCTGCTGCTACCACCATCCATTTGCCGAAGCGCAGCTGCTGCTGGTCGGTGGCCTGACGGCGAAACCGCATGTAGTAGTCTTGAACAGCAATAGCCGACAGACAATTGAGGTCACTGTCGAGCGACGAGATGGCTGCTGCTGCCAAAGCGGCGATGATGAGGCCGCGGATGCCTACGGGCAGTTCATGGGCGATGAAGTAGGGGAAAACCTCGTCGGCCTTGATGCCCTCAGGCAACATGGGGGCACCCTGTGCATGATAGTAGGCGAAGAGGGCTGTTCCAATGAACATGAACAGCGCCCAGATGGGTACTGACATCAGGACGCCGATATAGGCGGCTTTTTTGGCTTCGTGGTCGTTCTTGGCGGCTAAGTAGCGTTGTACAATGGTCTGGTCGGTGCCGTATTTCTGAAGAGCATAAAAGATACCGTTCAACACCATGACGATGAAGGTCAGCTGGGTCAGGTCCCAGTCATAGGGGCCGAAGCTGATCTTATTGTATTCCGAGGCAATACGGAAGGTCTCTGCAGGGCCGCCCTCGATGCCGAACATGAGGATGGCAATACAGATGATGCCGCCGCCGATGAGCAGGAAGCCTTGGGCTACGTCCATCCACACAATAGCCTCCATGCCGCCGAAGAGCGTCAGGATAATGATGGTGACGCCTAAGATGAGTACGATGCTGTAGATGTTGATGTCGAGGAATGTTGCCAGTGCCATCGAGACTAGGAAGAACACTGTCCCTGCCTTCGAGAAGTGCCCTAGCGTGAAGGCGAACGACGAATACAGACGGGCAAAGAGTCCGAAGCGGCGCTCAAAGTATTCGTAGGTCGACAGACGTATGACTTTTCTGAAGAGTGGCACGATGATGCCGATTAGTGCTACTAGTACGATGGGTACCATCAGTCCTTGTACCAACAGTATCCAGTTGTCGGCATAGGCTGCGCCAGGGTAGGCAAGGAAGGTGACGCTCGAGATGAGTGTGGCAAAGATGCTGATGCCTACAGCCCAAGCTGGTATCTTGCCGCCGCCAGCGAAATAGTGCGACGTATCCTTCTGCTTGTGGGCAAAGTAGACGCCTGTGCCGATGGCTGCCAGGATAGACAATATAACGATGATGTAGTCTATAACATGCATCATAATGGTATATTGGCTAATTGATGGATAATGGTCTGTTCATCAGCAGCAGAGAGGCGCGTGAGTGGCATGAGCATCCAGGGTTCGCAGAGGCCTTTCGTGCTCATCATCACCTTCAGGGCCGTGAGGCTCTGGCCGAGGGTACGGTCCTTCTGGTAAATCTTTGCTATCTCGTTGGTTTCTTCCTGTAAGCGGTTGGCTTTTTTCATATCACCGGCAACGGCTGCGTCGAACAGCTGCTGGAACATATCAGGGACATAGTTGCCTGTTGAGGGTACGATGCCGTTGCCCCCTAACTCCAGTGAGTGGGCCGACTGTGCTGCCCAGCCGCAGAAGTAAGCGAAGTCGTCGCGTCCCTTGGCAATGTCTATGCATTGTGCCATTCGCTCTAGATCGCGTTCAGAGTCCTTCAATCCCACAATGTTAGGATGGTCGGCCAGTTTTCTGATGACATCTACGGGTATCGACATGTGGGTTGTCGCCAATATGTTGTAGAGCATCAGCGGACCAGTGATACAGTCGGCCAGCGTCTTGTAATACTCATACATCTGTCCATCGGTCAGTGCATAGTAGGTAGGCAGCGTAGCCACGATGACGTCAGCGCCTAAAGCTGTGTAAATCTCGGATTGGCGCACTTGTTCGGTAAAGCAGTTGCCCGTCAGACCTGCATATATCAGGATGCGTCCCTCAGCAGCCTTCACGGCAGCCTCGACAAATTGCTGCCCGTCGGACTGGCTGACGGAATTGCCCTCGCCCGTGGTACCCATCAGCAGGGGGGACACTTGATACTGGGCAAAGAAGTCAATGATTCGCTTGACGGCTACAGTGTCAAGCAGGCCGTTCTGTGTGACAGGGGTTACCATAGGCACCACTACGCCACGATACTTGCTATTGTTCATACGCGTTCGTTTATTGTTTGTTTGTATATAATATAGACGCGCTAACAATAGTAAATGTCATCAAATGCATACGGTTCCGTGGATTGTCTTATCCAGCATAGAGCATTTAACTATTTTTATCAAATATTTCTTGCTGAAAAATGGCCATCGTTACGGATTATTTTGTAACTTTGCACTCGATTCGGTTTTGCCGAAATGGAAAACTTTTTTTGAAAAGAAAACAGAAAAGTTGTCCAAAACGGAAAACTTTCTGAATAAAAGGAGTCTTCAAGTTTGCTTGTCTGACTCTATGAATAATCACTGAAGAGTGAGCTTTAGCCATGTTTTCTATGAGTCTGTGGATACAAAAAACAATCTGAAAGAACCAAACAAGAGTCAATAAAAGAAAGATATACAATGGAAATCAAGAATTTCACCATTACGAAGCGTGACGGCTCAAAAGATCGCTTCTCGTTAGACAAGATTATGAATGCCATCGTCAAAGCATTCGAGAGTGTGGATGAACCAGCTGACTTGGGAACAGTCTCAAAGATTCTCAGTCATTTGGACATGCATGATGACATTAAGGTAGAGGACATACAGAACCAGGTGGAAGAAGCGCTGATGCGCGAGGGTTTCTACAAGGTGGCCAAGTCGTTTATCCTTTATCGTCAGGAGCATACCGAGGATCGTGAGACTTTAGAGAAAATGCTTTTCCTGTCGGAGTATATGGAATCGGTCAATGCTGCTACGGGTTCCAAGTATGACGCCAATGCCAACGTGGAACACAAGAACATTGCTACGCTGATTGGAGAGTTGCCGAAGTCAAATTTCATCCGCCTGAATCGCCGATTGCTGACTGAGCGTATCAAAAAAATGTATGGCAAGCCTTTGGCCGACGAATATATTGACAAGCTGACCCACCACTTTATATATAAGAACGATGAGACGAGTTTGGCTAACTATTGTGCCTCGATTACCATGTATCCCTGGCTGATAGGAGGCACAACCTCTATCGGCGGCAATTCGACGGCTCCTACCAACCTGAAGTCGTTTGCTGGCGGATTCGTCAACATGGTTTTTATGGTCAGCTCGATGCTGAGCGGTGCATGTGCTACTCCTGAATTCTTGATGTACATGAACTATTTCATCGGCAAGGAGTATGGCAAGGACTACTGGAAGAACCCTGATCAACAGGCCGACCTCTCGTTGAAGAAGCGCACTATTGACAAAGTGATTACCGACTACTTTGAACAGATTGTCTATACCCTCAACCAGCCAACGGGTGCTCGCAATTATCAGGCTGTGTTTTGGAACGTAGCCTACTATGATCGCTACTACTTCGAAAGCATCTTCGGTGAGTTCTATTTCCCTGATGGTTCGCAGCCAGACTGGGAAGGACTATCTTGGCTACAGAAGCGCTTTATGAAATGGTTTAACCAGGAGCGTACCAAGACCCTGCTAACATTCCCTGTAGAGACGATGGCACTGTTGGTCGACGAGAACGGCGAGTGTAAAGACAAGGAGTGGGGTGATTTTACGGCCGAGATGTATGCAGAGGGGCATTCGTTCTTCACCTATATGAGCGACAATGCTGACTCACTGAGCTCCTGTTGCCGTCTTCGCAACGAGATAACGGACAATGGTTTCAGTTATACGCTTGGTGCTGGTGGCGTGTCGACAGGTTCCAAGTCGGTACTGACCATCAATCTGAACCGCTGCATCCAATATGCAGTTAACCACAAGATAGACTATCTGGAGTATCTGGGCGAGATTATCGACCTCTGCCACAAGGTGCAGACAGCCTATAACGAGAACCTAAAGGAGTTGCAGGCTCATGGCATGCTGCCTCTGTTTGATGCAGGTTATATCAATATTAGTCGTCAATACTTGACCATTGGTATCAACGGACTGGTTGAGGCTGCAGAATTCATGGGGCTCAAGATAACGCCCAATGACGAGTATCAGAACTTCGTACGGAGCATCCTTGGTCTCGTTGAGAAATACAACAAGCAGTATCGTACTAAGGACTTGATGTTCAACTGCGAGATGATTCCAGCAGAGAATGTGGGTGTGAAGCACGCCAAGTGGGATCGTGAGGATGGCTACTTTGTGCCTCGCGATTGCTATAATAGCTACTTCTATGTCGTAGAGGATGACTCGCTGACAGTCATCGACAAATTCAAGTTGCACGGACGTCCCTACATTGAGCACTTGACGGGCGGCTCGGCTCTGCACATGAATCTGGAGGAGCATTTGTCCAAACAGCAATATCTTCACCTGCTGAAAGTGGCTGCGCAGGAGGGTTGCAACTATTTCACCTTTAATATTCCCAATACCGTCTGCAACGATTGCGGCCATATTGACAAGCGCTATCTGCACGAGTGTCCTAAATGCCACTCCAAGAATGTTGACTATATGACTCGTATCATTGGCTATCTGAAACGTGTCTCCAATTTCTCACAGCCTCGTCAGGAAGAGGCTGCACGCCGTTACTATGCTCATGCAGATAAATAAAGCTGGATACTTAGTATGCTGAAATACGTTAATACTGGTATAGTATTCCAGGAGATACCTGACGAAGTGACACTGGCTATTAACATTTCTAATTGCCCGTGTCACTGCCCAGGTTGTCACAGCCACTATTTGTGGGAAGATATTGGCTTGCCGCTGAATACGGATGCCATCGATGACTTTGTGTCGCAGTATGGAACAGACATCACATGTATTTCATTCATGGGTGGTGATGCCGACCCTAAGGGGGTCAGTTTGTTGGCGCAATATATCCATGAGTATCATCCGCAGTTCCACGTAGCGTGGTATAGCGGACGCATCCGTGTTCCCTCAGTAGTTGACAAGCAGGATTTCGACTACATCAAGGTTGGCCCGTATATCAAGCATCTGGGTTCCTTGAAATCGGCAACTACCAATCAGCGCCTCTATCGCCGGTTGATGGACGGAACCTTCGAAGACATTACCTACCGATTCTGGCGACAAAAAGACATGGCGATATAAACTTCGTCAGTCTTTTGGACCGGTCTATTAGTACTTACTTGCCCAAACGGGCTTCAACGACATTGACTACATAGTCGCCCAGTTTTTCGCATTCCGATACTAGGTCGGTGTACATGGTGCCGATAGAGTAATCGTACTGATGGTCGTTAATGGCTTGGATGTTGTCGTTCTTCAGGCGGTTGCGTAAATTGTTGATGTTATTCTCAATGCGGATGGTCTCGTTGAAGTCCTGTTCTTCGCGACGTCCGCTGAGTGTGCGATTCATCTGTGTAAGCGATTCGTCCGTCAATTGCATAATACCACGCAGCTCTACATATTGGTGTTCAGTGAAATGCTTGTCTGACTGCAGATGCCTGTTCATGGTACGTGCCAAATTGTAGCAAGCATCGCCGATAGACTCCAATTCACTAATTTCACGCATCATCTGGCGAATTTTCCACTTCGTCTCATCTGACAGGTGGGCATCGCCAACCTGCTCTAGATAGCGGGCTATTTCAATCTCCATATTGTCAGAGATACCCTCGTATTTCTCGATGCGCGAGTAGAGCTTAACAAACTTGTCGCCATCGTTCTCTTCCAGCAAATCGCGTACCATGCCGAACATACGCTGCATGCGGACACCAAAGACGCCAATCTCTTTTTGTGCCTGCAGCACAGCGATTTCCGGCGTCTTCATGATACCAGACTGGATGTATATCAGGCGTGCCTCCTCTTCTTCCTCGCTGACCTTCGACTTGATGACCTTGCATACAAGTTTCTCAATCTGGGGAATGAACCAGATGAGGATGAATGTGTTAGCAAGGTTGAAGCAAGTATGGAATGCAGCTAGCACAAAGCTCAATTTGGCTGCATTGGCCAAAAAAGCACCATTGCCCGCATTTTCCTTGGTCATGGTAACGTCAAAGCCTACCAGTCCACATACCATGTCAATAAAAGGACGGAAGACAAGGAGTATCCAACATACACCGAACAAGTTGAAAAACATGTGGGCAAAGGCTGCACGACGCGCCTGTGTTCCTGCTGATAGGGCTACGATATTCGAGGTGACAGTAGTACCGATGTTCTCACCCATAACCAAAGCAATACCCTGATAGATGGGTAGCACACCACTTGAGCATAGTATCATGGTGATGGCCATGACGGCAGCACTGGACTGTACGCACATGGTCAGTATGCCACCAATCAATAGGAATAGCAGGGTTGTACTAAAAGCTTTGGGGTCGAAAGATGAAAAGAAAGCCAGAACTGCCTGATTGGAGCCTAGATTCATGTCAATGCCTGTCTGGCGCAAGGTTCCTAAGCCGAGAAACATGAAAGCAATACCAAATAAGAAGTCGCCCACTACGCGATTGCTCTTGCGATAAATGAGTATGATGGCAATGAAAAATGCGGGATAGACAAAATCGGTAATGTTGAAAGAGAAGCCTGCTGACATAATCCATGCTGTCAGCGTAGTACCTATGTTGGCACCCATGATGACAGAAATGGCCTGTGCCAGGGTTAGCAAGCCTGCTGATACGAACGATACCGTCATTACTGTAGTAGCAGTAGAGGATTGTACAGCAGCGGTTACACCCATACCCGTCAGCATACCAGTAAATCGGTTGGTAGTCATTGCACCCAAGACATGGCGCAGTTGGGGACCTGCCATTTTCTGCAGAGCATCGCTCATGGTTTTCATACCATACATCAACAGTGCGAGCGAGCCTAACAGACGAAAGGCTAGCAACATGTAGTTCTGAGAATCTTCCATAATTCGATTTTTATAATTTTGTAGATGCCAAGGAATCCTTTATTGAACCAAGTTTATGTTTTTTTGATATTTGTACGCACATACGTCCTATAGCCATAGACAATGATAATCAGGAAACAGACGAGTGGCAGAATGAACGATACATTGACAGCAGGCCAGCCAAAAACTTCGTGCTGATCAATGATGTTGGCTTGAAGCGGTGGCAACACTGAACCGCCCAAAATGGCCATGATGAGGCCTGCGGCGCCAAACTTTGCATCGTCGCCCAGACCTTGTAGGGCTATGCCGTAGATGGTGGGAAACATAAGTGACATGCAAGCAGAAATGACTACTAGACAGTAGAGTCCCCAACGCCCGTCGATGAAAATGACACCCAACGTCAGCAGTGCTCCAACAAAGGCCAGAATACCCAGCAAGGCACCGGCATTGATATATTTCAGGAAGTAGGTGCAGATGAAGCGGCTAGACACGAAGATAACCATCGCCACAATGTTGTATGTCTGCGAAAGCACCTCAGCTTCCTGTTCAGTCATTCCTTCGTTCATGAATACGCGCGTACCATATTGTATAATGAATGTCCAGCACATAATTTGTACACCCACATAGAAGAATTGGGCGATAACCCCTTCGCGGTAGTAATCTATCTTGACAATACGTTTCAATGTGGCAAGTGGATGTACATCGTGGTTCTTGTCTGCATTATGAGGCATCTTGGTAAACCAGATGACAGCAAACATTACGGCTATGACAGCACCAATGGCTAGATAGGGTGTGATGAGTACGGAGAGGTCACTGTCACGCATGGCAGCAAACTGGGCATCGTCCAGTAGCGCACGCTCGTCAGTCGAAGCAGGATTCAGTTTGGCCTGAATGAAGTTCATAGCTACGTACATGCCGCAAAGTGATCCCATAGGGTTGAAGCATTGGGCCATGTTGAGGCGGCGTGTAGCAGTCTTTTCTGACCCCATAGACAGGATGTAGGGATTGCATGAGGTTTCAAGAAACGACAAACCACAGGTCAAAATGAAATAGGCTGCCAGGAAAGGATAGTACATACCAGTCCATGAGGCAGGAAGAAACATCAGGGCGCCTGTAGCGTAGAGGCCCAACCCCATCAGTACACCAGCCTTATAGGAGTATTTGCGGATAAACATGGCTGCAGGAAAAGCCATGGCAAAGTAACCGCCATAAAAAGCTACTTGCACCAGTGCTCCGTCAGTGACACTCATGCGGAATATCTTCGAAAATGCCTTTACCATAGGGTTGGTGATGTCGTTGGCAAAGCCCCATAGGGCAAAACACGAAGTGATAAGGATAAATGGAACGACGTAGCTTACACCGTCCTTTGAGAGAATTGGTTGAGGGTTCTTCTCCATGATTTGTTGTGTAGATTTAAGTCATCTTGTCATGATAGGCGGTTGCAAAGTTAATGGAAATCAAGCAAAAAACAAAATAAATTGCAACTTATTTTCGCTATTTCTTAAAGTATGTTAGCTGTGAGGACATGTATGGGATTTGTCCGTCTAAAATAAAATTATTCAATAACGTGTATCACTCAAAAACGTTCAATAATGAAAAGACTTATCTTGATGGCCACTGTAATGGCCACGACACTGACAGTCAGTGCTCAGTATCCTGACCTTACAAGTGAGGCAAAAAACTACATTGAGAACCAGAAAAAGCAATGGCAGGCTCATAGTGATTCTGCGTGGAAGGTTGCTTTCCCTGTCGTCATCGAAGAAGCCAAAGCCGGGCGCCCGTATGTGCCCTGGGCTTCACGTCCTTACGATTTGCGGCAGGCCAAGATACCAGCATTCCCTGGTGCCGAAGGTGGTGGCATGTTCACCTTTGGTGGTCGAGGGGGCAAGGTGCTGACGGTTACCACGCTGGCTGATGACGGACCAGGTTCTTTCCGCTGGGCGTGTGAGCAGGGAGGTGCACGTATCGTGGTGTTTAACGTTTCTGGTATCATCCGCCTGAAGTCGCCTATTTATGTGCGCGCTCCTTATATTACCATTGCTGGACAGACGGCTCCTGGTGATGGTGTAATCATAGCAGGTGAGTCGTTCCAGGTTGACACCCATGATGTCATAGTACGCCATATGCGCTTCCGCCGTGGTGAGACACAAGTTACCAATCGTGAGGACTCCTTTGGGGGTAATCCTGTGGGCAACATCATGATTGACCACTGCTCTTGTGAGTGGGGACTTGATGAGAACATTTCGTTCTATCGCCACATGTTTGACATGCACGACGGCAAACCTAACCGTAAAGAACCGACTGTCAACGTGACAATCCAGAACACCATATCAGCCAAGGCCCTTGACACATGGAACCATGCTTTCGGTTCGACCATTGGCGGTGAAAACACTACCTTTATGCGCAATCTCTGGTCAGACAATACTGGTCGTAACCCAAGTATCGGATGGGGTGGCGTGTTCAATTATGTTAACAACGTTGTCTACAACTGGGTGCACCGGACGGCGGACGGTGGCGAGTTTACTACCATGTCGAACTTCATCAACAACTATTATAAGCCTGGTCCGTTGACTGATAAGAATAGCCCAGTGGGACATCGAATTGTCAAGGCAGAGAGCCGTTCTCAGGGTTTGTTCCCATTTAAGCAGTTTGGCCGTGTTTATGCGGTGGGCAATATCATGGAGGGATTCCCTGAGATTACCAAGGACAACTGGAATGGAGGTATCCAGACTGCTGACAAGGATGGTGAAATGGATGCGACTGAACTGGCTTTGATGCGTTCTAATGAACCTTTCGAGATGCCTTATTTGAAGATAATGGGTGCAGAGCAGGCCTTTGACTGGGTGCTTGCCAATGCTGGTGCAACTATTCCCTGCCGCGATATCGTTGATGAACGTATCTGTGAGGAAGTTCGCACAGGAAAGGCTTATTATGTAGAAAAGTATGAAAAGGTGGTGAAGGACAACCCTTATGGCGATATGTGGGGATTGAGTCCCAAGTCAAAGAATGATGAGGGTTTCTTCAAGTATCGTCGTCTGCCCAAGGATTCCTACAAGCAGGGCATCATTACCGATCCGCGGCAGATGGGCGGATATCCCGAGTACCGTTCATGGGAGCCGTATAAGGATAGCGATGGCGACGGCATGCCTGACGAGTGGGAGACACGCTATGGCCTGAATCCCAACAATGCAGGTGATGCTAATGGCGACTGCAACGGTGACGGATATACCAACATTGAGAAATATATCAACGGCATAGATCCCAGTACCAAGACTGACTGGCGCAACATGAACAACAACTATGACACCCTTGCTGCCAAGGGCAAGCTGATGTAAGCGTATGAAAAAAGTATTGTCTGCAGCCGTGCTATGGCTGCTATCCCTTACGGCAGGTGCCCAGACAGTGGCTCTGAACACCGAGGGGCAGGATACGGCCTATGTGGAAAATATTGTAAGCCGCTCTCAGAAAATTGTCGACGGGCTTGGCCTGACGGATGCGCAAAAGGCCGAAAACGTGCGGAACATCATTGCCAACCGCTACTTCTTGCTGAACAACATCCATTCGGAGTGCGACAAGAGGAAGCAATATGCTAAGGACTCCATCTCTGGGGCAGGAAGGCGCCAGCGTATCATAGAAGGTGCAGAACGTCGTCGCGATGCGGAACTTTACAAGCATCATTTTGAACTGGCATCAGCTCTGTCTGTTTATTTGACGGACGAACAGATTGACGCAGTGAAGGATGGCATGACCTACGGGCGGATGAAACGCGACTATAACGCTCAATTAGAGATGATTCCCACGCTGACGGAAGAAGAGAAGGCGCAGGTACTTGCCTGGCTCAAGGAAGCACGCGAATATGCTATGGATGGTGGAGACTCGAAGCAGAAGCACTTCTGGTTTGACAAGTATCGTGGGCGTACCAACAACTGGCTTTCGTCACGTGGTTATGACTTGAAAAAGGAACGCGAGAACTGGCAGAAACGAA
>JAEEGL016382655.1_pt1 | contig 12492 bp, 12 predicted proteins | sample 9134231 | NCBI WGS metagenome assembly JAEEGL01 (sample SAMN16246548, study PRJNA631951) | gut metagenome | biome: gut microbiome; feature: rumen; material: fiber-attached | host: Bos | place: Iran: Karaj | collected 2018-10
GGATTTCATTGCTCACCATTTCCCACATGATGGGAGTCTTAGAAAAACTCATCCATCGCCGCGTCGACCTTGTCGAAGAAGGCTGCTTGCTTCCCTTTGCCGAAGAAACCGCCAACCGCGATAAAATCCTGATTTATGAGAAAGAGAATTAGAGACAAAGAACGGTTGGAGCACATATTGAAGTCCATCAATGTGCTACTTGGAATGTGACAACCATAATCCTGAATCTTAAATCTTGAATCTTGAATTCTAAATCTTTAATTATGAAATACAACAGAGTATTACTGAAACTCAGTGGCGAGGCCCTGATGGGCAGCCAACAATACGGCATCGATCCGCAACGCTTAAACGACTATGCCGACGAAATCATTGAAGCTGCAAAGGCCGGCGTGCAGATTGGCATCGTCATCGGCGGCGGCAACATCTATCGCGGCCTGCAAGGTGCCTCGAAGGGTATGGACCGCATCCAAGGCGACTATATGGGTATGCTTGCCACCGTCATCAACTCGATGGCCATGCAGTCGACCCTGCAAAGTAAAGGACAGAAAGCCACACTATTAGCAGGCCTCTACATCGACCGAATCGCTGACACAATGAGCAGTGCCAAGGCCATCCGTCTGCTTGAGGAAGGCCATATCGTAGTGATGGGAGCTGGCACGGGCAACCCCTTCTTCACCACCGATACAGGCTCTGCCCTGCGCGCCGTGGAAATCAAGGCCGACATCATCCTGAAGGGCACTCGCGTGGACGGCATCTATACCGCCGACCCAGAGAAAGACCCAATGGCCACCAAGTTCGAGCATATCACCTATGACGAAGCTTATCAGCGCAACCTGAAGGTGATGGATATGACGGCTTTCACTATGTGTAAAGAAAACGACATGCCGATGTATGTGTTCGACATGAACACGCGTGGTAACCTGATGAAGGTGTTGCGAGGCGAGAACATCGGAACACTGGTCACCAAGTAAAACCCTTATCGAATACGCTTCGCGTCACTGCGAGGCACGAAGCAGTTCAGGGTAAAAGCTCTTTCTCTGGATTGACTCCGTCAATTCTTCGATTTGCTTCGTCGTTCCTCCTCGCAATGACGCAAAGCGCGGAAAAAAGATGAGAACAAGAAAAAACCATCTGCGCAAAACCCATAATGTACCGAGTAAGTGGATGGATTATATCCTCATCGGCATTATTATTCTCGTTGCAGCCTTCTTGAGACTTTGGAAGCTGGGACAGGTACCGTTCATGCACGACGAATTCACCACCCTGCTTCAAACGCCTTTCAACAATTTCAACGACTACAACCAACAAGGAATAAAACCTGAAATTCACTCAATTGGAGTGCAGATGTTCTTTTGGCTTTGGGTACGAATTTTCGGCTGGAGCGAGTTTTGGATCAAATTGCCCTTCGCACTGATGGGCATAGGTTCAGTATACCTTATTTATTTTATAGGGCAACAGTGGTTCAACCGCAAAATAGGTTTGTTTTCCGCTGCTTTCTTTGCTGTCAGCCAGTTGACGGTATTTTACAGCAAGTTAGCACTGCCTTATTCGGCAGGTTTGTTTTTTGTCCTGCTAATGACTGTATTTTGGCATAAAGTCGTTTTCGAGACGAAAAAGCCATCCTTGGGCATATATTTTGGTTTCGCACTATCGGCTTGGGGCTGTTCCGTCATCGAGCATTTCTCCATCGCGCAAGTAAGCCTGATTTTCCTGACCGGCTTGTTTTTTCTTCCTAAAGAACGCCTCAAGGCATATTGGATCTGCGGCATAGCTGCAATGATATTGTTTGCCCCCACCCTACCTATCTTCTACCAGCAACACTTTATGAGCAGCAGCATCGGCGGCCGGTTGGCGACCCCAAAACCCACTTTCTTGCTCGATTTCATCCAATACACAATGAACTATTCGCAGCTTTTCATATTTACCGTGGGCATCGTCATCCTCTTGCCGCTCATCCTTGGCAAGCGCAGCAAACTGCACCAGCCTTTGCGTTGGGCAGGCATTGTATGGTTTGTCATCATTTTTGCCATTGCCTTCATCTATTCCCTGAAATGTGAGCCCATACTGCACTATGGCACTTTGATTTTCAGCTACCCCTTCGTCATCGTCGTAGCTTTCTCATTGTTTGGCACACGCACCTTGTCGCCATGGCAGACCTCTTTGGTCGTAGCTGCCATTCTATTTGTTGGCACAACCTCGCTCATTATGGAACGCCGTCACTTCGACCTGATGTATCATCAAGGCTTTGACCAAATTGCCGTTGAAATGCAGCAAGACAAGGAACAATTTGGCGACAAGATTCATTTTGCCACACGTACAGAAATCGGCGAAGCTGCTGAGTTCTATCAAGCGAAAACCAATGTCGAAAACCGCATTGTCTTCAACCGTTACAGTACCTTAAACGACTTTCACCAATGGCTCAATGAAAACGATGGAACGCCCATGCTTGGCTTCGGCTGGACAGATTATGCCAACCCCATTTGGGAAGTCACAGCTATCTGCAACTATCCTTACCTGGTTGAGAAAAAAGATTGGTTCAATTCGCGCTATTTGACGTTGAGCAAGACTCCGATTGAAGGCGGCCAGTATATGCTTCAAGCACTTAGTGAAGATACTTGTCGTTTTGTTGAAGGCCAAGAACGGGGCGAAGTTTTCACCTACCCCTGCGACTCTCTGCCTAAAGATGTCGAGACATTTGGAGTCGTTGCCCAATTCAACAACGAAGTTGAAGTCAACCATTGCGTTGTCGTCATCGAGGTTCACGATGCCGAGACAGATTCGCTCCTTTTATGGCACAGCTCTCTGCCCGACGACGGGCACTTCCTTCCTGGCCACCATACCGCTGCCGATGCCATCGTTTTCAGTGAAGACCTCTCACCCGAAGGCAAGACCATCAAAGCCTTCCTTTGGAACCAAGACAAGAAACCGCTCGACTTGACCAAATTGAACTATTATTTCACGAAAAAGAGCCGCGTATTGACCGGCTTATATGAGCCACTCAACTAAGAGAGAAAAATGGCAAGATTTTTGAGTGGAAAAAGAAAAATATTTACTTTTGCACCAAAATTCAAACGACTATGACTGAAGATTCTCAATTTGTATTAGACGAGGCCACTGAAAGCATGGATAATACCATCAAGCACTTGGAGCATGAGTTTCAGGGCATCAGAGCAGGAAAAGCCAGTCCGGCTATGCTGAACGGCGTAATGGTTGAATACTACGGCACAACAGTGCCTATCGAACAGACCGCCAACATCGGCTGCACCGATGCCCGTATGATTGTGGTGCAACCCTTCGACAAGAGTGCCCTCAACAACATCGCCAAGGCCATTATGAACGCCAATTTGGGCTTCAACCCCATCAACAACGGTGAAATCCTCCGCATCAGCGTACCCGCATTGACCGAAGAGCGTCGCCGAGAGCTGGTGAAGCGTACCAAGAATGCCGCCGAGGAGGCTAAAGTGGGCATCCGTGGCATCCGCCGCAACGCCAACGATGAGGCCAAAAAACTGGAGAAAGACACCATTTCGGAAGACGAGTCAAAACTCCTTCAAGAAGAAATCCAGAAACTCACCGACAAATACATCAAGAAAATTGACGACCTCACTGATCTGAAGTCGAAGGACATCCTTACGGTGTAATCATCTCACGCCGAGATTATTATTTCACGCAGAATCCGATGAAGCCTATCGGACGCAAACCTTGCACCTCATAGCGTTTCATATAATTCTGCGGATTCTGCGTGAGAAAATGACAAGTTAGAGTACGTTTTCAATCGCCATTTCGAACAGCCGACTGAGCGTCAAGCCGAAGCATTGTGCCTGCTTGGGGATAATGCTAGCCTCCGACATACCTGGCACGATATTGGCTTCGATGAAGAAAACCCCTTCATCGCTGACAATGTAGTCCATCCGGACAAAGCCTTTGCATTCCAACTTTTCATACAACATTGCAGTCGTCGCCTTGATTTCCATTGCGATGGCGTCATCCACTTGTGCTGGCGTCACCTCATCACATTTGCCGGCAGTGTATTTGGCCTCGTAGTCGAAAAACTCGTTTTTGCTACAAATCTCAGTGAGAGGAAAGACCATCATCTTGCCTTTAAATTCCATAGCACCGCAACCGAACTCTCGTCCGTCAACGAACTTCTCGCACATCACCTGTCGGCCCGCAGCACGTGCCGTAAAAATAGCAGGAACAAGCTCCTCCGCCGTTTTCACTTTCGATACGCCCACACTTGAGCCATTACAGGTCGGCTTGACGAACAAAGGCAACCCCAACCGCTTGATGATTTCGTCGGCATCATATTTCTCACCTTCATTAATAAGGACTGAAGGGGCCACCTTGACGCCATAGGAAGCCACCACTCGTTTGCAAAAATCCTTGTGGAACGTGAGTGCACAGGTAGTCAAGGGCGACGAAGTGCAAGGGATACCTAACAATTCCAGATAACCCGAAAGCGGTCCGTTTTCGCCTGGCTCACCGTGCACCGCATTGAAGGCGACATCGAATTTCGTCCTATGCCCACCTACTGAAATGGAAAAATCATTCTTGTCAACGTCCACTCGGGTACCATCTTTCAAAAGTCCATACCATCCTTTCTTCGACACTACAATTATCTTCGAATTATACAGTTCCGGATTCAGGTGTTGCTTCACCACTTGAGCACTTTTGACGGAAATTTCAAACTCTCCTGAATCTCCGCCACAAATAATTGCCACGTTTTTCATATTTTTTGTAATTTTGTCGGTTTAAACAGCATAACAATAAAACCACTCAAAATCGAGTTGTAAATTCACGGCTAAAATAGTAAAAATATGGGACGCTTTCACTTCCTCAAGGAAAAGAAATTTTACATCAACCTACTCCTTATACTGTTGCTTTGCGGTGTTATCCTATGGTTAACATTTAGAGTATTAGATAGATATACTCGCCACGACAAGGTATTTACTATGCCTGATTTTGTAGGTCAAGACTTCCGCCAAGTGAAGCATGACTACTCGAAAGAATTCAATTTCATCCTAATTGACAGTGTTTATCCAAAGGGGCAAGAACCTGGCAGCATCTATCAGCAAGACCCTTTGCCCGGGTCTAAAATAAAAAGAGGCAGAAATGTGTATGCCATCATTGTGGCAATGACACCAGAAAAAACCGTGATGCCCAATCTGAAAGGCATATCGCTTCGCGAAGCCATTGGAAGGCTTGAGTCGAGTGGTTTGGATGTTGACTATCTGGATTATGTGAGTTATTCCTATAAGAACAATATCATCGACCAATATTACCAAGGTCAACCCATTGCGGCAGGGACAGAATTGGTAAAGGGAAGCAAAATCATGCTCCGTGTAGGTATTGGTGACGACAAAACGAACATCAAGGTGCCCAACCTCATTGGCAAACCCGCCAATGAAATAAAGCGTATGCTCAACTTGGCAGGCCTCAACCTCGGCAAAGAAGAATCTGAGGATAGGGATAGTCTCCAGTATATGTGCGTCAGACGAATGAGTCCTGGCCCCAGTTCAAATGCAGTTCAGCTTGGCACTTTTATCGATGTATGGTACCACTCAAATCGCACTATGGACTTTAACAAAGAAATGGACGAATTGCTGCATGAAGACTCCATTACCAACAGACCTCAACCGTTTGTTTTAGATACAGTTATAGATACAATTACAGAAACCACCGATTATGAATACGAAGACGAGTTTTAGGACATTCGCATTGGTTTGGGCTTTTGGACTATTCGCCTTTCAAGCCTCTGCGCAAGAAATACTGACAAACTATAGAGCCACAACAGAAAAAGCACCTACAATAAGACATACAGAAGCAAGATTCCTTCCATTTTTCGACGATTTCAGTCATTCCAATCTGTATCCCGACTCAACGAAATGGACCGACAACAATGTGTTGGTGAACGATGGTTTCCCGTTATGTCCTCCCAATCGCAACGGTGCCACTTTCGATGTGTTGGATGCGAATGGAAAAGTATACAGCTATGCCATCAGCAATGCTTTTGTGGCCGAATACCTTACCTCATCCTGCATCCGACTCGATTCCATCTTGGAGCCTGAGACTCATGCTCTAACCCCAGCCGATTCGGTCTATCTGAGTTTCTATTACCAGCCTCAAGGCAACGGCAATGCTCCAGAGGCACAAGACTCACTTGTACTGCAATTTGGAACAACCACTGAGCATCAAGAGTTTTTATTCCTTGATTATCAAAATTATAGTATTGCCGACATCTTTGCCGAAATGCAAGTTGACACGCTATTCCCTGGCGACACTGTTTGGGCCTCAACTGGCTGCCAACCAGGGCTTTTCGCCATCATTACTGACACACTAACCCCTATGACACAAGGAAGCATCGCTGTGCCCTGTGATTCAGTATTCACAACAGTAGCTGACACCACATGGTACCACATTTGGAGTGTACCCGGACAAAGTTTGGACAGCTTCATGGCACACAACGGCGGCCAATACTTTGAACAAGTCATGATTCCCATCCGAGACCTAAAATATTTCCAAGATAACTTTTATTTCCGTTTCTACAACTATGCCAGCATCGTCAATTCATCGCTGCCCAGTGACCGCAGCAATGAGGACAACTGGAATATTGACTTCGTCTATCTGAACATCAACCGTTCATCGAACGACACTAATTATCCTATGCTGACCTTCTCTGGCCAAGAGCCATCGTTCTTTAACCGCTACCAGTCTATCCCCTATCGCCAATACCGTGTTAATCCAAACTCCGCCACACGCGAGAACCTGGAAATCGATATTGCCAACCTTGACGGCATTGACCATGAGGCACATTATTGCTATAAGGTGCAACAAATTGGAGGTAACCAACACTACACGCACTCATTGGATCCAGTTACCATCCATCCATACCGCGATGCCGGTTTCCTCAGCTGCCCTGAAAATGGCGAGTCACCAGCATGTCCGTACGTCGGTGAGTTGTTCGCACTGAACATGTGGTACGATTCGGTTTCCTACCAAATCAGCCACTATGTTTACGATTCCACAACAAATCCACCTTTGGCCGATTCCATGATTTATCGCATAGGCCTATACAACTACTATGCTTACGACGACGGCATCCCTGAATTGGGCTTCGGGGTACATCCCGCAGGAGGAAAGTTTGCCGTCCGTTTCGATTTGGCTGACTACGACACAATCCAAGGAGTTCAACTATTGTTCAATCACACCCTCAACGATGCCAATAACCAATACTTTGACATCGTGGTTTGGAAAGACGAAAACGGCAAACCTGGTGAGGAAATCTACCGCTTGCAGAGCCAACGCCCACAATGGCAAGACCAACGCTATCAATTCACTTATTACAAGTTCGACGAAACCGTAACCGCTGCCAATGCGTTCTACCTTGGCATCGAACAACGAAGCGATGCCCTCATCAACATTGGCTTCGATGCCTCCATTGACAATATCCAATACAATTTCATCAACACCAACGGCTCGTGGCAACAAAGCAGCAAACATGGTTCTCTGATGATTCGTCCAGTGGTAGGCGACTCCTATTATATCGGTGTTCATGAGAACACGGAGGATGTCTTACATCTCTATCCGAACCCAGTCACCAACTTATTACACATCGAAAGCGACCTCAAAGGTGGACAAGTGAGCATATACGACCTGATGGGAAAGAAAGTGTTTGCTGGAGAGTACCAAACCGTTATCCCAGTTGACAAACTCACAAACGGAATGTATCTCCTTAGCATCACCACCAGCGAAGGCCAAGTCATCAACCAAAAATTCTTCATCCGCAAATGAACGACGACCTCAACGAAACCTTAGACAACGAGCTGGCCCCAGAAAACATAGCCCCCATACCTGGCAACGCCCTACAGGGGGATGACATGCTCTCTGAAATCGAAGAAGGCAGCGAACTTTACGAACATATTCGTATGACGGTCGACCCTGGGCAGCAACCTGAACGCATCGATACCTATTTGACCAACCACCTTTCCAATATCTCACGCAATCGTGTGCAGAACGCAGCCAAGGCAGGCAACATCTTAGTCAACGAAAAGGCTGTCAAACAAAACTATAAGGTGAAGCCCAACGATGTCATTTCCATAGTATTCACTTACCCGCCTCGGGAAACCGACATCAAGCCCGAACCTATTCCGTTGAATATCGTCTATGAAGACAATGATGTTATTGTCATCAACAAGCAGGCAGGCTTGGTGGTGCATCCCGGACACGGTAACTTTGAGCACACGCTATTGCACAGCTTGGCTTACTATTTCGAACAGACCCACCAAAACATCGAAAACCGTTTTGGCTACCTCGTCCATCGTATCGACAAAGACACAACAGGCTTGATGATTGTAGCCAAGAACGAAGCTGCGCAAGCCGTGCTGGCGCACCAATTCTTTGTGCATAGCATCCACCGCCGTTATAATGCCTTGGTGTGGGGCGACTTTGATGAAGACGAAGGCACCATTGAGGGCAACATCGGGCGCAGCACCAGCGACCGCCGCAAGATGACCGTCTATCCCAATGGCGACTATGGCAAAGATGCCATCACCCACTGGAAAGTGCTGGAGCGCTTTGGTTACGTGACCTTGAACGAATACCGTTTGGAGACGGGGCGCACCCACCAGATTCGCGTCCACTCCCAATATATTGGCCATCCTTTGTTCAACGATACCATGTATGGAGGCGATGTCATCCTGAAAGGAACGACCTTCTCGAAATACAAGCAATTCATCGATAACTGCTTCAAAATCATGCCACGTCATGCGCTACATGCAAAAGAGTTGGGCTTTGTGCATCCGACAACGGGCAAACAGATGATGTTCACCTCGGAGCTGCCTGATGACATAACACAGGTGCTTGAAAAATGGAGAGTCTATCTGAAAGCAAGAAATCTACTGGAAGAATAACTAGGCCTTTCGTTCAGTTTGTACAACAACAAAAAAGTCCTCTGAAACCAGAGGACTTTTTTATTCGTTAGGAAATTTCTAACTCAACAATACAGATTATTCCTCTCCTCCAAGGGTAATAACAGACATAATCGTGAATTCTTGAGCAACAATTGGGAAGGAGCCCTGTGTGGTTTTGCTACCAATAAGGGTTTCACCATCAAAAATTTCCACTGTAAAGCCATTGGCCAAAACACCCTCGGGAAGGACAAACGTATAGTCTCTAGCCAGTTCGGGGTAGAGTTGATGCTTCTCGGTACTCGTAATGGTGATGGATTGGCTTGTGCCTTCAAAGACATAGGTTAGACCATCCTTAGCATAAACCATATCACCAGCAATATCTTCATTGGCAGTCAGGACAACTCTGTCAGCTTGTCTGCCTAGAACATCCTTGAATGACACGTTCAGGAAACCACAATTGCTTTGGAAAACGAAGTTGTTACCCTCGTTGAAAGCAACCATCGGATAGAGATCGTTGGCGAACCACATACCTGGCACATAGGTTTGTTCGGCAGGAATCGTCATTCTCACACCCTCACCATCGACGACAGCAGGGTAGAAAGCAGTGTAATCGGCAGTTTCGATATCTTTCATGAACGTAGCAGCATCGCCTTCTGCGGTAAAGGTAGCAACTTGTCCATCAAAGCTGACGAGGGTGAAATCCATATCTTCACCAGCAGCATCAACAACCGTAATCGTATTACCTTCATCCCACAACAAGGCAGTACCAAGGTCGTTGGCATGAGTTCTGACATCGTTAACGGTCTGAGGCATGGTAGCAGTGAAAGACACTTTTTGAGTATCGTTCTTCTTGCATGCAGTGAAAGCAAGAGCCACAAGGGCGCAAAGACTCAGCATTCTTACAACTTTTTTCATCTTTTTTCTCTGATTTTAAAATTTGACAATAATAATTTCTCTAACTAACGATTACCAATTACCAATATAATTTTTGGTAAATTCCACACCTGTACCGGTGAAATCGATCGGTTCGACAACGGAAGCGCACAGAACGCCAATCGTACCCAGTTCAATGACTTCCATTTTGGGAGCCTCATACATTTTTGTTTGTTTCATTTTTGTAATTGTTTTTAATGAATTATAAATTGAGTATTAAATTATTGATTTCAAAATCTTTTGTAGAAAAGCAGTGCATTAATTCAGACAGGTATCTTTATCACTCTCCTAAAACCAACAACTACCTGTTTATCAACACTTTTACTATCAAAAAAAAAAAAAAAAAAACCACTAAACAGCACTATTCTTCTACACTTTTACGCTGTAAAGATAGGATTAATTCTTTTTCGCCAACATAAAATAATTAATTTTTTTCATTTTTTTCTAATCGATCAGCCAAAGCCTTGTCTAAATCCAGGAGGAAATTGCGAGTTTTATCAAGAGTTTCCAACATGATGATACGCTCCTCATAATCGCTGAAGCGTTCCTTGAGGGCTTGTTTGGCTCCTGCCAGGGTATAGCCTTTCACTTTGAGCAGCTGATAGATGACATGAACATAGCGCACATCACGCTCAGTGAAGAGACGATTGCCTTTTTTGTTCTTACGCGGACGCAACACATCAAACTCCTTTTCCCAATAACGGATCATCGAAGTGTTGACATTGAACATAGCGGCCACTTCGCCGATTGAATAATAATATTTTCCTGCGGTCTTGTTCTCTTCCATAATTCAATATTCAAAATCAAAATTCAAAATTCAAAATTTTGGAATGCTTTTTCCGTCTTCCCGGAATGATGCCTCGCAATGAGGCAAAGTATGTCCAACTCTAAACTCAATTCAATCCATTGTCTGTGTGGGCAAGGTTGACTGTTGCAAGATCTGTTCGTATTGGTCAGGTGTGAGGTCGTTGTAGAAAAAGTTGATAGGGTCAACTTGAACATCGTTTTTCAGTACTTCATAATGCAGATGGACACCGGTGGTCTTTCCCGAATTGCCAACGAAGCCAACACGTTGGCCTCTTTTCACTTTTTGTCCTTTACGCACGGCTGCTTTCTGGAGATGGGCATAACGCGTCTTGTAACCGAAACCATGATCAATGGTCACCATATTGCCATAACCCCAGTCATTCTTTTCCACGTCGCACACGACACCATCACCTGAAGCGAATGTTTCTGTGCCCAACGCAGCTGAAAAATCTATGCCACTATGGAACTTGGCGACCTTGTAAATTGGGTCAGGCCGGTAGCCGAAAAAAGAAGAGATATACTTGATTTCCGTCTCCTTCAACGGGATAATAGCAGGGATGTGCGCCAACATCACCGACTTGTTGCGTGCCATAGCAAACAATGAATCGTACGACACCGATTGGTTATACAGCTGACTTGCGATGACATCCAGTTTACGCGCAGCACTCACCACCTGCGCCGAGTTCACATAGCCATACAAGCCAGCATAGCGGTCTGCATCCGAAAAGCCAGACCTGCGCACTTGACTCGGAACGGGATCTGCCTCAAACATCACACGGTACAGGTCATTGTCACGATGCTCCATATCCGTCAACAATAATTCCATATTTTCCAACCTGTCGTTCAAAATCTCATACTGCAACTTCATATACTCCAACTCACGCGCCTGCATCTTTTCCTTCGGAGACTTGAAAAAAGTGAACAATAGCACCGCAAACAAGAAAGCAATACCCAAAACGGATAGAAAAATCAAAGCATAACGCATAATTCTACGCACTCTTGAAGTCTCAAGTACCTCAAAGCTTTGAGTTAACTGGTTGAATATGTAGTGCTTCTGTTTTGCCATTATCTATTTAATTAATCCATAAAATAACAACCAAAATCAAAAACGATTGTGCAAAAATAGAATAATTAGCGTAAATTTGCACGTTTTTTTGAATCACTTTTTGAAGTAAAATCACATAATTCACTATAAATGAACGCTTACGAAATCAGAAATAGTTTTTTGGACTTCTTCCGCTCCAAGGAACACGCTATCGTGCCCTCGGCACCTATCGTCGTTAAGAACGACCCTACCCTGATGTTCACCAACGCTGGTATGAACCAGTTTAAGGACATCTTTTTGGGCAACCAACCCTCAAAATGGAAACGTGCCGCCGACTCGCAGAAATGCCTGCGTGTGTCGGGCAAACACAACGACTTGGAGGAAGTCGGCCACGACACCTACCACCACACTATGTTCGAGATGTTGGGCAACTGGTCGTTTGGCGACTACTTCAAGAAAGAAGCCATCGCCTACGCTTGGGAGTACCTCACCGAGGTGGTGAAAATCGACAAAGATAGGCTCTACGTCACCGTCTTTGGTGGCGACGAAAAGGACGGTCAGCCTGCCGATATGGAAGCCTATGGTTACTGGAAGGAACACGTCGCTGAGGACCGCATCATTTACGGCAACAAGAAGGACAACTTCTGGGAAATGGGCGATACGGGTCCCTGCGGTCCCTGTTCCGAGATTCACATCGACCTGCGCGACGATGCCGCCCGCAAGCAAAGCCCTGGCCGCGACCTCGGCAACATGGACGACCCGCAAATGATCAAGTACTGGAACCCCGTGTTCAGACAA
>JAEEGL016987229.1_pt1 | contig 12492 bp, 2 predicted proteins | sample 9134231 | NCBI WGS metagenome assembly JAEEGL01 (sample SAMN16246548, study PRJNA631951) | gut metagenome | biome: gut microbiome; feature: rumen; material: fiber-attached | host: Bos | place: Iran: Karaj | collected 2018-10
GCCATTGCCTGGTGTAAACATGTTGAGCGTGCCTTCCCACGTTCCATCTGCAAATTCCGCAAAACCAGTTTGTGAGGTAATATAATCACCCTCTTCAGCAGATGTCAAAGCATCAATCGGAGCTTTCTCCTTGAAGGGGAAGGGTATCCAGTTCCAGCCTTTGCGCAAGTTGATGGGTTGGGCTCTCACATCGTATAGATGACCACGGAAAGAGTTTGTGAAGCGGCTGTTAGCTTCTAATTTGTAAGCCTGTCCAGCCGTCATTTCAGTAATATTGCCTACTAATCCGAATTCAGGGTCGTTAATCAGTTCCCCCGTCTGACTTATAATACGATTAGCGTAACGGCTCATTTCAGTTATATTCAAAGGCTCATATAGATAAGCTGATATCCAGTTCCAACCCTTAGCTAATGTCAGACTCTGACGATAGAATTCCTGCATAAACGTCACATCAATGTCAAGTGCATCATTAGCAGTCACAGTCAACTTATTACCACTACCCTCAACAGCCTTGCCATTGACAGACCATCCTTTCAGCATAAAGTCCTCGTCTGGAACTGCGGTAATACTGATTTCGGTGCCATAGTCATATATGCCAGTTCCTGCACCTTCGACAGAACCTCCTGCACCATTAACGCTCACGTTGACCATGTACTTCTCCTTTGTGAAGTTGGCCACAATGTTCATATCGCCTAATGCAGTTGTCTCAAACTCAGCGTCAGTTGACACCACTTCACCATTCAGCGTCCAGTTGGCAAACTCATAGCCTGTAGCTGGTTCAGCAACCAAAGTAACCGTTGAACCATATCTGGCCGTATTAACATCTTCTTCACTAACTGGAGCCAGACCACGTGCATCAGCAGTTGCTGATGTTTTGCGTTTCACAGTACCCGAGTTCTCTGGATATGCAGATGTAAGCAACTGCACCAAACCGCCACGGAACAGAATCCATCCCACCTGCTTACCATTCTTACCTTGGAATCCTTCTGTGTCGGTAATCTCGTTTGTCTGCACAGTCAGCGTATAGTAGCCGTTGCTCAGACTGGGATTTATTTCGCTCATGTCAAGGGTAAACGACTGGTTGTCCGTAGTTGCAATGCCTATCTGATTGGCATCCTGCTTTACACCTTGCACGGCAAAGGTGATATCTTCGCCAGTGAACGTCGAAGCATCAATCTTCTTATTGAAGGTTACGGTCAGCTCGTCTATAGGCTCTTCTGTTATGTTACCTTCTTCGGGTATAGTCGTAATAGAAGAAACAGCCAACACCATGTCTGGTGTGGGATCAAACGTTAGGATATATGTCTCTGGTGTCGTGCCAGTGAACTCATCGGCAAAATGAATCCGATATTCATAAAGCGGATCCTTGCCGTCTCTCAGCGTCCGGTCTGTCTGCCAGAAGTTCCTCAAGTTGATTTCTTTGCCGTCACGCTGTCGGACAATGCTCTTCAGCGTTGCCAATCCCTGAGTGGGATCCTTGATGTTTCCGTACGTCCATCCTGTTGCCGATGGTGTAATCGTCAGATTGTAGGTCGTTATTGATGTCTTCGACATCTGGCTTGCCGAGGCAATGCTAACAGTCTGCGTCTCTCCATTAGAAAGATAAAGCATGTCGGGCAAGTCCTCTGAGTCAGTAATGTCGTTCACCAAGAAACCCACCATTTTCTTGCCGTCTGCCGACAGGTCAAGGCTCCGAATCAGTTCGTGGATGGTTACGTTACCAAGCAGTGACAAGTCTTCATTACCATAACTCGTTATATGGCTAGCCTGCACATCATACGACGTGAAATGACCAAGCAGCGTACTCGTCATCCACCACTGGGCGTATGCTTGGCTATGGGCCGGAATCGTTCCAAAGTCGTTGGCAATAGACTTGCTGAATGCCAAGTTAGCATCACTACCATTCACCTGTGAACTGACTATCTCAAAATTGATGTTGAGTCCCTTCTCATTGTCGATAATCTCTGGTTGCTGCGTCACCATGCAGACACTCGTAGCATCACCGTTACCCTTATTATTGATAAGGAGGGAGAACTCTGCGGGCACAATAGGCTCCACTACATCCAGTGTCAGCGGGTCATCACCATAGATATTACGCTGCATGAAGTAAGTCAGATCCAACTCAGGAGATGGCTTTACAGTAAGTGTGACAGGATACAGTTCACGCGTCACCTCTAATCCCGTGAACGGATCAATGTAGCTCAGCGTTCCACCAAAAGTCCACTCTATAGGTTCAGTCGGTGCAGCATACTTAGTCGGGATGAATAGCACTGTGGCTGTACCTGTTTGCTTTGCATCCAAAGTCCAATTGCCTGGCAAAGCCAATTCTCCTTCAAAACTTTCGATACTCTCAGCATTCACTTGGAATTCATGAGCAGTAGCCACGTTACCATCTTCATCCTTCACTACTATATTCAGCCGCACATCGGTCATTGCTGTCTCTTCATTGCCATTAAAGACGGTCAATGTCCCACGAAAAGCTGGACGGGTGAGGGTCATGATCTGAGAGATTTGTAGGGTTATTGAAGCACAAACAGAATTGCTGGCTTCATTAAGTCGCTCTTTGTACTTTTTGAATTCTGACACCCACAAGTCTTCCACTGATATATACCCTAAGGCTTTTGCCTGCTGATCTTCCGTCTGGATTCTCTGTAAACACTCATAAAGCCTGTTAAAGTCTATTCGGCCTCCCGATGCATTGTTTCCATTATGGAATGTGTTGTTTAATCTGTTAATAAACTTCACAAACTGCTCTTGACTAATGGTTGTCGGACAATACTGAATAAATATATTCTCATCTATAGGCTCGTTTCCTTGATCTGATAAAGCATCTAGGCAGACATACAATTCGGAATAGTCAACGTCCAGCCATGCTTCATCTCCAAACAACTCGGCATTATATTCAATGAATGCATCGATTTGCCGCCCTAGCATTGAAGTATAGTTGTTCATTTCCTTTACGTAAGATGGAACTTCCGCATCTGTAATGACTCCACGCGATTTACTTTTTTCAAGACTAATCCAAAAACAATCCTTCAAATCGGTCAATGCTATTAAAACTTCTAAGACTTTCTTCAGCATATGGATACCTTCACAAATAGCTGGGCCAATTATTGTTTCTGATGACCATCCATCACATCCTAATAATATTGTACACTCCAGAACGTCTGTCTCACATTTCATTATTTTGAAATCTGGAATATCAACATCACCTGCCTTAGATCTCTCAATAGTCTCTTTTGTACATTGTGTCATCGTATGGATGCAACCATAGATGGGTATGGCTCCAATAATCTTGTCTTTTACTTTTTCTCTTAAAATTTCTATGCACGTCCTACAGCCCTTGTCTTCACGTACGGGAGCAGAATCTGTTCCATTACTGACAGGAATAACCCTTATAAACCCACCATTACCATCAGGAATACCTCCTTCTTCGTCATCATCGTCACCTCCGTGTTCAAGCATTACAACATGGCAATTATCCAAAACAGATAATTTTATATTTGTTTCATAATCATGGTATTGGTGGTCATTGCCGCACCAATGGAACCAAATGGTCTTAGTTACAGTTTTGCATACAATCTTCCATTTCCTTGGCTTTTGTGACACTTTTCTGCTTGCTGCATAGCCATTATCATCCTCTGCAATCACATCATTAGAAAGCGTAACTTTAAACGGAACCAATATGCTTTGTTCTGGTGATAAAGTAACAGGGAATTCCACCAATGACTCAAATGTCAGATAATCCACTTTCGGCAACTGTAACTGTACGCCTTCTGCCGCTATCAGTCCCTTATTGGTAAGTGTTGCATAATACATACGCGACTCACCTGGTGCCATACTATCCACAGGAATATAATCAGGGAGCTGTGTAATAACTACAGGTTCTGGAACATTGGTTTCGTATGTCAGTGTTGTTCGGATTGTGTACTCATCTTCCACCTCTGCCTCTTCAACCATCCACTCCACCTTGATGGCTTCATAACTCAAGTTTATAACCTTCCGAGTTTCTCTACCCGGGTCTATAAGGACATTGTTCAGATAAGATTCATGTTTGTCGGCGGAAACACTCATTGCATAGTAACCTTCTGGAATTTCAGTACTAAATATGCCATCATCACCTGTTACGCCCTCAACAACAATCTGGTTAGAATATGGATGCTTCAACGTTACTTTTGCTCCTTTCACATGAGGAGCCTCTGTAGTGTAATATGTGTACTCGTCGCATACATCAACCATTAATACACCTTTTCTATCTGAGACAGGCAACAAGTTGAATGGCAGTCCTACTCCATTGCCATTTTCACAATTGATGCCAATCATTCCCGTTACAGGAACATTGAGATTCGCTTCTTCTGTTGTTTCAAGGTGCAGAGTAATAGTTGTCGTCTCGTCAGGGTTAAGTGAAGGAAATGATGTTATTGCCGTTCCATGCAATACTGATGGAATTGACAATGTAATTTGACCTGTTTCACCTGCACCGATATTCGTTATAGAAATAGGATATTCGCGTGGGATACCTTTTGTTATTGTTGTATTCAGTTGGGCAATGTCCAAAGAAAGTTGTGCCTGTGGCAGACGACAAAAACTATATAATATCACTTCCGTAGAAGCACCTTCATCACTTATAAGACGAAATCTTATGTTTTTCCATTGTGATGACACCGAAGGAGATATACCGTTTATTGTAAAGTGGAGTTCATTTTTCTCTCCAGAGGCCATTTCATTAATTGAAGAAATACTGATGTCGCAATTCTCTGGCTTTTCTATTATTTCAGCCAATATATTGTGTTGAACAATCCTATTAGGATTCTCTATTTGTATCGTACCCTGATAAGGTGTTCCAACCATCACTTCACATGTGATATACTTTTGCGATGTGCGACGTAAACCAATATACTCAAAAGCATCTTGTTCTATAGTATGACCACTATTCGGATAGCATGCTCCCACTATAAAATGCCCCATCTGACGTTCATGTGGCTTATACGACAATGTAAACTCACCATTTTTATTTGTTATTGCTGTAAACGGCTGACGTGTGCCATCGTTAATCAAATAGATTTCCACTTCTGCATTTGCCTTTGCTTTCCCTTCTATCACACCTGTTAAGATGATAGTTTCATCTGGTAAATAGATGTCTTTTACGCTTTTAACTGTAACAGTGTAGGGCGACAATAGCAGAAGCTCTACTGTGTTAGAAATATTATTGGTGTAAAGCAATTCCTGGATATCTCTTGAATCATTAACAATACCGTAAAGTAACTGTTCACCGATTATTTTGGGCATTGTCGCTTTACCTGTGACTATTGCTGTTTCACCAGGTGCAATAGGGACTTTTGAATAAATCGTAGAGAAAGGATTCTTGTCATTTTGTAAATAGAGGTCTATTCGAACTTTAGACGGTAATTCTGCTGAGCCATGATTTGACAACGTTACGGATATAGTTGTCGTTGCACCAGCCTCAATTTCCGAATCCATTATCTCAATGTGTTCTATCACAACATCGGGCAACGTTTGGTCAGTCACTAAGACATAAAATGTGCCTTTGGCATATCCCTCTGTCTGTACTGTAAAGACAACAGTGCGGCTATCATTCTGTATGTCGTTGGCAGTCGAAGTAACTTCCACCATAGCCGACCGTTTGCCAGCAGGAATAATAATGGTATGGTCGTAAGACAGTCCTGCATCATAGTCACTACTCAGTGTTACGGTTAAGGGTTGAGAAATGTCCGTGGTATTGCGGCTAACGGTCAGCATTGTAGTTCCACCTTCCTTCACCGTACTCAATGATGAGGTGAGATTCAGGGCTGGACCATCATTATCAAGCACTGTCAATTGTGCTGAGACGCTACCAGCAGATTCCCCCGCTGCACTACAGCTGCACGACGAAATCCATACTGAGGCTGTAATCGTGTAAGTTCTGTCACCATCCACAATTGTGTTATCCACTGGTCCGAAGTTGAAGTGCACTTCTTCTACTCCCTTAGCCAATTCAAGTGTACGATTCCCGAAATAGAGTCCGCCATCTGCATCATCTGAAAGTTTTACCGTAATCTTGCTGTTCGTATTGGTGGTACGTCGTAACACACCAGCAACGGTAACAACACCTGCATCTTCTGACACCGTAGAGGGTGAAAGTTGTAGTTCGAGTACGGGCAGGTCATTATCTTTTAGTAAAACGATTACTTCACCTCTATTATATTTAGGTGCTGATACAATGAAGACATTCGAAAGTTCCAAGCTGGGCAGTTCATCGTCCACCGTCCTTACGTCAACAGAAATAGTAGTTTCACCTGCCGGAATAGTAACCATAGAAGGGTACGAGAACCGCTTACTGTTTTCACTGGATAATGTTACAGAAATAGGGGTTGCCGATGCTCGACTCGCAGTAATGGTTAATTGAAAGGATTCTCCTTCTGTGATAACCGAATTGGTCGTCGTTATTTCCAAACTCGGATATTCATTGTCTTCAATCGTGAGTTGGCGGCTGACCTTCTCATAACCGTTACCCTCAGCTGTCAATACAAAAAGCGAATCTTTGTCAAGAACTTCATTATCAGTTAATTTCAGTTGGAATGTTATGGCAGATTGAGTGGCAGGGATAGTAACTGCTGTAGGGGCTTGCAGACGGTCGTCGCCACTAACATCAATCGAAAATGTTTCCTCTTCTTTCCAACTGCCAGTCCGCTGAAGTATTACATTTAGTGACTTCCCGCCCTCATCAATACGGTCAGTAGGTAAAACAATCGATAGTTTCTTGTTTAACCAGAGTGATTCCTTACTGGTTGCCATATTATTCCCTTGGGCTTCAGCACGTTCACCTGAATCAGAATTCGGGACAAGTCGTACACGGATGTTCACATCACCATCCATACCCAATAGCTGTGGGAGTCGAATACATGCCACTCTGGAAACTATTGCGCCAGGTTCCAACAAAATAGTATCGTTGTAAATGGTTGTAAGTAAACGTTCTTCTTCGTTTTTATTCCCTACAAGTATCAGTTGCTCATGCCATCCACCTTTAGAGGCCAGTTCGCCGATGTTGCCTACTTTCCATGAAAACGTGATCTCTTCATCAGGGGAAACAGGACCATTTTGGTTGAAGGTAACATCTCTAACTATGAAATCCGTTGCGTGTGCTATGGTAATGGATCCTGCTGTAGCTGACTGTAAGACGTTTTCGCCACTGCGCAAACACATTATTGCATCAGTAATCGTCATTGGGTTTACACTACCATCATCGATGCTCCTGCCAACATTCATTTCCACTGTAAACAATGTGCCTGTATAGCCACGAATAGTTTCGTTGGTGTCTGACATAATGAGAAATGCGTATTTACTATGAGCGATTTCCCTGACTGTCACCGTATGGTTAATCAGTCGTTCACTCTTTACGACCTGATTAGGATTGATGGTTACCCCTTCTGGAACACTTAGTGTAAACTGCACAGCAACTATGTCGGTTTTATTCTCCATCTTTATTGGCATAGACATAGTACACCCCCATCCTGCTGTCATATCTGGAACCGACAGGCTATTTACTGTTTGAGCGTAAGCATTGGCAGTCAACCACACCATCCATAGCAGGACTGCTGATATTTTACTTTTCATATTTTTCTGATTTTACCTGATAAACACTTTTTTAACAACGGGCTGACAACCATCTGCCGTCAGTTGCAATAAAGCAACGCCATCTGTCTGCACTTTGTATGGAATACGGCTGATGCCGATAGGCAACACATCTATATTACCGCCGTCAAGCATGGCACCACTGACACTCAACAGTTTCCATGAAATGTTGCCAAGTGGCTCAGATGTTGCTATTTGAATGTAGCCATTGGAGGCATCTACCACCATTTTGGCAAGCACTTTGTTAATGTTTGTGGCATTGGGTGATATAACGGAAACAGATTTCGCATGATTGTCGGCCAACAGGGCAGCACGAATAGCAGTATTGTTATTACCCAATGTGGCAAGCGTAGTTTGGCCGGATGGAATCACGGACCCTATCGGAGAGTAGCCTATTAGATGTGTGCCACTCCCTTGTTGTCGTTTACTGACAACAAAACCCAGAGACTCTATTTGTGCCTTGACATCTGACGCTTGTATTTCTGTTAGCAGGATATCAAAGGCAGATACAGGTACTGGTGACACTAAATTCAACATGCCATCAGAACAGCTCAATAAAGCCTGTACTGATTCTTTTTGGTGCGAACTGCTTCGACTATGGGCTGCCTGTTGTGATTCCAAGACTTGAGGTACGGCATCCAACAGAACATTTACTAAGCAGACTGCGTCTTGAACATTCACGACGGAATCTTCCCAAAGATTGGCTGCCCCAAAGTTAAACGCTGATTTATAGGTTTGCAGGCTGAACATAACAACTGCAGCCAAATCCTGAACATTGACCAGGCCGTCGAAATTGGCATCGCCTGCATCATAGTTAAACTTCAGCATAAAGCGGTTGGCAAGGTCGTCGTAACAATAGAGCGTATCGCCCGATGCTTTGGTGTAGACTATTCCATCACGTTCATTTAGCTCTATTGCAGTTTCCCCTTGCTCCATCTGTATAATGGCCAAAGGCATAGCAACGCTGGGGTCACCAGTAATCGTGAACTTTGTATTTCTGCTAAAAGTATGCCGTTGTTGGTCGTATAGGCATACATTAGGAACTTGATTGACTAAGGCGAGCAGGCTCTGTTCAGAGAAGTTGAACGGAAAGATGACATCCATTTGCTGTCTGCTTAGGCTCAGCATTGACACTGTTGTCGGTATTACTCCTGTGAGCATGCTGATGCGGTTACCCGCCAAGAACAATTCATTAAGATTGGAAGGTATTGATTGCACAGTCAGTGTTCCACTTATTTGATTATCTTCCAGATTCAAAACCTGAAGGCTGTCTAATCCGAAAATTACGTGTGGGAAGGTGCCATGCAGGTTGTTGCTCTTCAGATTGATGGCAGTAACGTGTCCAGCGTATGTGCTGATCCCTGCCAGTTCATTGGAGTTGATTTCCTGATTCAGCGCAGGCCACTTGACATGCCACAGACTGTCTCCAGCTGTTGATTGGTACAGTTCAGCAAGTATAGCCAAGTCTTGGGGAACAATGAGATTCTGGTCTATGAGTGTAGCAAAGGTGTCCACCTGTACGCTACCCCATTGTTGATAGACATCCCGGAACTGCAGAAACAACTGGTTTCTCACCGCTTTCTCCTGTTGGCCGTTTTCCATTTCTACAATTATGGTGTCACCAATCTCAGCATGTTGCCGGATGTTATCTACTGGTATGTTTACAACGAGTTCCAAAGGAGTTACAGGTGTTTGCAACTCTATCAGTTTCGCATCTTCATAGGCACCGTTGAACCAATAGCGATAGGCTTGTATTTTATTATCGGTTTTGATAGATGTCTTTACAAAGCAGTGGCTTAACGGAGCATTCCATTTCCCATTGTCGTCCTGCATACGGAAGTACAGACAGTGCATGCCCGGCTTCACTTGGCTGACATCAACGTCCAGATTGATGAGACCACTGGCGGCCTTTCCCGTCGTCTTTTGTTCCGCTTTGTCGTCTACCCAGTATTCATATTGGGTAAGAGATGCTTTGTGAGACTTCTCATTCTTCAAAAACATCGTCGTTGACGGGGCACTCCATTTCCCGTCATCAGACTGGGCACGAAAACAGAAAGTGTGAATGCCGTCAGAAAGTGAAGTCACGTCCACATCAATACTGAGAATGCCACTGGTTACCATCGAAACTTTGCGTTCACTGTCTCTATCGTCAAACCAATATTCATATTTTTGTATCAGTTTTTCTTTCGCCTTAGGAAGTATCAGAAAACAGGTGGTAGATGGAGCTGACCAATGAGAATGACTATCCATTACTCGGAAGTTGAAAAGATGGACGCCAGGTTCCAATTGGCTAACGTCCACATCTATCTGCACGTTACCCGCCTGTGCCGTAGCTGCATCCCGCAAGTTATATGCCTCGTCAAACCAATATTCATATATTATCTGTTCCTGGGTATATGCCTTGAGGCACATCCCTAACAACAAAATGGCAAGTATTCTTCTGACCATATTGCAAACTGATGAGGTTTGTTTACTGTTGAGCTTCTACAGTGACACGTACAGAGAGTTTGCCATTGGCATTTGAGCGGGGAGAGATGTTCTTAAAGGTAACCTGTGGATTAGTAGGTACATCGTTGAAAGGTATCTCACTACCATAGATTCCCACCTGAGTGCCATCGCCCCCCAGATACATAGCAGCAGCCTCGTCGGTCAAGCGATAATCATAGTCGTCATTGTAGTATCTGGCTTCACCATTGGCGAAAAGAGCTTTGTATTCATCGTGGACTATATATTCCACAGAGTATCCGCTGTGATATAAAAATATAGTATTCTGATCTTCATTTGTAGAACTGAAAGAAGAATAATAGGTGTTTACATCCATGACGTTATCTTGATAGGTACAGGCCGTAGAACCGCTCGGATTCCTGATAAGCGAATTGCGGAAGTTAGCTACCACATCATTCTTAACTTGGGCAGTGACAACACAATGGTCGATGGTATTCGAGGTAGAACCACCGTTTCCTGTTAAACATCTTATGATAGAGTTAGCCATAAAAAAATGCGACGTTGACTTACCGAGTCCTAATTCGTATGCAATCCTGCATTGATCAATAAAACCACCAGAGTTATCCGCATTAAGATACAAGCTATTAAGACGGCATTTCCTGAAAATGTAATCATTAACTCCTTCACCTAGGACGTACACATAGTTATAGAACCAAAGTCCTTCTATCAGCAAACCAGCTGCCGCTCCTGGAATATCTATCCTCATATCACCCGTAATGGTCGTCCTATAACGAAAGTTCTGAGTGTCTTGAATGTATCCAGCACCTTGTATCTTCAAAGGTTTGGTAATGGCGGTAGCGGCAAAAGTACCACCAGAGAGAGTCAGCAAGTCGCCTGCTTCGGCGGCTTCTACAGCTTCCTTAAAGGCATCAGAGCCATAATAGGCTGTCATCGTTTCACCATGCTGCAGGGTTACTACAGCCACGTCCTGAGCTACTACCTTATGGCTGAACGCACAAGCAGCCATTACTACAATTGCTAATAATTTCGTTTTCATATTTATTATTGTTTTTAGTTATTGTCGCTTTTTATTGGTCTTCTATAGTTCCAAGTTCCCTCAAATATACAAAAAAGGCGTGAGTGTCTGTTTCATTTGCCCATCCTGGACTCACAGGCTCTCGCATTGCCAAACTCACACAGGATAGACAATGCAGGAAGCCCACGCCAGTAGGTACATATATAATAGGTACATATACAACCTACCACGCAGACGTTTCATTGTCATCTGTCTGCTGTGAGTATACTGACTTGCGAGATTCGTGAGTCACAACGACAGACGTCCGAAAACGTCTTTTTCATATATAAGCCCGCCCGCTCACCCACTAAGGGCTTACAAGCGATGGTGCAAAGATACGAATTAGTGAGCAAAGAACAAAATAAAATAGGAACTATTTTCATTTTTTTTCTTTCGAAAGGCTACGGGTAGGCGAGCTCTGCTCGGGAATACGATAGGACTCGAACTTGTTCGCTTGACTTGTCCAAGAGGTTCGACGAAGTCAGAGATAAATAATAAATTCCTAACCGCCAAGCGATTCGGAAATTATTTGCCTTTATTATCTTATCAATTATAACAAAACCATGCTGCCCTTGCTTCTTTCCTTATATCATATTGATACATAGTGAAGTAATGGCAGCATGCTTTATGTGAAACCATGCTTCAACCTTGCTTTAACCCTGCTGCTTTTTGGGGGTTGAAGTCTTCTTCAACTGTAGATAGTAGCCGCGGATACCGTGGATGCTGCCACGCGGCCACTTCAGCTTCTTGATGGCGAGGCCGAGGATGGTGAGGTTGGGCACATCGCAGGCTTTCAGATGGTTGCGCAGCTCGGCCTGGATGTCGGTGGTGCGCCAGAAGTTGTCGGACTTGTGAATCAGAGATGGCTCAAAGAGCGTGGTGAGCACCTGCTCTGGGGCTGACTCCTGCTGGTAGTGGCTGTTGTGGCGCTGTATCTCCCGTTCGTCGTCGGTAGTGAACCAGTAGACGCAGTCGGGATTCTTCAGTTCGGTGACGGCCTGTGCGTAGAGCTGCTTGTAAGGTATCTGGCCGCTCATGTCGGCTTCGCCCGTCACCTCGACGCACAGGTAGCGGCGGGTGCCGTCGCCGGAGGGTAGGGGAGTGGGGTCGTTGGTGGTGGCGATGAACGAGCAGAGGCGGGGCGTCATCGTGTACTGCTCGGAGCGCATACGGCGCACCTGCACGTCCTTCTCTGTCAGCAGCCGCTTGATCTTCGCCTGCTCGCGCGACGTTTTCGAGTCGTACTCATCGATGTTGACCAGCCACATACGGCCGAGCACGCGCTCCACCTGCTCGGCATTGTCCATATTGATGTCGCGCATGTAGTACTCGCGCATCGA
>JAEEGL010946278.1_pt1 | contig 12491 bp, 10 predicted proteins | sample 9134231 | NCBI WGS metagenome assembly JAEEGL01 (sample SAMN16246548, study PRJNA631951) | gut metagenome | biome: gut microbiome; feature: rumen; material: fiber-attached | host: Bos | place: Iran: Karaj | collected 2018-10
GGGCATCCCGAAAGAGGAACTGCCCAGGATGCGGGCGCTGCTCCCCAAGAGCTACCTGCTGATCCCGCTGATCGTACTGGTGGTCCTGGTGGCTTCCAACATCTATACGATGCAGTTTGCGGCCACCATCGCCATCTTCCTGTGCATCGGCGTAGGTCTGCTGAATAAGGATAACCGGATCAATCTCCACAAGATCCTGGATGCGCTGGAGGCGGGCGGCCGCGGTACCATTTCCGTGGCAGTGGCCTGCGCCATGGCCGGTCTGGTGGCCGGATGCATCACCTCCACCGGTCTGGCTTCCACGCTGATCCGCCTGATCGTCAAGGTCTCCGGCGGCAACGCCATGATCGCCCTGATGCTGACCATGATCTGCTGCATCATCCTGGGCATGGGCGTTCCCACCACGGCCAACTACTGCATCATGGCTTCCACCTGCGCCCCCATTCTCATTGAACTGGGCATCCCCAATATCGCCGCCCACTTTTTCGTCTTCTACTTCGGCATCGTGGCGGACATCACTCCGCCCGTGGCCCTGGCGGCCTATGCGGGCAGCGCCATCGCCAAGTCAAAGCCCATGCAGACGGCCCTGAACGCCACGAAGCTGGCCATCGCCGCTTTTATCATCCCCTATATCTTTGCTCTGAATCCGGCAATGCTCCTGATTGATACCACCTTCCCGAAGGTGGCGCTGATCGTCGTCACCTCTATCCTGGGCATGGTGGGCGTCTCCGCCGGCCTGAACGGCTACCTGAAGGGCAGTCTCCTCTGGCCCCTGCGCATCGTCTCCGTGGGCGCGGGCCTGCTGCTCATCATCCCCGGCATCCTGACAGACGTCATCGGCATCGTGCTCATCGCCGCCCTCCTGGTCCTCCAGCTGCTTCGGCAGAAGAAGACAACAGCTTAACACCCAAAAATTACCATTTTCTTCTTGCAATCCCTGCCTATATATGGTAAATTATGGAAGCACAGAACGGTTGCCGTGCAGCGGAGTCAGATCTTGCTGCCTTAGATAGAGACAGGTTCTGCCGTGGGTGTATCAACCATCATGAGCGGAGGAGTGTCATTATGGAAAAGACAGTAAAACTGATCATAGCGGACGGGAATGAGGATTTTCGCGCCCTCTGCAGGGATGCCGCGGCATCAGAAGAGGGGATCGAGCTGCTGGATGTCGCCGCGGACGGGGAAACGCTGCTGCGGATGATCGAGGAGCGGAAGCCGGACGTGGTGCTGATGGACCTGATCCTGCCGAAGGTGGACGGCTTCGGCATCCTGCGCGGTCTCAACAAGCGGGAGGGGTACCGCCCTGCGGTCATCATCCTCTCCGCCTTTGCCAACGACCGGGTCATCGGCGATGCAGCTGCCCTGGGCGCCTGGTATTTCATCTCCAAGCCCTGCGATTTCGAGGACGTGTTCGACCGGGTGCGGACCGTCGGCCGGTCCAGCTCGGCGGCCTGCGGGGTGGTCAGCCTTCCGGCAGCCCAGCGGGCCAAGCCGGAAAGGCGGATCGACACGCTGGTGACGGAGATCATCCATGAAATCGGGATCCCCGCTCATATCAAGGGCTATCAGTATATCCGGGAGGCCATCATTGAGGTGGTGGGGGACATGGACCTCATCAACGCCGTCACAAAGGCCCTCTATCCCCAGGTCGCGAAGAAATACGGGACCACCCCCTCCCGTGTGGAGCGGGCCATCCGCCACGCCATCGAGGTCGCCTGGGACCGCGGGGACATCGAGGTGCTGCAGAAATACTTCGGCTATACGGTTTCGGGCGTGAAGGGCAAGCCCACCAATTCGGAATTCATCGCCCTGATCGCGGACAAGCTCCAGCTGCGTCTGCGGGAGCAGAAGGAAAAGCAGGGGTAAAGGATAAAGACAAGACAAATGACAGCTTCCGGCGAATCGGTGTCAGCGATTCGCCGGAAGTTTTTTCTGTCTAGTTGCTTTTCAGCCTGTTGATCAAGCTCAGAAGGATCAGCATGTCGCTTTCGTTGAGCTGGCGCATTCCGTCTATCGCTTTTTGGATCAATTCGGGAGTGTTGGTCGAATCATCAAAGAACGCTTGTGGGGTGATCCCGAAATAATCACAGATCGCGAAAAACTCCTTCAGCGGCGGAAGGGCTTTCCCGGATGAAATATTGTAAACATATCCGCGGCTGTGCCCGAGATCATAGCTCATCTGGTATTCTGAAACACCCTTTTTAATCCTAAGCTGCGTGATCCGTTCCCTTACGAAGCTCTCATTCAAGCGGTATCACCTCTGAAGGTATTGTATATGCAATACAGAGTTTAATAGCAGAAGAATAATTGATTAATATACTTGAAACGACTAAATATATATGTTAATATCGAAGAAAATTCGATGAAACGCCAGTGATAACTAGCGAAAATAAGAGCTTAAGGGAGGTCTGCTTTCTTTACTTTCTAATACTTGATTAGGCGCTTAAAAACTGAGCCGGAAAACAGTTAATCGTTATGAAGGGGGACATCTGAATGGGTTATATCATCTTGGTCCTGATCTGGGCGATCATATGGGGTGTGGTATGCCGGGCGATTGTAATCAATAAAGGGTATGCTGAAGAAGGCTCAAAGTGGTTCTGGCTGGGTTTCTTTTTCAGCTGGATCGCTGTGATCGTTGCTGCCTGCAAACCATCTGTCGCAAATGCAGGCGAAGCAAACGTGCGCTCAACACAGTCTTCGGTTTCAGGAAAGGTCACATCAGACGGACATTGGACCTGCGAATGCGGGAACAAGAATCCGGAAACCGTAGTGTACTGCATGTGCGGAAGAAAACGTCCCACGCTTGAAAGCCAAAGCAGCCGTAGAGCGAAGGGAGGTGCTTCTCAAAACTATTCTGTTGGATATACCAGTGCAGGTCGTATGTCAGGAGAAAAATCAGCCGCTGAGCAGATCAAAGAGTTTAAAAGCCTTCTGGATGCCGGGATTATTTCGCAGGAAGAATTTGATGCGAAGAAAAAACAATTGCTGGGAATCTGAATCCGTTGAGGAAGCCTGAACGTCCGCTTACCGATTCCTATGCGCAAAGAGAATTATGCTGGAGAATTCCGATCCGTTGAAGAAAGGAGCTGGATACGATGAGAACAAAAACCCCGACAGTTTACCGGGTCTTTATTACTATTCTGCTGATTCTAGCCTATATAATGCTTTTTGTTCCAGGCATTCATTACTACAACGGCGCATTTTTGAGAGATTCGGCGTCCTATGCTTTTTATGAAGTGGTTGCAATACTGCCTTGGCTTACGGCTGTTTGTCTGCTGATAGGGATTATCACGATCTGGATGAACAAACCGAAAGTGACGCTGGGAATGATAGGTGTTTATTTGATTGACGAGATTGCCTATGTTATCGCCGCGAATAAAGAGGATTATTACTACCTCTATGTTGAACCTTTAGCCGGATTCTGGCTGTATTCACTCTTTTTTGTCATTTTGGTGGTTATGGGGATTCTTGCGGTCAGAAAGACTACGGCAGTGATCAGCGCTCAATACACGGAGACCGTACCTTCGGTACAGCGGGAATCCTCGATGGACCGCACAGAGGAGATACGGAAGTATAAGGAACTCCTGGACAGCGGCGCGATTACGCAGGAAGAGTTCGACGCGAAGAAAAAGCAGCTGCTGGGGCTGTAGTCCGGGGTGGCAGAATGTTTGAAAGCGTTGTAGAAGAACGATGTGGGATAGACTATTTGTTGTTTTGAGGAAAGAAAACTAATGAAAAGAAAGAATGTTATTGCCATAGCTAGCGCTATTCTTGTAATGGTTTTTGCTGCTTGTTTGTCGGCGTGCGGCGGCTCTGCTGCACCGAGGCCTACAACTCCGTACACATCCTCCGGTAGTTCAATTGTATCGGGCAATACAAGCAGTTCCGGCAGTTCAGCGAGTTCATCTTCAAGCTTCAAGAATGAATATGGAACGCCGACTACAAAATGCGCCCATCCGGGATGCACCAATTATATAGCTTCATCGGGAGATACGAATTGCTGTGAGACCCATTCCAATCGCTGTCTGGAATGCAAAAAGTATATTGACGAAGACGCAACCTATTGTATGAGTTGCCTGACCAAGGCTATCTCAAGCAATACAAGCAGTTCCGGCAGTTCGGTGAGTTCATCTTCAAGCTTCAAGAATGAATATGGGACGCCGACTACAAAATGCGCCCATCCGGGATGCACCAATTACATAGCTTCATCGGGAGATACGAATTGCTGTGAGACCCATTCCAATCGCTGTCTGGAATGTAAAAAGTATATCGATGAAGATGCAACCTACTGCATGGACTGCCTCCTTAAAGCTCTCAGTGGTTGAAAACTATGAGACTAGCTTGAAATCGAAGAATTCACATCATAGACTAATAGTATACAAAATCATGTGCTGTTCATGGGAACATCGAAGTACTATTAAGAAACGATATTACTGCCTTCGCCGAAGCGAGTACAACGCAATCATTTGATAGGCTTTGCTGATGGCATGTGATTGACGGAGCATCAAAAGTGCGTTGCTCTATTGATTGTGAAATCGGCTCAAGCCGCTCATAAGAGCATGGAGTCAGCAGAAGGACGGTTCGAAGCTGTATAGTCTGGAGGATATTGAGATAGATTACAGCGGCGAGCAGCCGCAGTATCGTTCGTCTTCAAGGGGAGCGCTCACAGAGGAGGAGTTTGACGCGGCGGTGGCGGAGTATGCAGCACAAGCGGAGCCGACGTGGTATGCGCTGCTCGGATTCTCGTTTTGACCTTCCGCAGAGCGTCTCGCCTCCGCCCGGGACCGCGGCATTGAGGCGCTGCGGAAGCGCTGCGGCTGAACGGTGTCCGGCGTGAAAGGCAAACCTGCCAATTCGGAATCCATCACCCCGATCGCGGACAGGCTCCGGCTGCGGGAGCGGGACGGGAAGCTGGCCGAATATAACAGAAATGCTTCCGGCAGATTGGGCATTCCAATTTGCCGGAAGCATATTATTTGCTTTTCAAACGGTTGATGAGGCTTAGCAGAATCAATATGTCACTTTCGCTGAGCTGGCGCATCCCGTCTACTGCTTTTTGAATCAATTCTGGTGTTTCCGTCGAATCATCAAAAAAGGCCTGCGGGGTAATCTCAAAGTAATCGCAGATTGATAAAAACTCCCTCATAGGCGGTAACGCCTTTCCGGAAGAAATATTGTAGACATAGCCGCGGCTATGTCCCAAGTCATAGCTCATTTGGTATTCTGATACGCCCTTTTTGATTCGCAGTTGCGTGATCCGATTCCTGATAAAGCTTTCGTTCAATAGAAATCACCTCAATAAGGATTCTATCGGAATCCACGAGCTGCTAATCAATTAATGTTAGTTAATAAAGGTTGAATAAACAAAGAAAATATGTTATTATCTAGAAAAATTCGTCGAATAGGAAGGAGGAAACATAAAAATCAAAGGGGGAGAGAATGAAGGAATTCTGCGTGCGAGTAGCTGTTTTCCTAGAGGATTCAAGAGATAAGCTTTGCTGAATGAAAATGGAATGAGGAGGAGCGATTTATTGTTGACTCGTTGGATGAATAACGAACTGCCAGCCATGAAATTAGACAACGCTTTAATGCCATCTATGTAGTATGAAATTGATTGTCCATTGTGATAGATGGTTGGAAAGGAGAGAACAATGCGACCAATACAAACTACGACGAGATCAAGAGAAAGCACGGAAAGAACAGCTATAAACGAAGAAGCTTCGTCAGTACAAACCCAAGAAGCAACGAACAAGTCTCGGAAAAAACGAACGGTTACTGCAATCGTCGCTGTTATTTTGGTGATTGTACTCGTAATCGTATTCCGTTCATATGTCAAGAAAGTCACATACAAATCGAATCTCAAAAGCATCAGTGAAAGCTGGTTCTCAACTGCTGGTATCGCAGAAAGCCAAGCCACTTTAATACACGATGTGTGGTATAACTGCATTTTTGAGGTAAATAACAGCAAAACAAATAAGTATACGCGTAAAAGCAACGGAATCGGAGATTTCTACGATGACTTCAATGATGCCTTGAGTAAGCTGTTTAGCGACTCGTCATTTCAATTAACGGATTTGTTGCTGGAAGGAGGGCTTGAAAACGCTGAAAAAGATATGAAAAAGCTGTCAAATCCCCCTGCTCAGTATAAAGATGCCTTTAACGTCATGCAGGACTATTATGAAGCGTATTGCGATATACTGGATTGTGCTGTAAATCCCAAGGGAAACCTGTCTTCTTTCACATCAAAATTTAATGAAGCAGATGAGAATGTAGTTAAATACTATAAGAGACTGCAGGTTTATCTGGATTAATCATATGAAGGAAATCAAGAGCTTTCAGTTTTCTGTAGCCCTGTATCAGCTTTTATCGCCGTGTAAAATGGAAAACAGGCACGATTTTTGATGCCCCAACTTCCCATGAAAACCTGAAAACAGCCGCCCGGACGAACAGCTTTTGCGCTGCCGTCCGGGCGGCGTTCTATTTGCCTGTAATTCCACGTTCATCGAATTATCGCTTCATAAACCGATTCCTGGGTAGTCAATACCGAGGTGCGGCAAAAGTGTACCGCGCATCGGGCATTTTGCGGCGGTCAGTTTCCCTCCGCCTTTTCCTTCCCGAAGTTCCGGCCCAGAAGATAGCCATAGGTCAGCCCGAAGCAAAGTAATCACAGATTGATAAAAACTCCTTCATAGGCGGTAACGCCTTTCCGTAAGAAATATTACAGACATGGCCGTGACCATGTCCTGAGTCATAACTCATTTACTGTTCTGAAACGCCCTCTGTGATTCGCACCAGCGTGTTCCGCTCATTGACAAAGTTTAACTTAAAAATAATCACCTAAATAAAGAATTCTGTCGGAATCCATGACAGATAATCAAATACAAACAGTAAAAAACGGTTGAAACAACAAAGAAAATGTGCTATTATTAAGATATTATTAAAGAGAAATGTCGAATGTTGAGGAGTGGTTGATTTCACCCGGCGCTAACAGAGGCAACGTAATGATCAAAGGGGATGAGAATTCAAGAATTCTGCAAGTGAGTGCCATTGTTCAAAAGGAATCAAATGATAAGCTTTGCTGAATGAAATTATAGAATGAGGAGGAGCGATTTGGTATTGACTCGTTGGATGAATAACGAACTGTCAGCCATGAAATCAGACAACGTTTTATTATGATTGAATAAAAAGAAAAGAGGAATACCAATGAAAACGACAGTGCGAATAACGGTATTGATTATTGCTTGCTGCCTGCTGATGTGTATAGCTGCTTTTGCAGCAGGAAGCAGTTACACGAAACAACTGACAGCAAACTACGTCGGAATCACACTTGTGGTACACGGAGAAACCGTGACTCCGCAGGATGCCGCCGGGAACGCAGTTGAACCGTTTATCGTTGACGGAACAACCTACCTGCCCGTTCGCGCCGTGGCGGAAGCCTTGGGCGAGGAGGTCAGCTGGGACGGGGCGACCAAGACCGTCTACATCGGTGCCGCCCCGGAGGAAGAGCCGGCACCCGAACCTGAGCCTGAACCGACACCCGAGCCCGAGCCGGAGCCCGAACCCGAACCGACACCCGAACCGACACCCGAGCCGGTGGAAGTGGTGATTTCTCTTGATCAGATTTCATTCTCCTTATATGTGGGTGAGACAAAACAAGTAACAGCGACGGTCGAACCGCAGGGAACGCCTGTCACGTGGTCCAGCAGTAATCCGGCAGTCGCAACCGTTGACGCCAACGGTGTTGTAACGGCTGTTGCGGAGGGAAAAATCGACGTATTTGCGACTGCAGATAATAAAACAACATTCTGCACGGTAACCGTAATACCTGGGACGATCACGCTGGATCAGATCTCGATTTCCCTGGAGGTCGGCCAGACGAAACAGGTGACGGCGACGGTAATGCCGCAGGGAACGCCCGTCACGTGGTCCAGCAGTAATCCGGCAGTCGCAACCGTTGACGCCAACGGTGTTGTAACGGCTGTTGCTCCGGGCAAGATCGATGTCTATGCCGTTACGGGAAGCGCGCAGGCCTTCTGTACGGTCACGGTACCGGAGCCTAAAAAAGAGGACGTATTCAGTTTCCTTGAAGGGCAGGCAAGAACGAATGGAAGCAAAGGCGATAATAGCTACACATATGTTTATGAAACGAAAGTAGAAGGCGATTTAGTTTATAATTATGTTCTTCACTATGATCTCGAAGATGACCAGCTTGACCTCTCAGTATTTATCTCCGATGATGACACTTTGTGTTATATAATCGTTTTTGTCCCACGATCCTTGGGCGCTTCTTACAGTGCAGGTATATCGCTGGATGATTATGTTGGGCTCGTGAACCTGGATGCAAAAAACTACACGCGTAATGCGACGGTAAGCTTTTTCAGCAGCGATATACCAAGATCACTGACTTCAACTGCCACTTCTTTGTTTACGCTGGGACTCACCTTGAGCCTGGAGCATCTGGAGGCGGAATTGCTGCAGCCCAACGGCTATTCGTTGGCGGATATTGGTTTCACTTCCTTCAGTTAATTGAGTATCAACATGAATGATCCTTTCTGACGCCCGATATCCCATGAAAACCTGAAAACAGCCGCCCGGACGAACAGCTTTTGCGCTGCCGTCCGGGCGGCGATTTGACTTTTGCACGATTGGTTCTCTACCTTCGTCCCAGCTGCTTTTCCCAGGTCTTCACCGCCTGCTGCCGAAGGAAGCCTTCCATCGGTTCCAGCTCCTGCCCCTCGTCCCAGGCTTCCAGCGCCCGGAACTTCTTGCTAAATGCGGCGTCCATGCCCGGCGTTGACTTTTGCCCCTGCCGGTGATATGATGCTTGCGTTTCAGAGCATGCCGGCGTGGCGGAACAGGCAGACGCAGGGGACTTAAGTTCCCCCGGTGGCAACTGTGCGGATTCGCCCTCCGCCGCCGGCACCAAAGCAATATAATACGAACCTGTTTCCGATGGAAAATGCTCAACACCTTTGCTTGCGCGGATTCCAACCGCTCAGGCAGGTATGGATTTCACTGATTCAAGGATAATGAAAAGCATTGGGCTCTCATTTCGTTTCAAAAGGTGGCTTCACGATGAAAAAGCGTGTATTCAGCTTGCTGCTGATCCTGGCCCTGCTGATGTCCCTGTGGGTTACCGCCGGTGCGGTGGACCTGAATTACAAGGACAATGACGAGATCACCTACAAGGAAGCCGTGGCTGTGCTCTCCCGGGAGGGCGTTATCACCGGCTTTGAGGACGGCACCTTCCGTCCCAAAGAGACCCTGACCCGCAGCCAGGCATGCACCATCCTCACCAAAATCCTGGGGGGCCAGCCCAACGGCGAGGCGGATTTCACCGACGTGCGCCCCGGCTCCTGGTACGCCGGCTATGTGGCCTACTGCGCTTACAACGAGCTGGTGGCCGGCAACGGTGACGGCACCTTCAACCCCGCCGGACAGCTGACAGGGTCCGCCTGGAGCAAGATGCTCCTCACCGGCTTGGGCTATGACGCGGAGGCCTCCGGCATGCTGGGCAGGGGCTGGGCGACGGGGGTCGCCGCGCTGGCCTCCGAAGAAAGCCTCTATAACGACATCGAAAACTTTGACCCTGACAAGCCCGTGACCCGGGACGAAGCCTGCCAGATCGCCTACAACGCTATGTTCGACGGGCAGGTGCCGGAGCCGCCCAACAACATTCTCGCCCGGCTTTCCTATTCCTTCAGCAACACTCGCGGCGCTTTTTCCTATCCGAATCCTTATCAGATCCCCATGGAGATCTTCCGGCTGGTCTACGGGGACGAGATCAAGGCTCAGAAAATGTATGAGAAGTTCGGCAACTGGGGCGGCAACTGCTACGGCATGGTGTCCACCGCCGGCATCCTCTATCAGTACGGCAACGGCATCAGCCCCAGCGACTTCAACAGCCTATCGGCAACGCCCGGCGGCCTGAGCGTTTCGGACCGGAGCAGATCCCTGTCCCTCAGCCTGACCCAGTTCATCGAAGCGCTGCACGTGTCCCAGCTCTCCGAGGAGCTGAATGAGGTGAAATACGAAAACTGGAACGACCTGAACGGTCTCGTCGCCAAGGTGAAAGAAGCCGGTGAGAGCGGGAAAGCGCCGGTGCTGATCTGTGCCTGGGGGCCCGAGGGCGGCCATGCCATCATGGGCTACGACGTGGAGGAGGTCAATTCCTCCGAAAGCCGGGTTTTGGTGTATGACCCCAACTATCCTATGGATCACTGTTATATCACCCTCACCAAGAGCGGCGGGAGCTACACCGGCTGGAGCTATCCCATCAGCTATAACATGATCTGGAACGACATGAACGGCGCTATGTCCTATATTCCTTATGCGGATTACTACCAGGGCTGGCAGAACCGGAAGGGCTCCGTCATCACCTCCGACATGCTGTTCATGACCGTCAGCGACGACGCTGTGATCTATGATGAAAACGGCAATCGCGCCGCGGAGGTCTGGAACGGCAAGGTGAACGTTTATCAGGAAAACATCTATCCCATGCGGAATATCGGCATCGTGCTGGATGATAACGGCCTTCCCAGCACGGAGATCACCATCTGGCTCCCCGGCCACAGTTATTCCGTGAAGCACAGCGGCAGCGGCGAGTTCACCGTGGAGCTGACGGAGAAGACCCAGACAGCCAGCGTCACCACCACAGCCTCCTCCGTGGACCTGAACGTGGAGGACGGCAGCGCGCTTCGCACGGTCAGCATTCCCTCCAGTGAGCAGGGCGCGACCTACACCATCGTCGTTCGCTCCTCCATGGAGGAGGACGGCGGAGCGGCCTCCATCCGCCTGTCGGGAACCGTAACCGACAGCGGTGTGACCGCGGGATCCGACAGCGGCACTCTTGTCACCGATGGTGCGGACCCCGGCAGGGACACCCTTTATGTGGACGATCGACCGATCTATGAGGGTGAGCCGGAACATGGCGGCGATACTGCTTCTCCAATAAACTATTATAAAGTCTTCAATATTGATATTTCCTCTTGGGATGAAGCGGAAGAGTATTGTGAATCATTGGGAGGACACCTGGCAACCTTAACGTCTGAGGAAGAAAACGATTATGTATATCTAATGATGAGAAATGCCGGGTTTACAAGCGCCTATTTTGGACTTACGGACCAAGACAATGAAGATATCTGGACATGGATAACCGGAGAACAAGTATCCTATTTGAATTGGCATTTAGATGAACCAAGCAACGATAACCAGAACGAGAACTATGCCATGTTCTACTTTAAATACAGCGATGGAACATGGAATGACGGTGATTTCGGCGGTCAAACGGAGAACGGCGGAATTGCTTTTATCTGTGAATGGGATACAGAGGATGCGTACAGAAGCTATCTGCGGTCAAGGAATATGACGCTGAATGACATAACGGCTTATCCTGACTTAACGGTACGTGTGTGTGAAGAAAGCGGCGGTCACAATATTGACGTGAATGGAACAGCATATCAAAACGCGACGCTGTTCGATGCGAGCCTGTCAGCGAGGCATACCTATGAGTTGTCCGAACAGTATTCACGCCTGACAGGATGTGTGTTTGTCCCGCAGATCGCTCAGCCGGGAAAAGACGAATGGATTAAGTTCTATCTCGACGGCAAGTTGGTTTGGAGTTGGGATGGGCTCACAAATGACGATCCGCCGGTTGGATTCGATATTGACCTGTCAGGCGCATCAACATTGACCATTGAAACCGGCAATGAGGGCAGCTTCAGTTGTGGGTATCTCATTTTAGCTGATACTCAGCTTACCATTTTTTGAGAATCATGTATTATTGATTTGCTGGGAGTAAAAGGGGGCTTACTTCCCCAAACAAGGGGAAACATGTTTGACGCTTGCCGTTTTTGCAGAATGGTCGAATATACTCATGGGCCGGTGAAGCAAATCACTTCACCGGCCCATGATTATCGTAAAAGCCCCGCAGCGTTCGCGGCAAAAGGCAGAAAACAGGAAGAGAAAATGAAAACCTCCCGTTTGTCGGATAAGCTTTGACATACGGGAGGATCCTGTCAACAAATCGTTTACAATCGCAGGACGTTGTATTACTATTTCAATACAAGGAGGCGAGGTTATGGCAAAAGAGTCAACGATGCAGCTGCGGATGGATTCCGAGATGAAAGAACAGGTGGAAGCCCTTTACCGGAGCATGGGAACGAGCTTTGCCGAGGCGATCCGGATCTTCGCGGCGAAGAGCCTTATGGTGAACGGGCTGCCGTTTTCAATGACCTTATCCAGAGAAGCTTCCCATGTATCTGTTTCAGATTTGGCGGGTTCTCTGCGCAGCTACGCCACACCGGAGAAGCTGGAGGGGGAACCTTCTGCGCTGCATGACGCATTCCGCAGAGCGGCCATGGAGAAGCATGAGGGGAAGCAGGAATGCTGATCGACGCAAATGTCATCCTCCGTTAATCATATGAAGGAAATCAAGAGCTTTCAGTTTTCTGTAGCCATGTATCAGCTTTTATCGCCGTGTAAAATGGAAA
>JAEEGL012322116.1_pt1 | contig 12491 bp, 12 predicted proteins | sample 9134231 | NCBI WGS metagenome assembly JAEEGL01 (sample SAMN16246548, study PRJNA631951) | gut metagenome | biome: gut microbiome; feature: rumen; material: fiber-attached | host: Bos | place: Iran: Karaj | collected 2018-10
GGCCAAATGGCTGAAGATGACCGCTACCAAGAAGCGCGATATCATCGACTCCCTGGGCTGCACTGTTCCCGAGATTGTTCCTACTCAGGAGATGCGCCAGGAGCGTTTCGACAACTGGCAGCTGACCGACGATCACGGCATGCATATCTTTGGTGTGGCCAAGGATCAGAACGGCAAGGAGTACTATATGGTACAGAACTCATGGGGTAAGACTGGCGACTACAAGGGTATCTGGTATATGACCAAGACCTTCATAGCTGCCAACACGATGGACTTCCTCGTCAACAAGAACGCCATCCCTGCTGAAATCCGCAAGAAGTTAGGATTGTAAGTGTAAACAAAGGTAAGCTATGAAACGGTTGACCGTCTTACTGACCGTGTGTCTGATGGTGCTGGCCACCTCAGCACAAGACGATGCCCGCCAATGGTTAAAACAAGGTGAGTGGCGCTGCGGGTTTACTAAAGCAAAACCGCATAAAACACTAAACACCAGCGAGTTCTATTCTCAGTACAAGAAGAACCCAAAGCAATGGGAGACTCTCTTTCAGTGGTTGCGTGACACCGATCTGGAAACCATCCCCAAGGGCAAGCATCCTATCCCCAATTCTACACTTGTTGCCAGTGTTGAGGATTCGGAGAACAGTCCATTGGAGAAGCGTAACACCGAGAGTCATCGCCGCAAGATAGACTTCCAGTTGGTGGTTCGAGGTACTGAGGGCTTTGCCTTGCTTGATCATGAGTCAAGCACCGTCAGTCAGCCTTATGACGAGAAGAAGGATGTCATGCGCTATCACTACGTGCGCGAGAAGACGCATTTCTTCAATGTCAAAGGCGGTCAATTTGTCATTTTCTTCCCCTCCGATTGGCACATCGCCAAGGTTCAGACCAAGAAGAAGGACCAGCAGATTCGTGTCATCGTGGTCAAGATGGACTATGTGGAGTAGTCTTGCCGATTTCCATACCGACAAGAAAATACAAACATAAATGCAATTTAAATGGAATTACGAACCTCCTACACCGGAAAGACAGCAGGCGGCTAAGGAACTGGCCGAGAAGATCGGGATGAGTCCCGTTCTGGCCGGTTTACTCATTCAGCGCGGCATCAAGACGGAGAGCGCAGCGAAGCGATTCTTCCGCCCGATGCTCAGCGAACTGATAGACCCGTTCCTGATGAACGATAAGGACGTAGCAGTAGACCGTCTGAACGACGCAATGGGGCGCAAGGAGCGCATCATGGTCTATGGTGACTACGATGTTGACGGCTGTACGGCGGTTGCATTGGTCTATAAGTTTCTGCAACAGTTCTATTCGAACATCGACTATTACATTCCCAACCGCGAAGGCGAGGGCTATGGGGTAAGCCGACAGGGAGTAGACTATGCAGCAGAGACAGGAGTAAAACTCATCATTGTGCTCGACTGCGGCATCAAGGCCATCGAGGAGATTGCCTATGCCAAACAGCGGGGCATCGATTTCATCATCTGCGATCATCACGTGCCTGACGACGAATTACCACCAGCAGTAGCCATTCTCAATCCTAAGCGCGTCGATTCCACCTATCCCTTCAAACACCTGTGTGGATGTGGGGTGGGCTTTAAACTGATGCAGGCCTTTGCCAAGAACAATGGCATACCCTTCGCACGCCTCATCCCCCTACTCGATTTTTGTGCAGTATCTATTGCTGCCGACCTGGTGCCGGTGGAGAGTGAGAACCGCATCCTAGCCTTCCATGGTCTGAAACAGCTCAACCAGACCCCCAGCACGGGACTGAAAGCAATCATCGAGATCTGCGGTCTCACCAACCGTGAACTGACCATGACAGAGATCATGTTCAAGATTGGTCCGCGCATCAACGCCTCAGGACGCATGCAGAACGGCCGTGAAGCGGTCGAGTTGCTGGTAGAACGCGACTTGCAGAAGGCGCTGACCGATGCTACGCGCATCAATGAGCTGAACGAACAACGCAAGGATGTCGACAAGCAGATGACCGAAGAGGCCAACGAGATTGTAGCCCGTCTGGAGAGCCAGCAGCACATGCAGAGTATCGTGCTCTACGACGAAGGCTGGAAGAAAGGCGTGGTGGGCATCGTAGCTTCCCGACTGACGGAACTGTATTTCCGTCCTACGGTAGTACTGACCATCATCGATGGCATTGCCTCAGGCTCTGCCCGTTCAGTGGCAGGCTTCGATATCTACGATGCGGTGAAGTCATGTCGTGACCTGCTGGAGAACTTCGGAGGCCACACCTATGCAGTAGGTCTGACACTTCGTCAGGAGAATATCCCTGAGTTCCGACGCCGTTTTCAGGAATATGTCAACAACCACATCCTGCCCGAACAGACGCAACAGACCATGGATATCGACATGGAGCTTAACTTCCAGGACATCTCCAAGCGCCTGCTCAACGAGTTGAAGCGACTCGCCCCTCATGGACCAGGTAATGCCAAGCCCCTGTTCCTGACGCGTCGTGTCTATGACTACGGCACGTCCAAGGTGGTAGGTCGCCATCAGGAGCATATTAAACTCGAACTGGTCGACTCAAAGTCGGCTGTTGTCATGAACGGCATCGCCTTTGGACAGTCGGCTGCCGCTCGCTACATCAAGAGTAAGGGCTCGTTCGATATCGTATACACCATCGAGGAGAACACCTACAAGCGCGGTGAGATACAGCTACAGATAGAAGACATCCGTCCTACCGAGGATGAAGAGCAGCTATAGGCAGATTCTGAACCGATATTGGGGCTACGATGACTTTCGCGGCATTCAGCAGCAAATCATCGAGTCGATAGGCAGTGGTCACGACACACTGGGACTGATGCCTACTGGTGGTGGTAAGTCCATCACCTTTCAGGTGCCAGCACTGTCTATGGAAGGGGTATGTCTCGTGGTCACCCCACTGATCGCACTGATGAAGGACCAGGTGCAACACCTCCAACGGCTGGGCATACGTGCGGAGGCCATCTACAGCGGTTTACAACAGAACGATATCCTGCGCATCCTGGAGAACTGCATTTTCGGTGGTGTCAAATTGCTCTATGTATCGCCCGAACGTCTGTCCTCACCACTCTTCCAGACCAAGTTGCGTCACATGCGCATCTCCTTCATCACGGTTGACGAGGCTCACTGCATCTCCCAATGGGGCTATGATTTCCGTCCCTCATACCTGGAGATTGCCAAGATTCGCGACATCCATCCCGAAGCTCCTGTGCTGGCCTTGACGGCTACGGCTACTCCCGCTGTGGTTGACGATATTATTCTGAAATTAAAAGCCCGCGATAAACAGGAAGAGACGTCTTTCCATGTCTTCCGCATGTCGTTCGAGCGCAAGAACCTGACTTATCTGGTCAGCCAGACGCACGACAAGCCCGAAGAACTGGTACACCTGTTCCAACTCTACCAAGGGGCTGCCATTGTCTATGTGCGCAGTCGTCGTCGTGCCCGTGAGGTTGCCGAATACCTCATGGAAGCCGGTCTCAGTGCCACCTTCTATCATGCCGGACTCGACCATGCCGAGAAAGACAAGCGTCAAGAGGATTGGCAGCAGGACCGCACACGTATCATGGTAGCCACCAATGCTTTCGGAATGGGTATTGACAAGCCTGACGTGCGGCTGGTTGTCCATTACGACTGTCCTGACTCCATCGAGGCCTATTTCCAGGAGGCCGGACGTGCCGGACGCGATGGACTCCCCGCACAAGCCATTCTGCTCTATAACCATGGTGACCGGGCGAAACTGGAGCGTCGCATCAGCGAGGCCTTCCCCGAGAAAGACTATATCCGTCAGGTATACGAACACCTAGCCTACTTCTTCCAGATAGCCACAGGCGACGGCTATGGTGTCAGTCGTGAGTTTAACATCGAACTGTTCTGTCAGCGTTTTCATCACTTCCCCATTCGCGTACATGCTGCGCTGCAGTTGCTGGAGCGAGCAGGCTATATCGAATACGATGAGGAAGCCGACCATCAGGCTCGTGTCAGATTCCTAGTCAGTCGCGACGACCTGTATCGCCTCAACCAGGTGTCAGACCAAGAGGAACGTGTCATCGTGGCCCTGTTGCGCAGCTATGGCGGTCTTTTTGCCGACTACGGCTTCATTGACGAGAGCATCGTGGCCCAGCAGGCTGGACTCACCCCTCCACAGACTTATGAGATACTGAAAGCACTCTCCCTGCGCCATCTGCTACACTTTATCCCACAACGCAACATGCCTTATATCCGTTACCTGCAGCGTCGTGAGGACAGCGAAAACGTGCAGTTGCCACCTGCTGTCTACGAGGAGCGTCTGGCCCAGTATAAGGAGCGTATTCATGCCATGATTCATTATGCCCAGTCAGACCACCCTTGTCGCTCACGTCAACTCTTGGCATACTTCGGTGAACATAGCGATCACAACTGCGGCCAGTGTGACGTGTGCCGGTCAACTGCCGAGGAGGCACCATCGGCAACCCAGCATATCCTCCAGCTGCTCTCCGACCGCAAAGCACATCCTGTCAGTGAGTTAGCCACACTACCATACCCGCAGGATGCCATCAACGCTGCTGTAGCAGAGCTGATCAGCGAAGAATACATCCAGCAACGCGATGGACTCGTGGAGCTGTCTTAACCCAGAAAACTATTGTACTATCTTAAAACGCACGCGGAACGAGTGTTCCTGCTCATCCCAGTTGGTGCCTAACATCTCAAAACGGCCAATCTGACCCGTAGAGCGCACGTGTTTCCCGATACAAGGACACACATCGAAATCACCGATACGCACCAGTCTGATGGTGTCTGAGGCATCAGCAGGCAAACGGTCCTGACGAATCTCCTCAGGCAGCTCCTCTCGCTGGCAGAACTCGAAGTTGACAGGCAGGTCCTCTTCTATCAGACGCTGCATCTCACGTTCTATCTCCTTCTCTTCCTGGCGCGAGGGCTTATGGTCCAGCAGAAAACTCATCTTACTCTTCTTACGCTCGATATGCGCATTGTGCGAGCGCTCACAGCCGAAGAGGCGGATCATCACCTGGTTGAGCAGATGCTCAGCGGTATGCGCTGGCGGAAACTCCTCCTTGTTATGGTCGTTCAGAATGTATTCATCCATATCGTGTTATAGCTTGATTTTCCAGACACGTCCACTATAGGCACCTACCTCCATACGAACGGCTCCATCGCGCTTCATACTCATGGCCAGCTTCTCTTTTGTCAGCAGGTCTGTGGCAATGACCTTCTTCTCCTTCATGGTGAGGAAGTCGAAAGCATGTGAAGGCACGTTGACATTGATGGTGACATCACTGCCGTCAAAGTTGACCACTACGAGCAGCAGTTCACCTTCAGCACGACGCAGGAACGCATATTGGCGCTGCAGGTGACTGTTGACATACATGAGGTCGAAGAACACCCCCTCAGCCACAGTCTTCTCCTGACGGGCAATATGCATGGTTTTCACATGGATGTCATGCAGTGCTTTCTCTTGTTCCGTCAACTGACCACTGGCAGCCCGACACAAGGTGTCAACGCTCCAATAGTCGAAGATGGTGGTACGTCCGTCATTCCCACTGAATCCCTCGCGGTCCATGCCCCGTTCACCATATTCCTCACCAGCATACAGCATGAAGGGATTCTGCTGCATCAGCAGCGAAGCCATCATGGCAGGCACACCCTTCTGGGCATCGGCTGCAAAGAAGTCGCTGGCAATACGCTGTTCATCGTGATTCTCCAGGAAATAGAGCATGTGGTCACGGATATCATCCGTCTGCTGCCAGGCATGACTGATCGCACAGGCAGGAGCCTGTCCGCAGATGACGCTGCGCATGGTGTCATACATACCCACCTTGTCGTAGAGCCAGTCGAAGCCCGAGGCCAGGTAGTGACGATACTCATGGGGGTTATACACCTCACCTACAAAGACGATGTGCTTGAATTTCTTCTTAACGATGGTGGTAGCATATTGCCAGAACTCAGCAGGCACCATCTCAGCCATATCACAGCGGAATCCGTCGATGCCTTTCTTAGCCCAGAACAGCAGGATATCCGTCATCTTCAGCCAGGTATCAGGAATCGGGTCAAAATGCCCAATACGCCCTGCATAGTAGTCAACACCATAGTTCAGCTTCACCGTTTCATACCAGTCGTTCTTACCCGGCGCATTGTCAAAGTGGTCGTTACCCGTAGCCTTGGCGGGCATCTCCAGATAAGGCTCCCGTTCTCCTTGATAGAGGTCGAAATATGGGTCGAAACGCTGTCCCGGACAGTAGTAGAAGTTGTTCTGAGGGTCAAATCCCATCATGCAGTCATCCGTCTCACCCAGGTCCTTCACCTTCTTAGGCTTGCAGACAGAGTGATACTGACGTGCCACGTGGTTGGGCACAAAGTCGATGATGACCTTCAGACCAGCCTCATGCGTGCGCTGTACCAGCTGTTCAAACTCCTTCATGCGCTGCTTTACATCCACAGCCAAGTCAGGGTCTACATCATAATAGTCGGTGATGGCATAAGGCGATCCAGCCCTACCCTTCACAATGGCCGGATGCTGGCGGGGTATCCCATACTTGGTATAATCCGTCTGGGTAGCATGACGGATGATACCCGTATACCACACATGACTGATACCCTTCTTCTGGATATCCTTCAACACCTGAGGGGTGAAATCAGCCATCTTACCACAACCATTTTCGGCAATCGTGCCGTTCTCTTTGCGAGAAAGGTTGCGATTGCCGAAAAGACGGGTAAAAATCTGATAGACAATTATTTTTTCCATCAGCTTCAATTTTATCTTTATTCTATTCCATGAGCTGCCACCTCACGATTGATCTTGGCAATCATGCCCTGCAGCGCCTTGCCAGGACCACACTCTGTGAAGTCGTCAGCACCATCCTGAATCATGTTCTGCACACACTGTGTCCAGCGTACCGAACTGGTCAGCTGAGCGATCAGGTTCTGCTTGATCTCAGCAGGATCAGTATGAGGCTTACCATCTACATTCTGGTATACAGGACACTTGGGAGCCTTAATCTCTGTCTTCTCGATAGCTGCCTGCAGCTCATCCTTGGCAGGCTGCATCAGTGGAGAGTGGAAAGCACCACCCACCTTCAGAGGCAGTGCACGCTTGGCACCAGCAGCCTTCAGCTGTTCGCAGGCCTCATTGATAGCCTCTACGTTACCGCTGATGACCAGCTGGCCGGGGTTGTTATAGTTGGCGCAAACCACGACATTACCCTCGCGGTTGATACCTGCGCAGATCTCTTCTACTTTCTCGTCGGGCAGACCAATGATGGCAGCCATTGTTGAGGGCTGTGCCTCGCAAGCCTTCTGCATAGCCATAGCACGTGCATAAACCAGTTTCAGACCATCCTCAAAGGAGAGTGCACCAGCAGCAGTCAGTGCCGAGAACTCACCCAGTGAGTGTCCAGCGGTCATCTTAGGATCGAAAGCCTCGCCCATGCAGATCGCGCTGATGACGCTGTGCAGGAATACGGCGGGCTGTGTCACCTTGGTCTGTTTCAGATCTTCGTCAGTACCCTCAAACATGATGTCGGTAATGCGATAACCCAGAATCTCGTTAGCCTTCTCAAACAATTCTTTTGCCTTCTCATTGTTGTCGTACAGGTCCTTGCCCATACCTACAAACTGTGCTCCCTGTCCGGGAAAAACAAATGCTTTCATTATCTTCTTGATTTTAATATGTTCAAAAACGCTGCAAAGGTACGATTAAACGAGCAAAATGCAAAATAAATCCGGATTTATTTTCATTTTCGAGTGGAAGCACCTTCGAGACAAAGTCTCAAAGATACGATTTTTTTTCAGAATGCCACACTTTTAATGCCAAATCTTTGTTACACCCCAAAAAGAACACAATACGCGACGAAAAAACTTTGTCGTTTCAAAAATTTTTCTTAATTTTGCACCCGATTTTATATAAATCGGTTTAAAAAGTGCAATAAATAGCCATGCAGTTGTGACTACAAGCAGCGACATAACCATCAGCCCCGTATGCGACAAGCGCAGCATGCGTGATTTCCTTCGGGTGCCTGAAGGCATATACCGCGGATGTCCGCAGTATGTGCCCGATTGGCAGTCCGACACCATCAATTTCTTCAACCCCAGGAAAAATCCCGGTTTGGAGTTCTCTGATGTCCAGGGCTTTGTAGCCTATCGTCACGAGGAGGCCGTAGGTCGCATTGTGGGCATTATCAACCGCAGGGCCAACGAGCGCTGGCAGGTCAAAAACGTCCGTTTCTCGATGATTGAGTTCATCGATGATCTCGCAGTATCGCGTGCCTTGATAGCCGCTGTAGAGCAGTGGGGACGCGAGCAGGGCATGCAGAAGTTGCAAGGTCCGATGGGCATCACTGACTTCGACAAGGAAGGCATGCTGGTTGAAGATTTCCACCTGACGGGGGCACTCAGTTCCTACTACAATCTGGAATACTATCCGCGCCACATGGAGCAGTTGGGCTTACAGAAAGAGGCCGACTGGCTGCATATCCGCATCAACATCCCCGAGGAGGTACCTGCCAAGTACGCCCGTGTGGCTCAGTACTGTCGCGAACAGATAGGACTGCGCGTGGTGAAGAAGACTGCCCACGAGCTCATAGAGGGCGGTTTCGGCCACAAGGTGTTCCAACTGCTGAACGAGGCATACAAGCCCATCTTCGGCTATTCGGAACTGTCACACGCACAGATCGACGACTTCCTTCACGAATATGTGCCGCTGATTGACCTGAAGCTGATACCTTTCATCCTCAACGACCGCGATGAGCTGGTAGGGGTAGCAGTGACGATGGGCAGTATAGCCGGTGGCATGCAGAAGGCACACGGCAGGATGTGGCCCATGGGCTGGTGGCACATGCTCAAGTCGCTAAAACTGAAAACCGAGGATCATACCGAGATGTTGCTCATTGCCGTACGCCCCGACTATCAGGGCTATGGGGTGAACGCTTTGTTCTTCGATGATCTCATACCTATATATAATAGGTGTGGGTTCCACTGGGCTGAAACGGGTCCACAGCTGGAGGACAATGTGCGTGAACTGTCGCAATGGAAGCCTCTGCATCCCGAGTTCGTCAAACGCAGGAGATGCTATTATAAGAAATTAGGAATTAGGAATTAGGAATTAAGAAGTAAGATATATATATCAAGAAATGGAAAAGAGAGTAGTAATCACAGGAATGGGCATCTGGTCATGCTTAGGTGTGACCCTCGACGAGGTGCGCCAGTCTTTGTACGACGGCAAGAGTGGCATTATCTATAGCCAGGAACGCATGGACGCTGGTTTCCGTTCACCGTTTTGTGCCAATGTGCCAAAAGCCGATTTGAAACCGTTTGTAAACCGTAACTTCCGCCAGTTCATGCCCGAGGAGGCCCAGTATGCCTATATGGCTACGAAGGACGCCCTGGCAGCCGCTAAGCTGGAGCAGGACTATATCGACAGCCATGAGGTGGGTATCATCTATGGTAACGACTCAGTAGCCGAAGCTACGATGATAGCCCTCGACAAGTTCCGCCAGTTTGGCTCTACAGCAGCCTGTGGCAGTGGTGCCATCTTCCAGTCGATGAACTCGACGGTGACCATGAATCTGGCTTGTCTGTTCCACCTGAAGGGTATCAACCTGACTGCATCTGCAGCCTGTGCATCAGGCTCACAGTCTATTGGTCTGGCTTGGCTGCTCATCAAGAATGGCCTGCAGGACTGTGTGGTATGTGGTGGTGCCCAGGAAGCCAACATGTTTGGTGTGGCTTCATTCGATGGCATCCAGTCATTTGCCCTGCGTGATGACAATGACCCCTCCAAGGCTAGCCGTCCTTTCGATAGCCAGCGCAATGGTCTTGTTCCTGGCGGTGGTGCTGCAACCCTGGTGGTCGAGAGCTACGAGAGTGCTGTGAAGCGCGGTGCTCCTATTCTGGCCGAGATTGTCAGCTGGGGTTTCTCTGGCAATGGCGACCATATCTCTACGCCTAACGTAGAGGGTCCTGCCCGCTCTTTGGAGCTCTGTCTGGAGAAGAGTGGCATCAACATCCGCGAGATTGGCTATGTCAATGCTCACGCCACTTCCACCAAGATTGGCGACAGCCGTGAGGCTCAGGCTATTGCCCGCATCTTTGGCGACTATCGTGTGCCTGTTACCTCTACCAAGAGCCAGACGGGTCATGAGATGTGGATGGCCGGTGCCTCAGAGATTATCTACTCCATGCTGATGATGAAGAACGACTTCATTGCTGGTAATGTCAATTTCGAGAATCCTGATGAGGAGACGGCCTGTGTCAATGTGCTCCCCGAGACCAAGGAGGCTCACTTCGACATCTTCCTCAGCAATTCCTTCGGCTTTGGAGGAACCAATTCGACACTGATCGTGAAGAATATGTAAATTGAAAATTGAAAAATAAATAATAAATTGTAAATACTTAAATTGTAAATTAACATGATGACAAGAGAAGAAATCATTGAGCAGGTAAACAGCATGCTCGCCGACGAGTTTGAAGTAGAACAGAGTGAATTCACCCCCGATGCCAACCTGAAGGAGACCCTTCAGCTCGACAGCATCAATCTGGTAGACCTCATCGCCCTGGTGCAGATGACCTACAAGATTACCATCCCCGTAGGTGACCTGAAGCAGATCCAGACCTTCAGCGATCTGTACGATTACATTGAGCAGCATCAGGCCTAATGCATATTCAAGGCGAAGATATCAAGCGGCTCATCCCGCAACGCGCTCCATTCATGATGGTCGACGAGTTTGAGTCAGGTGACGACAGTCATGCCGTCACCCGACTGACCATTGCGAAGGACAATTACTTCATGCTGACAGACGGTACGATGGCTACTACCGGACTGATAGAGCATATGGCCCAGTCGTGTTCTGCATTGGCTGGCAGCCGCTCTGACGGTAGTGCAGCCCCTGTCGGGATGATTGCTGAAGTCAAGCATTTCCTATGCTCCCGTCGCCCCGAGGCTGAAGAGACGCTGCAGACCGAGGTGTCTTTCAATATGACCTTCGGACAGATGACACTGGCTCACTGCACCTGTATCTCCAAGGGTGAGACGATAGCAGAGGTCGACTTAAAAATCTTTATGCAATAGAACCTGCTTATGACGACGTTTTTCATCAGACTGTTCACCTTCTTCCGCGACCATCGCCCCATCTACTGGCTGTCGATGGCTGCTCTGTTCCTGTTCTTTGGCTATTTTGCCATGCAGATTCATCTGGAGGAGGATATCGACAAGCTGATGCCGTCGTCGAAGAATGAGGATGGTACCACCAAGTTGGCATTTGCCGACTTGAAAATCAAGGATAAGGTCTTCTTGCTTTTCGAAGCAAAATCTAACCTCTCATCTCTCACCTCTAATCTCTCATCTCTCACCTCTGATCTCTCATCTGTCTGCGACCAGTTCGCAGACTCCTTGCAAAAGGACTCAACGCTCATCGAGGACATTTTTTACCAGCTGGATGAAGACCTGATGCCCGAGGGTATCGACTACCTGACGGAGCATCTCCCATCCTATATCCAGCCCGCTGCCTATGCAGCCTTCGATACCCTGCTCACTGCTGAGCATATGAAGGCGCAGATGCAGCAGAACCGGGAAGACCTAGAGAGCGAGTTTGGCGAGATGTTCCCCGACCTGATCCAACTCGACCCCATAGGCATGCGCACCGTGTTGGCCCAACAGCTGAAGCCCCTGCTCAGTGCTGGCAGCTATCAGACCATTGAGGGTCATTTCTTCGTGCCCGACTCTACGGTATGCATCGCTTTCCTGACGCCCCGTTTCTCATCCACCAATACTGGTCAGGGCTCTGCGCTCTTTGAGCGCCTGAATACCTTGCGCGCCACCTTTGCCCAGAGCCATCCTGACATCGATATCAGCTACCATGGCACACCCGCCAGTGGCTATTACAACTCCTCACAGATCAAGCACGACCTGACGACGACCATTGCCGGAGCATTGGTGTTGGTACTCCTCTTCCTGCTGGTCTGCTTCCGTCGCTGGAACACTATTCCCCTACTCCTCCTGCCTGTTGTCTTTGGCACCTTGTTCGGTTTGAGCATGATGTATTGGATCAAGGGCGAGTTCTCGCTGTTGGCTCTGGGCATCGGAGGTGTCGTACTGGGCGTAGCCCTGAGCTATGTACTCCATGTGCTGACCCATCATCAGTATGTAGGCGATGGTATCCAACTGTTACACGACCAGGTGAAGCCCGTCTTCCTGGGCTGTCTCACCACCATAGGCTCCTTTGCGGGTCTGATCTTCATCAACACAGCTCTGTTGCAAGATTTCGGACTCTTTGCAGCCTTTGCCATCTTGGGCACAACCCTTTTCTCGCTGGCCTATCTGCCACCGATATTAAGTGAAAAGATAAAAGTGAAAAGTGAAAAATAAAAAGCTTTTCCTGCTTTTATCGACCAGGTCAACCGGTATCCGTTTGACCGCAACCGCATACTCATTATCATCATCACCATCCTCTCGCTGGTGTGCATAGGTGCCTATCTGAAGGAGGGCACTCGCTTAGATGCCGATA
>JAEEGL013467734.1_pt1 | contig 12491 bp, 16 predicted proteins | sample 9134231 | NCBI WGS metagenome assembly JAEEGL01 (sample SAMN16246548, study PRJNA631951) | gut metagenome | biome: gut microbiome; feature: rumen; material: fiber-attached | host: Bos | place: Iran: Karaj | collected 2018-10
ATCCCATGTGTAACGATCAAAGAGGGGTAGGTCGAAGCCAGTTGTACGGTCCGACATCTGCAAGCCCTCTTCCACCACTAAGGAAACCATTGTAACCCTGGGCGGGTCGTAATTGAGTTTGTATTTCTTTTCCATAGGCAGGATTATTATTTATCGTATTGTACAAGCATAAAAAAATCGTGGAAGTTTCCATGTATAGCAACATAAAACACTGGTATATAAAAAGAAAGCCCGCCTTATACTTTAAGCGGGTAACAAATCAGTAACAATAATGGCTTTTATAGTGCCATCGGTGGCGGGCTTTCAGGGTGCAAAGATACAACTTTTTTTGGCAATTACACCATTTTTCTGCTTGGTGGGGGTGCTGCTGCGGTTGGTTGATACACCGACGTATCAAAATGGCTTTGCAAATGTACCACAATATCAATTTATTGTATAGGCACAACGTGTATAAAATACACCGCTGTATCAATCTGCTGCCAGTCCTCCCGCCGTGGGGGTGGTGTCTATAATGGTGTAGGGGTACCCAAGTATCCCCCGCTGCATAGGGGTTTCAATTCCCCCTTGCCATCCCCCTTACCGTTATGAAAGGTACTACTGCCCCAAAAATTTTGCATCATGTTTGCTGCCGTGCTTGGCTCTCTCCATCGGTCGGGCGTGTGTTTACGCTTTCCCCTGTGGGGTCATTAACTGCTCTGCCACATTCCCCAACGCTGCCACCACCTCTGCGTGGGTGTCGGCTGCGGTTCTGCCGTCCCCTCTCTGCTGCTTCCAATCATAGAAACGTTGAAAGTTGCCACTTTCCATAATAAACAAATAAGCCTCGTTCTTGGTATTCATTTCTTCTTCAAATCGTGCCATAACTTCACTAATGGCACATTCAAAGGGTGATAGTTGTTGCTCCATTTTCCAATTGATTTTAGGAGTTAATAAAATACCCCTGCTTGGGTGTCCTCGGCTCAATTGGTTGCCGTGTGGCCGTTTCCAGTTCCACCACCATACAGGGGCAAAATTGCCAGTTCCACAACAGCCCGCTGTGGCTGCTGCCAATTGATTTTAGGAGTTGCAAAGGTACAATCTTTTTTCCATCTACCAAAATATTTTTGCATCGGTGCCGCCACCGTGGTGTCATAATTGCCGCCTGTGGCGTGGTTTGCACCCTCGGCGGTTGGTTGCCCACAGAAACAGAAAAAGCCCCAAATCGGGGCTGTTTTGTGGCTCATTGGGCAAATTTTGGGTGTTCTCTCCTTTATGGTGTGCATTATTCCCCGCCGCTGGTCAAGTCCTCCAAGTACTCGGCTGGTATTTCCTCGCTGTCCTGCGGCAATACTACACCGTTCTGCCATAACCTGTGTTTCCTGTTGTAGTCCACACAACACCCAATTTCTTTCAGTCGGTGGCAATCCATAGGGTAGCTACATTTGTTCAACCTCCTCAACTCGCTTTCTATCTCCTCAATACTCCTGCCTTTTATGTCAATCCATTCTGAAAGCGTTTCACTATCCATAAAGCCCTGTTTCAGCCATTTCAGCAACTCGATACGCTTTGCCCTGTCAATCGGTATATTCATTGCTGCCGCTCCTTTCTATGGCGGTGTACTGTCGCTTTGTTGATAAGACGGTGAAATTGCATCAGCTCATCGTCTGTGAAGTCGGCAAAGTCATAACTGCCGCCATCCGCCAGCAAATGGCCATCTTCAAGGGTTTTCAGTTCCTCGGTGTCTATACACCCATTTTTCAGCCAGTGCAATAGCACCATCTTTGTTTTTCTGTCAAGTTCAATCTTCATCGTCTATGTCTTTTGTCAGTTGGTTTACTATGGTGTTCAGCTGGTCATCTGTGAGGGTGGAGAAATCCACCTCGGCACTTACCGCCTGTTGCTTGGGTATCACATATTGCATCAGCTTTTCCAACATCTGTAACCGCTCCTTTGGTTCAAGGGCTTTCAAATCCCGCTCCATCTGTCGGCGGTTCTTGTCTATCACCGTGGAAAGCCACTGCCTAACGTCTTGGGTTATCTTGTTGGGCTTTCCCTTTGGTCTGCCGTTGGGGTTGTTGGTCTTACCTTTTTCCATTGTCGGCCTCCTTTTCTTTCAGACAGACGGTGCCAGCCGTGGGGTTGCCCCGCCGCCTCCCATATTCAAATCTCACAACATTGACAACGTGGTTATACTTGCAATTGGCACATTCGATTGTGTTCTTATATCTGCCAGCAATATAATTGCACTCTCTTTTCTGTGTTTCCATGTCTGTAAATCTTTGTTTTTTTCAGAAATCAGTTTTACCAAAATTTGGTAACAAATCCACCTTACTATATAGACAAAAACAATTTTTCACCTTGCATATTTGGCCACATTAGCAACCGCCTTTTCAATCTCCAGTATCAGGTCAATGTCACCCTCGGCGGGTGTCTGCAATATCCTGTTAAGGTCGGCTTTCAGTCGGCTGTAATATTTGGGGTCAGAAAACTGCTTTCTCGCTTTGAGGTCTGCAATATATTCATCAATGACAGACTGCCCGCCCTGTTGCAACAGGCGTGCAAAGAGGGCGTTTTGTGCATCCTTTGGGGTCTTAATGTTTTCCATTATTGTTGTGTTTCTGTGTATCTTCTTAATGGTCTCAAACTCATTTCTCCATTGCTGTACCAGCATATAATAAAAGTCGGGGTTGTAGAGTACCGCCGCCTGTATCGGCTCGGCTTGTTTCAGTTGCTTGTGTGGCTGCTTGGCAAATCTCAACTCATACCGCAGCAAGTTACAATCTGCCAGTGAGGGCGGTACCAAAGCCCGCTTTGCCGCCGCCTCTTTGGTCTTGTCATAAAATACAAGTTGCCGTGAGTGTGTGGAATAATAAAGCGTGTCAGGTGTGGCCTGTACCCTCTCAAACCTTGCCTTTCCTCCCAAGCAACTGTAATAGTCGGCTGGTGGCCGCGTGGTCGGTATCACCGTTGAAACGTCTGCCCTTAACACCGTGGCCGCTGAAACGTCTGTGTGTAGTTGGTCGCTCATCTGCTCAATAGCTTGCTGTACCGTTGCCCTTGTGAGTGTATAAACGTTTGAGGGTAAGAAATACTTTGCCAAACTCCCCAGCAATGCCACACCGCTGTTTGATATGCACACTTGGTAATCTCCAAGCCTACCAGTGCAAGTGTACCCCTGCCGCTCATTCTGCCGCTCTGTCACCTCGGCCAAATAGGGGGCAAGGGCAAAGGGGTTGCCTCCCGCCGTTGCCTCCCTGTCAAGCCACATATTAAGGGTGTCAATCATTACTCGTTTTCTCAATAAGTAGTCTTTACCAAAATTTGGTATAAAAGTCACCTTACTATATAGACAAAGCCATTTCTACACCCAATAATCAAAGTAGGTTTTTGCCGCTGCCCTCATAGTCTGTAACGCCTCGTTATACACCCCATCGGCAAGGGCTTTGGCGTTGCCTAATATGGTACATAGCCCATTGGGTATTACTATCCATTCTATTTGCCGCCAGTCGGGGGCTATCAGAAACAAATAGCCATCGGTTCTGTTGCAATAGAAAGGGTTTGGGTTGCCGCTCCTTAACTTGGGGTTGCCGTTGGGGTTGCCATACCCATACAGGTTGCCGCCATCGGCTGCGGTATCCAGTAGAAACACACTGCTAATATTAACACTGTCTTTCCCTTGCTTGCCCATCAGGAAACGGTCTGCCCGCCGTGTGTCGGTACTGTCTATTATGCCGCGTGTTTCATTTAGGTAAGTTATAACCATACCTTTGTTATTTTGTAGGTCTTTCAGTGGCTTATAGTATCCCGCTGTGGCGGTCACATCAAATCGGGGTGTCTTTGCTCCAGTCTTGCCGCCATGTCTCTTTTTCACCTCATCGGGTAGTTGTTCAAGCCTAATATAGGCGGTGAAATCAATGTTGCTCATTTCCTTGCTCCTTTCCTGTCGTTGGTCACACAATGGGCTATGGCTTTCTGCTCCAGTTCTGCCTCGGTTGGCACTCGATAGGCTAACAGCCAGTTCTCAATTTCCTGCTTGTTGAAGTAGGTCATCTTACCTCCCTCGCTCTTGTAATATGGTATCTTCTTACTCCATACCAATTTATAGAGGTGGCTTTTGCTCAACCCTGTCAGCAAGCAAACATCATTCATTGTGAGGGCGTTTTTGGCACCCAGCACGGCAAGTTGTTTCAGTTCTTGCAATTGTTCTAAAACCTCATCCATTATCTTTTATTTTGAGGTTTGGACTGTCAGGGGTGAGGTGCAACGGCTCTCCCCGTCTTTGTCCTGAAACCACATCGGGCTGTTGCACTGTTTCCCGTGTGGTCTCAATTGCAAATATACAACAATTTTTGGATAATAAAAAAACAAACAACAGCCGACAACAAAAATATAATAAACTATGTGCCAATATGTAAAGACAAAACAACCTACAATGTATTATTGTGACATTGTAGGCTGTTTGTGTTATGAATGTTGGTGTTTGTCGGCTCTATTGTTTTCCTGCTGTGCTGCCAATATTCAGAATATTGAGCAATCTTTTGTGGGTTTTTGGCTCATCTTTCTTGCCACTGTTTATTTTGCTCCTGTCGTTGGTCATGGACTTTACATTAGGTTCTTTCCCTTCTATCCTGAAACAGGCCTTTGCGGTTTCCCAATATGAACCAAACAGCTTTTCAACCAGTAGTGCCAACTCGTTTTGGCTCCCAAGCCAATTTAACGGTGTTACAGGCTTGTTTGTCTGTGTACCCTTACACACATACAGCCAAGCCGCCGCCGTGGTGTCAGCGGGCAAATATGGCTTGTTTCTCCTGTCGGCTGTTTTAAGGGCTTCAAGTATCAGTTCCAATGTGTCATCAGTCCTGTTACATCCAAAATGCTTTGTGAGGGGTTGGCCAGTGCTGCTGCCTATATCTTGTTGCTGCGGTTTCTGTGTGAGGTGCCGTTGTACCAACTGCCCCGCCGTGGTATTCATCAGGTATGCACACAACGGTTTTAACCGCAGCAAATCACCATCGCTGTATGTCATGGAGGAAATACAAGCATACCAATATTCTTTTTCAACCAACATTTCAAAAGCCCAGTTATAGAAAGCCTGTGCCTCATCAAATCCGCTTTCACCCTCGTTAATATCCAGCCTTTCCAGCATATCACACAGCCCCTGCAGTATCAGTATTTGAAAGAATATGCCCCACACTTTCACATCATCAAAGCGTTTCACTATGTCGGCAATGGCTTTCTTTAATCTGTTGGGGTGGTCTGTGTTCTCTTTGAGGCTCAAAACGGCCTCTTTGAGGGTGGCCAGCAATAACAGTGTGCAATCCCTATCAAAGAAAGCGTGTTGCCCTAATATCACGTTGTATTTTCTCAATTCCTCGGTGTAGTGTGTGAGGCTGCAAGGCACATTAAACGCCTCGGCCATTAACAGCTCATCCAACAGCTCATCAATACCCGCATCGGCCATGTCTGTTATACAGTCAAACATTCCCTTTAATGCTGCATCATCCACAGCCTTGTTAATAGTGTCGTGCAACTCCACAGGGGCAATAATGGTCGCTGGTTTAAACACCCAGCCAGCCACAACAGGGGGTTGTGGCGGTGCCAGTTCTTTGATATTCTGTGTTGCCATTTCTGCCTGTAATCGCTTGCCCTCAATCACCGTGTTTGCATACCTCAAAAAGCCCTCGGCTATGGCCTTTTTCTTTGCATACCCAGCCTTGTTTATTGCTTGGGTAATTAACGCCTCATCGGCTTTGTCGGGTAATGGTTGCCCCATATTCCAACCACTTGTATTGTATACTGCCCGCTGCCCCTCATCTATATCAAACAGGGCTGCAAATATGGCCTCAAATTGGGGGTTGTATATTCTTTCTTGCTCATCACACAATGTCTCAAATTTGGCCTGTAATCCTTGCCATTGTTGGCTCGGTTGCTGTTGGTTGCTGTCTTTCATTAGTACCCGCTGTTAGTCGTTGAAAAGATTATCAACAAGGCTCACGGCCTCATCTTTCTTTTTGTCAATTATCTTTGCATATATCTGTGTGGTTCTCACCTCTGAATGTCCTAAAATCTTGCTCACAGTGTATAATTCAGACCCTGCCGTTAACATCATGGTTGCTGCTGTATGCCTAGCTGTGTGAAATGTCACATTCTTTGTTATGCCCGCTGCTGCTGCCCACTGCCTCAACACATTGTTTATGGTCAACTGTGAGGGTAGGTTAAAAATATTGTCTGTTGCTGCAGCCGTTCCTCTATTGGGCATATACATTACAGCGTGTTTTGAAAGTGGTACATATAGCGGGCTCTTTGTCTTTTTCTGAATAATATTAGCCCTCAACTGCCCGCCATCGTTCACAATGTCACCCCACCGCAGCCGCTCAATGTCGCTTATCCTCAAACCACAAAATACGCTGAATAAATATGCCTGTTTGATAGCCTCATTTCTGCAAGGTGTAGCAATCAGGGCTTTCACCTCATCAACCGTCAAATAGGTTCTTTTGCTTTCAGGTATCTTTATTTTGTCGGTTGTCGGTATTGTCTGAAATGGGTTCTTGGCAATGTATTCACGCCTCACAGCCTCGTTTAAGGCACTATTTAGAACGGTGTAATAGTTATGTGCCGTTGTCGGTTCTAAATGTTTTCTAGTTGTGGTTTCATACACTCCTGTTATGTAATGCAAAAAGCCCCTGCAATATTCTTTGTCTATGTCACACAGGCGGGTTTTGTCACCCTCAAACTCCTTTACCAGTGTAATAGTAAAGTTGATTTGTTGCTGCAATCCCTCGCTTTTGTCCTCTTTCAACTCCTTGTAGTGTTTCAGCCAATCAACAAGCAACATCTTTCCCCGTTGGGTGTTCTTTATGCCCGCCTCATCATTGGCCAGCTCTATAATACGCTGTGCCTTTATAGCGTTTGCCGCTTTCATGGTATCAGCGTTCAATTTCTTCTGCAAGGGGGTTGTTTCAGGTACAAGGTAGAGTTTCAGAAACTCATACTTTCTTTTGCCGTTCCTGTATGTGTCAAGGTAAATGCTCCTGTTGCCGTCTGCCAGTTCCTTAAACCGCAGCCTAATGGGTTCCTTTGCTTTCTTGGGTGTCTTTGCCATAATGTCACTATTTTGATTTGTTACCAAGTGCAAATATACAACATTTTTCTGAATGAGTAACAAAATAGTAACAAAAAATGTAGTAAAAAAGCATAAACAACAGAAAACAAGCAACAAAAAAATGCACCCAAAATCGGGTGGAACTCCTTATTTTATTGTGTTTTTGTTTTGCTGTTGCTTTCTTTTTGCAAAATACATAAGAAAAACGTGGAACTTTGCTTATGCCATCTTAGGTGTTCCACGACCCGTACAATCGATAAGTAAAGCCCACGATTTCTCGTGAGCGTTTACCGCTTTCCTTGATTGTACTTGTTTGTGGAACTTCAAGATGACAAGTTAGAGCGAAAACGCTTTATAATATGTTATTTATCTTCTATTTTCTTCTTTCGATATGTTGTGTTTTTAGTCGTTATTTCGGAATCTTCATTGTATGCAAAAGTATCATTAGAGTTGGAGATTAGCTGATACCAGTATTTTAATTTCCTCGTCAGTTGTAGTAGAATCTTGATTATGTTTTAATGCTTTCTCTGCATTAGTTACTGCATTTTTTGATGTGAATGGAACAATTCCAGAATAAATGAGATTTTCTTCGTGTTCCAATTTTACGCGCTCCTGCATGATTTGTTGGTTCGTCAACATCTCTGCTTTAATATCAGAAAGTAATCCTGCATAGCGATTGCGTAAATCATGCATTGTTGCTGCAAAATGCTCATTCTCAGACGCAGCTTTCTCTAAATTTTCTGTTTTGTACTTTATTGTGAAATAGGTTAAGATTAATGATGATATGGCCAAAACAGGAACCATATATTTATCTGGTAACCATTTTAGTACATTCGTAATAGCAGATAGCGATACTAAACAAGAAAGAACGGCAAGAAATGAATTATGGCATCTATTATTGTGAATATGAATCTCAGCCTGGCAAAGCTGTATTTTGTGTGTCCATATTACTTTCACATACCTTTCTTGTAATTCGCGATACAATATTTTTGTTGATTCTTCCATTTCTATTACTCCTTTGACATATAGTTTAGTACTCTAAATAAAGCAGCTACACTATCCCTTGTGTCAACAGAATCCCCACTACCAGGTGCAGTCAGGTAAAAACTCGAATTAGGACAATTTCTAGTGAGTTTTTTTTCATATGTTCCAGCAGGATTATTAGAGCAGTTTTCTCCCTCATGTGCCCAATGCCAATTTCCGATATTATGATATACAAAACTATCAATCACGATACCAGATAAATGATAACTACTAAAATGGCAGTCTCGTATTTCACGCATATGTTTGCATGTATCAAATAATAGACCGTTACTGCTTCTATTAAGTTCTTTCATTGCATCCTGTTCTGCTTTTGGGTTAGTAGAACGCCAATTACCTCCCATATTAGTGTCAGGATAATCATATTTTCCATTCCAGAAACCAAGCCAATCTAGTTGCTTAAATGCAGGCAAAACCTCAAATTTCATCCCGTCTGAAAAATCTATTACAACAACCTGACCATCGGCATGAACATTGCTTCTTGGATATGTTAGAAGAATAGCATTTTTTACTGCTTGTAAAAGTCTCGATTGTCCATTTCCTTTGCGTGCATCATGTCGTTCATATACATCTCTAGGTAATTCAACAAGAATATCAATATCACTTGTATCAATTGCAGTGCCCCTACCATAAGAGCCAACATAGCGACTGTGTATCGTCTCACTATCAATCTCCCAAAACTCCGAATTAACCGCCTTGGTAATTCTCTTATATCTTTGAGAAATTATCCCCCGTTGTTCTCTACTAATTTTTTCTTTATTCTGTTTTACAGTATCCATCTTTTTTCAACATTTGAACTATTCTTTTATTATACAGGTAGCTATGCCTTTCAAGGTGTTTGTATTTCTTTCAATTATTATACTTTTTACATTTTGCAAAAATAATAATCTTTTCTCATTTGACAAATAATTTATTACAAATAATAATTTGTCGGCTTTAAGTTGTTACTATCCAATTACCCATTTTACGACCGCCTTCGCGCTTCAGATAGCCCATTTTCTGTAGGCGGCTGAAATGATACTTGATGCCGTCTTCGGTGATATTGCCGAGGGCTTCAGCTACCTCTTGTCTTGTGGCTTTCGGATGGTCGTTCAGGTAGTCGAGAATCGCCTTTTGGGTAGCTGATAGTGTCTTTTGGGTAGTTGTTTCGTTCTTTTGGGTAGTGTCTGCTGTTGAATTTAGGTACTGGTCAATATCGGTTTTCAGGTGCTGAATGTGCAGATTTGCCATGCAGTTCTGGAAGATGGTGATGTCCTCTGCTTCGCGGGTGTCGATAAGAGCCTGTATGTAGGTGGCTTTGTCTTCTTTCAAAACCTTGGTGGGCAATACTCCGAACTCCATCTGCAGGAGGTTCATCAGCAGACGGCTGGTGCGTCCGTTACCGTCGGCCCACGGGTGAATTGTAACCAACTCGTAATGCGCCCAGAAGCTGAGGTCGTAGATGGCACAGATGTCTGTAGGGTCGACAGCTCTGCGGCGAAGGTCAAGTTCCTTGCAGAAGGCTGCAAGGCGTTCTGGAACCTTGAGATAGGACATGTAGGATTTGCCGCCGATTCCTGCTGAAACATTTATTTTACGCAGTTCGCCTTTGGCGGAGGAGAAATCACCACCCATGACGCTGTACTCGGTGCCGGTACGTGCCATCACTTTTGAGGCCAGCGTGATAAGCCAGTCGACGGTGATGGGCTGGTGCAGCTTGATCCATTCGCGACCATATTCGTATGCCACCTTTAGGTCGAGGTTCATCTGTTGCTCCAGCATGGTGCGCTTGCTGCTGGTGATGCCCTCGTCGAAGAGCAGTTGCGCCTCCACCTCGGTCACCGTGCTGCCCTCTATGGCGGTGGAATGTACAATGATAGAGTACAGATAGAACTTGTCATAGTCTATCTGCTCGGAGATGCCCAACGCGCGGTGCCGGTCAAGCAGTTGCAATAATATGTCGCTATTCTCTGGTGTCATCTTACGTTAGTTATCACATATTTTCGCGTTGCAAAGATACAGAAATTTATCGACATGTTGATTTTTTTATTTCATAGAGTAAATTAGGATAGAGCAAAAAAACTAAGAAAAATGCCACAAAAACCAAAAGTGAATTACGGGAACTTCTATTTACTACTTTTGAACATTTATATCGGTGATATTAAAGCCAATCTGGATGCGGTGGCTCTCTTTCTCCTTGGGGTATCTGAGTTCGGTCATGACGGGTAGGACTATTGAGAAGCGTTGTCCTTCGCCAATAGTGATACTCTGCTCGTCGTAAGGTTCGTAGAACATGTTGTCGCGAATGGAATATAGCGAGTAATGGTCGGTGCCGGGGATTCTTATTTCGACCATATCGTCGCTACCGACGGTCTGCACATGCATGAATACCGGATTTCCACCTCCGTAGGACAGACCTCCACGTTGCAAGGTGATGCTCTTGCCCATAGGGACGGAATCTTCAAGAATGATAAAGGTGTTCTTTACTAGTTTCCCGTCAGCATCGAGCAGGTTTTCTGATTCTATTTGGGTCACCTTCACGGTGCCGTAATTGCCAGTTGCAGAGACCTGTATCGTGCTGTCGTGGTCGGAGGTGAAGTGTACCGCGTAGTCGATGGTGTATTCAAGTTTGTCGTTGTTGTCCCAGTCTAACGAGGCAGACTTGTCTGCCATGGGATTCTGTTTGCAGCCAGCCAATGCCATGATGGAGGCTAACGTAATGATAATGATTCTGTTTTTCATGTTTTTTAATGAATGACGATGTAAAGATGCACGTTTTGCATGACGGGGCAGGTGTGCCATAGGTGTTCATAGTGTTAGGACATAGTATGTGGCTTGTAACTGCTTACCTTGAAAAAAGGAATTGGTCAGTCTTCAAACTATTGGGTGTGGGTTTGGGCAATTGTTTTTTGGCTTTTATGCCTATAATAAATCTTTGCCATGACTATAAAAATAGCGCAATAGGTTGCTGCAAGAAGAATTGCACCAACAAGATTAAGGTGAAAGCCCAATTCTGACATTATTCTTTTTCCAATGAGTGCGAGAAAAGTATGGCCTATATATATCCATAAGGTATAGGTGCCCCACTTAGCGAATTTTTCTATGAATTGTAAACGAGATAGTCTGACAATAGATAAACAAAGGACAATCCCCAATAATGATTGAACTACCCTAAGAACCATCTGATACCAATTGGCATAATGAAATTTGGGCATATAAATAGGAAGGTGACGGGATAGAAGCAAACCGAGAATCAATACAATAACTGCATAAATGTATTTAACCTGTTCTAAACGGGGCATTAGGTCTCGTTTTCGAAATAGTAGCCCTAGTACGAAAAAGGGATAAAATGCAAATGCTCTTTGAAATGAAAAGTTGTGGTCAATAGGTATAAAGCCAGAGACTATAGCGAGGGCGAAAGATAGGACTAACAGTTTTATATCATTTATCTTTTTGAAAACAGTCCAAATGGAGAGTCTCCAATACATAAGACATACTAAATACCACAACGCATATTCTGGAGATAAGATGATAGATATGATAGTTATCAAAAAGAGGGTGCTCTTTTGGAGAGGCACCCTCTTGTTGTTCTTAGGGGGAGTGATCAGCCGAGACGGCGGAACTGGCAGGTGAAGTGGCGCATCAGTTCGGCCTCCCAGGTGATTTCCAGACCGCGCTTGATTTCGTTGCGACGGTCGAAGACGTTCTTCAGGGCGACGGCGATGACATCCATGTGGTTGTTGGTGTAGACGCGGCGCGGGATGCAGAGGCGCACGAAGTCGTTGCCACCGAAGCGGTTCTCGCGGGTGACGGGGTCGCGGTCGGCGAGGACGTAGCCAATCTCGCAGGCGCGGATACCGGCCTCAAGATAGAGCTCGCAGGTCAGGGTCTGAGCGGGGAACTCTTCTTTGGGAATCTGGGTGAGAATCTTGTCTGCATCGACAAAGATGGCGTGACCACCGGCAGGACGCTGGTAGGGGATGCCAAACTCGTCGAGACGCTGGGCGAGGTAGTGGACCTGCTTGATGCGGGTTTCGACCATGTCGAACTCGATGTTCTCTTTCAGACCGACGGCCAAAGCGTCCATGTCGCGGCCGTTCATACCGCCGTATGTGAGGAAGCCTTCGAAGGGGATGCAGAAGAGCTTGGCACCTTCGTACCACTCCTTCTTGTTGGTGGCGATGAAGCCGCCCATGTTCACGAGGCCGTCCTTCTTGGCACTCATGGTCATGCTGTCGGCATAGGAGAACATCTCCTTGCAGATTTCACGGAGGGTCTTGTTCTCATAACCTTTTTCGCGGGTCTTGATGAAGTAGGCGTTCTCGATGAAGCGGGCGCTGTCGATGTTGACGGGCACGCCGTATTTGTGGCAGAGTTCGCAGGTCTCGCG
>JAEEGL014026858.1_pt1 | contig 12491 bp, 12 predicted proteins | sample 9134231 | NCBI WGS metagenome assembly JAEEGL01 (sample SAMN16246548, study PRJNA631951) | gut metagenome | biome: gut microbiome; feature: rumen; material: fiber-attached | host: Bos | place: Iran: Karaj | collected 2018-10
AAGAGACTTGCCGCACAACGCATGAATAACGTCATCACGCTCTTTGTCAACAAGCACAAGACAGCACTCGTGCTTGAAACAGAGGATGACGGAACAAGATACATGGAACAGACAAAGCCAGAGCACGTCAAAGTGTTCCATAGCTACAATGACTATTCGCTCTACACCCGTAGAGAGATGAGCAAACCGAATGCAAATGGCAATCCTTTTGAGTTACTCATCATAGTAAGTCCTAAGAAATACTCGTCTTCGGACATTCCTTGTCTCCAGTACTATCCAAAGTGCCTCCACCTCGGTGTAGGATGTCAGCTCATGGCACCAGTTGAGATTGCGCCACAACTCATAAGCGAGATTGGAGCGGCTGGTTACGCAAGCGAGTCGATAGCAACAATAGGCAGTATAGAACTCAAGAAAGACGAGCCTCTGCTTGCCGAACTTTATCATCTCATGCCTCATGCCGAATTGAAGATATACACAGCCGATGAACTAAACAAAGTCAAGATACCTAACCCTTCGGACAAGGTGTTTGAAGTGACAGGTTGTTATGGAGTGGCTGAGTCGAGTGCCAAGTGTCCAAACAAACATTCAGTCCTTGTCATAGAGAAACAGAAAGGAAGCATGAACGTGAATGGAAAGATATCACACTACACCTACGCTCTTGCTTGCGATGAAGGTATACAACGACAGGGACACATAGAGATTGTCGGTGCAGGACCGGGTGACCCTGACCTCGTGAGTGTACGTGGACGCAAGTTCCTTGAAGAGGCAGACCTTATCCTTTATGCTGGTAGCCTCGTACCTCGTGAACTGACATCATGTGCAAAGCCTGGTGCAACGGTACGTTCCTCAGCCAACATGAATCTTGAGGAACAGTTTGAACTCATGAAGCGTTTCTACGACAAAGGCTGTCTTGTGGTACGACTCCACACAGGTGACCCATGTATATATGGTGCCATTCAGGAGCAAATGAATTTCTTCGACCAGTACGGTATGGATTATCACATCACCCCAGGCATCAGTTCATTCCTTGCAGCCGCAGCCGAGCTACGTTCACAGTTCACGATACCAGAGAAGGTACAGAGCATCATCCTCACTCGTGGCGAAGGTCGTACTCCTATGCCAGATAAGGAAAAACTCCATCTCCTTGCCCAAAGCCAAAGTACCATGTGCATCTTCCTCTCCGCAGGTATTGCACAACAAGTACAGGATGAACTCCTCGCTGGTGGCTATCCGCCTGAGACACCCGTTGCATGCTGCTACAAGCTCACATGGAAAGACCAGAGGATATTCCGTGGCAAACTATGCGACCTTGCAGCAATAATGAAAAAGAACAAGCTGAACCTTACCACTATGATTGTCGTAGGAGAAGCTATAGACAACCGTCAAGGTCTCAGCAAACTGTATGACAAGGGATTCTCACATAAATTTAGGAAATAATATTGCATTAAGACAAAATTACTCAACTTCCGCAAGTTTCAGTTGAGAGGTTGTTAGGTCTTAGGTTATCAGGTTTAATACTTGTCGTATTAAACATTCAAACCTGAAAGCATAGCAACCCGATAACCTTACACTTGATAACATAACAAGTTGAGCACTTACAAAACTAAAATTTATTTAATTGATTTTTACAGAAAATAATAAACATTTAATATATGAGACAATTTAACGACTTAAATATCGCTGTTGCTGGAACAGGTTATGTAGGACTCAGTATTGCAACGTTGTTGGCACAGCACCACAAAGTGGTAGCTGTAGATGTGATTCCAGAAAAAGTTGAGAAGATAAATAATCATATTTCTCCAATTCAGGATGAGTATATCGAAAAGTATTTGGCAGAGAAGGAACTGAACCTAACCGCCACATTGGACGGTGCCGCAGCATATAAGGATGCAGATTTCGTTGTTATTGCAGCTCCGACTAATTATGACCCGGTGAAGAATTTCTTTGATACGCACTTCGTGGAGGATGTGATTGACCTCGTTCTTTCCGTCAATCCTGATGCGGTGATGATTATCAAGTCAACGATTCCTGTTGGTTACTGTCGTTCGCTTTACAAGAAGTATGCACTTCAGTTCTTGCTGAAACCAGACTTGAAGGGTAAAAAGTTCAATCTGCTTTTCTCTCCAGAGTTCTTGCGTGAGTCAAAGGCTCTTTACGACAACCTTTATCCTTCACGCATCATCGTAGGATATCCAAAGATACTTACAGGTAACGAGTTTGATGAGGAGAATGCTGCTATTCAGGCTATCGGTAATCCTGACATAGAGACATACGCTAAGACATTTGCCTCACTCCTTCAGGAAGGTGCGATAAAGGAGAATGTCGAGACTCTCATCATGGGTATGACTGAGGCTGAGGCTGTCAAGCTTTTTGCTAACACCTACCTTGCTCTCCGTGTAAGCTACTTCAATGAGCTTGATACGTACGCAGAGGTTAAGGGACTTGACACGCAGGCCATAATCAATGGTGTGGGACTTGACCCTCGTATCGGTACGCATTACAATAATCCTTCGTTTGGTTATGGTGGCTATTGCTTGCCAAAGGATACGAAACAGTTGCTTGCTAACTACCAGAATGTGCCACAGAACATGATGACGGCAATAGTGGAGAGTAACCGTACTCGTAAGGATTACATCGCTGATGCGGTATTGCGCAAGGCCAAGGCTCTTACCGGTTCTTCTTGTCAGGGACAGAGCGTAGGTCAGACATATATACAAGGTGAGAACGATGGTACTGGTATCACAATCGGTATATATCGCTTGACGATGAAGTCTAACAGCGACAACTTCCGCCAGAGTGCCATTCAAGGTATCATGAAGCGTCTGAAGTCACGTAATGCTGAGGTGATTATCTATGAGCCAACGCTTGAGGATGGAAGCGCATTCTTTGGTAGTAAGGTTGTTAATGATTTGGCTGCTTTCAAGAAGGATTGTCAGGTGATTATTGCTAACCGCTACGACTCTTGTCTTGATGATGTACAGGAGAAGGTATATACGCGTGATATATTCCGTAGGGATTAAAAGACCCTCTCAAAGACCCTCTCAAAGACCCTCTCCGCCCTACGGGCACCTCCCCCTCTAATGGGAGGAGGCTGCGCAATAAGGGCGAGATTACCAAGAAAGTGGTAATGCAAAAAGGACTAAAGACAATAATTGTTTTGTCTTTAGTCCTTTTTGCTGTTTATAGGAACATAGCAAATGTTTGCGTAGCTCCATCCCCTTAGATGTGAAGAGGCCCTGTATCTTTTATCCCTTTACAGCGATAGCTTCGATTTCAATGTTGGCGTTCTTTGGAAGGGCTGCAACAGCGAAGGCTGAACGTGCTGGGTAAGGTGCTGTGAAGAACTCGGCATATACCTCGTTTACGGCTGCGAAGTCGTTGATGTCGGCAAGGAGAACTGTCACCTTTACTACGTTTGACATCGTAAGTCCTGCCTCAGCAAGGATATTCTTGATGTTGGTGAGAGACTGACGCGCTTCTGCCTGTATGCCACCTTCAGCAAATGCGCCTGTGGCTGGGTTGATAGGAAGCTGACCGCTAACGTAAACTGTACCGTTAGCCTCGATGCCCTGGCTATATGGACCTATAGCACTTGGAGCGTTTGTTGTTGATATTGCTTTCATATTTTTGAGTTTATAAGTTTTTAGGTTCGTGAGTTTTTATGTTCTTGCGGATTGAACCCTTTGAACTCTTACCCCTTTGAACCTCCTGAACGTCATTTCATGAAGACGAAGAAGACGGCCATGATGAGGCAGAAGAATGCTGCCAAGTGATTCCATTCGAGAGGTTCGCCCTTGAAGCAGACAACGGTAAATACAGTGAATACCGTGAGCGATATTACTTCCTGAATAATCTTTAGCTGCATAAGTGAGAATGCGCCTCCGTTGCCACGAAAACCATAACGGTTGGCTGGAACCATGAACATGTATTCCATCAATGCCATTCCCCATGAGAGGAGTATAACAATGTAAAGTGGAGCATTCGCTGGCAAAATCTTCATCTCAGTAAGTTTGAGGTGACCGTACCAAGCGAAGGTCATGAAGATGTTGGATATTATAAGTAATCCAATTGTGATGCAATAATTCACTTTGAAAAATATATCTTAAAAAATAATACTATTGTTTTTTTACGCTTCTGCGTTATTTTTTACTGCAAAAGTACGGAAATTTTTGTGAAGAATGATTAACTTTGCTCGGTTTTTTGATGGAAGGGCGAATTGTATTCCCCTTACGCCTTTGGTTTTAGGATGTCCGTTTCAGTTTGTGTCGGAACATATGGCGCAAGTGGTGTGGACGGAAAGGAAAAGATTTGAACATCATTTTAACATAAACAAAGTAACATCTACATTTTATGGGAGGCTTTTTTGGAGCAGTGTCACTCGAGCCAGTCGCAGCAGACCTGTTTTATGGAACAGACTATCAGTCGCACCTCGGTACTAAACGCGGAGGTATGGCTACGTATGACCGCGAGGGTGGTTTCTATCGTGCTATCCACAATCTTGAGAGCACGTATTTCCGCACTCGTTTTGAGGGCGAGTTATCGAAGTTTAAGGGTAACAGCGGTATTGGCATCATTAGCGACACGGATGCACAGCCGATGCTCATGAACTCGCATCTTGGTCGTTTTGCACTCGTTACGGTTGCCAAGATTAACAATATGGAGGAGATTGCAGACTCACTGCTCGAGGAAAATATGCACCTGTCCGAATTCAGTTCAGGTAAGATAAATCCGACCGAGTTAGTGGGTCTTCTTATTATAAAAGGTAAGACCTTCGTGGAGGGTATCGAGAACGTGTATCGTACAGTCAAGGGTTCGTGTTCAATGCTCCTCCTCACCGAAGACGGAATCATCGCTGCCCGTGACTTCTGGGGACGTACTCCTATCGTCATCGGTAAGAAGGATGGTGCGTTCGCTGCTACAAGCGAGTCAACTGCTTTCCCTAACCTTGGCTATGAGACTTCATACTTCGTAGGTCCTGGCGAGATTGTCAAGCTCAAGGCTGATGGCATGGAGGTGCTCCGCAATGCAGAGAAGAAGATGCAGGTGTGCTCGTTCCTTTGGATTTACTATGGCTTCCCAACTTCATGCTATGAAGGCAAGAATGTGGAGGACGTACGATATACAACAGGTTTCAAGATGGGTGAGACCGACGGCGTAGAGATTGACAGTGTAGGCGGTATTCCTGACTCAGGTGTGGGCATGGCTATCGGTTATGCTGCAGGAAGCAAGGTTCCATATCAGAGAGGAATATCAAAGTACACTCCTACTTGGCCTCGTTCGTTCATGCCAGCCAATCAGGAGATGCGTAACCTCGTGGCTAAGATGAAGCTTATCCCTAACAAGGACGTGCTCAACGGCAAGCGCTGCCTCTTCTGCGACGATTCCATCGTCCGCGGAACTCAGTTGCGCGACTCATCAAAAGCTCTCAAGAAGCTTGGTGCAAAGGAGGTTCACATGCGTATTGCCTGTCCTCCACTCATCTATGCTTGTCCGTTCATCAACTTCTCTGCGAGCAAGAACGAGCTTGAGCTTATCACTCGCCGCGTGATTCAGGACTTCGAGACGGGCAACACTAAGGCTACTCTCCTCAAGGATGCCCATAGTACGGAGAACGTGAAGATTTCGGATGAGAGAATCAAGGCATACGCCACTACCGATTCTCCTGAGTACAAGGCAATGGTTGCAGAGATTGCCAAGCGTCTCGGACTTGACAGCCTCAAGTTCACTAAACTTGAGACCATCATCGAGGCTATCGGTCTTCCAAAGGACAAGATATGTACTCACTGCTTCGACGGCAGCTCGTTCCATACCTGCAATGGTTGTTGCTGCGAAAAGTAAAGGATAAGTAGGTGTGCATAATTATTTTTACAATCCTTGCACCGCCTACTACGCATCTTCAACGCCTAAAAACAATCGAGTAGGAGTCACTACACTCATTTATTTTAGGCGCTGAACCTACATCATTAATCAATACAATCATTATAAAAATAATTTTGCACACCTACTTAAAGACAAACAATATAAATGATAGTCCAGTTTGACATCTTGTCAAATTGGACTATTTCTATTTAATGTGAGTTCCACAATTAATTAATTCACACATTCTATACAATCTCCAATATTGGGGTGTGACCACGAGCTATGGATTTTTCCATTCGTTTGAATAGTTTGTGGTGAACATCCTTACTGTTAATCACTATGCCTGGTGCGATGCGTTTGCCTACTACTATGCGACCGTCGTTCTTACCATTCACTCCATTTCCCGTTACTATACGGTGACAAACGTGACGTGACAATTCTGAGAGAGACTTCTGGCTGTCTGCTCTTACAGATTGCTCATACTTTACCAAGTCATCATGTGAGGTCTCGTCGTTGTCTGTTGCATTGGCTATTAAGTCATTTTCTTTATCCCACACTTTTTTGATAGCACAATCCGATGCCGTACATCTATCACAATCGGTATGAGACATTGAACCAACCATGACAATCTGATGCTTCTGTAGCGGGCACTTGTCTATACTCAAGGCATATTCGCCTGTGCTCAGACTGTTTTCTGTTGATTCTACTGCATCGCAGACGTGTTCACCATTTATCATTAGTGAACCTTCAATAAACTTTTCATTTCTTCTTTTAACAAAAAACGTAATTACCATACATTAACAATTTAAATTAAAACAAAACATGTCATGTTGAATAAGAATAGCCTTATCTCTCTGACACTACAAATTTACTTATTATGTATGGTACTTGGCGGACTTGTCACACTTCGTAAGTTCGTAACTGAGCAAATAATGAAACAGGATGAAGATGAATGAAAAACGGTGAACATTTAAGATGAACACGGATGAAAAAGCCATTTGTGAAGGTACAGATAAGTGATACTATTGTAGTAAAGAGGAATAAAATGAGCAAGTTGAGCACCTGCGAAACTTGGTAAATGACTTGTGTCATTCTGAAAAACAAGAAACTCCATTCACCCATATGAGTGAATGGAGTCATTGTCATGGTGGTTAGTGTTGACTAAAATCCACCATCGTTTGAACCGCCACCGTTGCCGTTGTTCGTACCGCCATTGTCATCAGACTGGTTGTTGTTCTCATCCTCATCGATGTTGCCATCATCGCTTGAGAGAACCTGCTTAACCACTTTGCCGTTACGGTCGTAGCAAGTGATGCTGATGGATGTGGACTTCAACTCTGACTTGATATCCACACTTGGAGTGAAGATAATCTTGCGTGAAGTGATGAGGTCGGAACTTACCTTGTTCACATCGTCCACAGATGTTGAACGGAGTCCGAAGCGTGTTGTACCGAGTCCAGGGATGGCAACAGAGTGACCTTCGGTAGCCCATGCCTTGATAACCTCGCCGATGGCATCCCATGCAGCAGTCATGCTGCCCTTGCTGATTCCAGAACGGAGTGAAGCCTCGCTGATAACCTTTGCGGCTGACAACTTGTTGTAAAGTTCTGGCTTCAATACGTAAGCCCACTTCTCTACATTCTTCTCGAACGAAATGTTACGTTCTACTGCTTTAACTTTGATACCCATAATAAAACTTGTGCTTGAGTTGTGACTATTGTGTGCCCTCCTAAGAGAAGCACGGTTAATTATCTCTGTGTCAAACCTCCAGCATTTGCTTTCTGATTTTGACACTGCAAAGATATGGCTTATTCCATACCCTTGCAATGGTTGTCACAACATCATGGCTGCGTTGTCACGAATTGCGTAATTCGTATTGATTAACTTATTATACAAAGAGGTATAAAACAGTTGGACGCTTACATATACTAAACATATTTTGCAATCACAGACTGCAAAAATCTCCTATTCGCTTGCCATAGACACGTAATAATAATATTCAACAGAAGTTAACACATGATTACTTGATTTACAATACAGCAACAAATAATAACTGAGCAGGAGATATTGATTCTAAAATTACTCTTACTTGTGCGATAAATCAGAATTTAGAAGCACTTGCAAAGCAACTATACGACTACTGGTTTGTGCAATTTGACTTCCCAAATGAGGAAGGCAAGCCGTATAAATCAAGTGGCGGTAAAATGGTGTGGAATGACAAGCTGAAGCGAGAAATACCGGAGGGATGGAATGTACTATCATTAGAATCATTAGGGACTTTTAAGAATGGTATAAACTACTCAAAGGATGAAATTGGAAATTTTGATTATAAGATTGTGAATGTTAGAAATATTTCATCTAGCAGTTTATTCATAGACACACAAGACCTTGATAAAATATGCCTAAAATCAGAAACGGCAGACAATTACCTTGTAGGTAAAAAGGATATTCTTATTGCTCGAAGTGGAACTCCAGGAGCAACGAGAATATTACAAGATGGAGTAGATTATGTAATATATTGTGGCTTCATTATTTGTTTTTCAGTAAATGACAATGGCTTGAAGCCACTTATTACTTACCAATTAAAAGATTTAGAACGCATTACAAAAGGACAAAGTAATGGTTCTATTTTAAGTAATATCAGTCAAGATGTGCTTAAAAAACTTAATGCAATCGTGCCTTCTGTTGAGATCTTACAAATTTTCAATCAGCAGATTGAATCAATATGGGGTAAGTTGGATAAGACGCTAAATGAGACATCTAACCTCATCAAGCAGCGCGACGAACTCCTTCCTCTCTTAATGAACGGTCAGGTGTCGCTAAATTCTGATTTATCGCTGATTCTATTATATTATAGAGGAAACAATAAATCAGAGAAAAATGAGAGATAACATTATTCAGGCAATAATTGCAGAAATGCAGTATGATTTGGATTGTAAACAGATTGCAAAACTAAAAGATGTACTTGCTAAAAAACTACGTAGTGTTGAGATTACAGAGAAAGAAGATAGTCGGGAACAAAGTCAAAAGGAAAATGTAGAACTCCTTGACTGTTTCTTATCTGCAAAGAAGATTGAGGGCTGTTCTGCAAAAACAATAGCCTATTACAAGCACACAATTGAGAAGATGCTTCTGTCTGTTGATGTGTCTGTTTGCCATGTCACCACATCGCAAATCAGGCACTACCTTTCTATATATCAGAGTGAGAAAGGAAGCAGTAAGGTGACTATTGACAATATGCGTCGCATCTTCTCAAGTTTCTTTGCATGGCTTGAAGACGAAGATTATATCGCAAAAAGTCCTGTTCGCCGTATTCACAAAGTGAAAACGGATTCTCTCGTGAAGGAAGTGTTGAGTGATGAGCAACTGGAACAACTCCGTGACAGTTGCACCAACCATCGTGACCTTGCCTTGATTGATTTACTGGCTTCTACTGGCATTCGTGTGGGCGAACTGGTAAAGCTCAATCGTACCGACATAGACTTCCACGAAAGACAATGTGTGGTATTTGGTAAAGGCAACAAAGAACGGCCGGTTTATTTCAATGCAAGAACAAAACTCCACTTACAGCAATACCTAAACGAGCGCACAGACAACAATCCGGCTCTATTCGTTTCCCTTTCTTCTCCTTATAGCCGACTTACAATAAGTGGGGTAGAGGTAAGGATAAGAACTATTGGCAAGCGATTGGATATGCAGAAAGTCCATCCTCACAAGTTCCGTAGAACACTTGCTACAATGGCTATTGACAAAGGGATGCCCATTGAACAGGTGCAGCGATTATTGGGACATGTGCGCATAGATACAACCCTTCATTATGCCATTGTAAATCAAAACAATGTTAAACTGGCTCACAAAAAGTATCTTGGATAGCTCAAACTGGCTAATATGTGGAGAATTTTTAGTATCTTTGCGCTCAAATGAACGCATATGAAACAAGAGAATTCATCATTGCAAGTGCAGCAACTGGATACGTTATATAACGATGTCCGCCAAATCATAGAGACTTCACGTAATAATGCGGTGCGCAGTGTCGATTTCTGCAGAGTGCAGATGTATTGGCACTTAGGGCAACGTATATTTGAGGAAGAACAGCAGGGAAAGGAACGTGCCGATTATGGTGCATATCTTATAAAGACTCTTGCCAAGCGGCTTGAACCTGAGTTCGGAAGCGGATTTGGTGTGCGACAATTGGAACAAAGTCGTCAGTTTTATAGGACATATCCAATTGCGAACACACTGCGTTCGCAATTAAACTGGAGCCAATATAGAAGACTAATTCAGATAGACGACCCAGATAAACGAGAGTACTACGAATTGGAGTCTGTCAATAATGCATGGACAGCTCGTGAAACCGAGAGACAAATCAATTCTATGCTCTACGAGCGCCTTTTGATGAGCAGCGACAAAGAGAGTGTACTTGCTGTGGCTCGTAAAGAACGCATACCCGAAAGCCCAGCTGAAATCATCAAAGATCCGATGGTGCTCGAATTTCTTGGGCTTCATAAGGAGAGTAGTTATTACGAGAAGGATTTGGAGTCGGCAATCATTACTCACTTGACAGAATTCCTTCTTGAAATGGGTAAGGGATTCTCTTTCGTTGCACGCCAAAAACGCATCTTGCTTGAAGACGATGAGTTCTTCGCAGATTTGGTTTTCTATAATCGCCTGTTGCGTTGTCATGTTGTCATTGAGTTGAAAACTGGCAAACTGACTCATCAGGATTTGGGGCAGTTGCAAATGTATGTCAATTACTATGACCGTAATGAGAAACTTCCCGATGAGAATCCGACCATTGGAATACTGCTTTGTACTGAGAAAAACGATACTGTTGTACGTATGACATTGCCAGAAGACAGTCAAAACATTTTGGCAAGCGAGTACAAATTGTATCTTCCATCGTCTGATCAACTTATCGAAGAAATTAACGAGGTGAAAAAATTGGCACAAAAGAATGATAATAGGGAAGAATGATTTCTGCAAGTCAGACTTGCAGAAAGTTTTTCAGATTAAAGAACGAAAAGTAGAATGGAATTAAAGAAATACAAACTGGGAGAATTGTTGGATGTTAAGCGAGGTGCAAGCCTTGCAGGAGAGCATTATGCCACCTCTGGTGAATACATCCGATTAACATGTGGAAACTTCGATTATCAAAACAATACTTTCAAGGTAAACACATCCAAAGACAACCTGTATTATACAGGTCCCGTTCGTGAAGAGTTTATAATGAAGAAAGGCGATATCATTACGCCTTTAACTGAACAAGCTATTGGTTTGCTTGGCTCTACTGCAATAATACCAGAAGATGATAAATATATTCAGAGTCAAGATATTGCAAAGATAATCTGCAACGAGGATTTATTGTGTCCTTCTTTTGCTTTCTATCTCATATCATCAGACGCAGTAAAGAATCAACTTAGTGCCGCTGCACAACAAACAAAGATACGACATACTTCCCCCGACAAAATCAAGGATTGCACCGTGTGGATTCCTGATTTGCCAACACAAGAGAAAATAGGTCGTATCTTATCTGATATTGATTCTAAAATCGCCCTTAATCGCGCGATAAATCAGAATTTAGCGGCACTCGCCAAGCAACTATACGACTACTGGTTCGTTCAGTTTGACTTCCCAAATGAGGAGGGCAAACCGTATAAATCAAGTGGTGGTGCTATGGTGTGGAATGAGAAACTAAAAAGAGAAATTCCTGAAGGATGGAATGCTTGTAAGATCAAAGATTTCCTAAGAATCTTTACAGGCAAAAAAGATGTTTCAAAGGCAATACCTGGTGATTACAAATTTTTCTCTTGTGCGCCAGAACCTATAACATCAAATGAATATATTTATGATGGTGCAGCTGTGCTAGTCTCTGGAAATGGGAGTTATACAGGTAGAGTCACTTATTATAAAGGTAAATTTGATTTATACCAACGGACTTATGCTTGTGTGCCTATCAAAGATGAGGATACAGTTTCCTTCTTCTACTATACATTACGCTATCTATTTCAGCCTGTTTTTAGTGGTGGAAAACATGGGTCATCTATTCCATATATTGTATTAGGTGATTTGGCAGATTTTACATTTGCCTATAACAGGCAAACTGTAATGTTATTTATGAATATAGTAAAGACCATGTTTGACTTGCAATTTATGGGGAAAGAAGAAATTGAACAACTAATCAAGCAGCGCGACGAACTCCTGCCGCTTCTGATGAGCGGTCAGGTGTCGCTTCGAAATTGCGACTGACGTCGCCATTTACGGCTTCGGCTCGGCAGAGTGAGAACAAGATTCTCCTCTGCTCTCGCCTCGCACGTAAATTCTGATTTATCGTTGCAACTCTTATATATTATAGAGTAAACAACAAATTAGAAAAACAATGAAAGAAAACATTATTCAAGCAATTGTTGCGGATATGCAGCGAGACTTAGATATCCAACAGATGGCACGGTTGAAAGCTGTGCTTATCAAAGAACTGCAAAACGTTGAAATAACAGAAAAACAAGAAAGCCAAAAACAAAATCAAAAAGAAAATGCTGAACTTCTTGGTAGTTTTCTGGCAGCAAAGAAGATAGAAGGGTGTTCAGAGAAGACATTGGCATATTATCGTCATACCATCGAAAAGATGCTTTTAA
>JAEEGL015016467.1_pt1 | contig 12491 bp, 9 predicted proteins | sample 9134231 | NCBI WGS metagenome assembly JAEEGL01 (sample SAMN16246548, study PRJNA631951) | gut metagenome | biome: gut microbiome; feature: rumen; material: fiber-attached | host: Bos | place: Iran: Karaj | collected 2018-10
AGGGGATGTCGGTTCGGTGGAAGTGCAGGTCGCGCTGCTGACCGGCCGCATCAAGGAACTGACCGAGCACATGAAGGTGCACAAGAAGGATTTCAGCAGCCGCAAGGGCCTGGTCGCGCTGGTCAACCAGCGCCGCAGCCTGCTGCGCTACCTGTCGAAGAATGACTATGCGCGCTACAGCGCCCTGATCAGCAAACTCGGTCTGCGCCGTTAATCGGCCGGCCGCAACAGCAGGGAGTCTGCAAGCATGAGCATAGAGAACATCAGCATAGAAATCGGCGGCGGCCGCACGATTTCCATTGAGACGGGCAAGATCGCGTTGTTGTGCAACGGCTCGGTGGTGGTCCGCCAGGCGGACACCACGGTGCTGGTCTGCGCCGTGGCGGCCAAGCCGCGCGAAGGCATCGACTTCTTCCCGCTTTCCGTCGAATACCGCGAGCGCTTCGCCGCGGCGGGCAAGATCCCGGGCGGCTACTTCAAGCGCGAAGGGCGTCCGACCGAGAAGGAGATCCTGACGGCGCGCATGACCGACCGTCCGCTGCGCCCGCTCTTCCCCGACGGCTTCAACAACGAGGTCCAGATCGTCTCGACGCTGCTGTCGGCGGACGGGAAGTACGAGGCCGACGTGCTGTCGATCCTCGGCGCCTCGGCGGCGATGGCGGTCTCCGACATCCCGTGGAACGGCCCCGTCGGCGCGCTGCGCGTCGGGCGCATCAACGGCGAGTTCATCGCGAACCCCTCGAACGACGAGATCCTCCAGTCCGACATCGACCTGGTCTACTCTGGCGTCGCGGGCAAGGCGATCATGATCGAGGGCTCCGCCAAGGAGATCTCCGAGGAGGAGATGCGGGACGCGATGGTCTTCGCGGACGGCATCATCCAGAAGCAGATCGCGGCGATCCGCGAACTGGCCGCGAAGGTCGCGAAGCCCAAGTTCGAGTATGTCTCGAACCTGCCCTCCGCCGAGTTCCTCGCCGCCACCGAGGAGTTCGTCGGCAACCGCCTCGCCGAGGCGGTCTGCGCCCCCGACAAGCTGACCCGCCAGAACCAGGAGAACGCCTTGCTGGCCGAGTACAACGCCGCCGTCCCGCCGAAGTTCGCGGCGGAGGACGGGACGCTGCCGAACGCGGCGCTGGCGTGGGAGATCGTCAAGGAGAAGGTGATCCGCAATCTGGTGCTGGAGAAGAAGCAGCGCCAGGACGGCCGCGCGCTGGACGAGATCCGTCCGATCACCTGCGAAGTCGGCGTGCTGCCAGTGGTGCATGGCTCGGCGCTGTTCAAGCGCGGCGACACGCAGGCGCTGGTGACGGCGACGCTGTCGGGCACGAGCGACGCGCAGGAATACGACGTGATCGCGGGCGGGCCGAAGTCGAAGAACTTCATCCTGCACTACAACTTCCCGAACTTCTGCACGGGCGAAGTCGGGCGCTACGGCTCGACCGGGCGCCGCGAGATCGGCCATGGCGCGCTGGCGGAGCGCTCGCTGCGCCAGGCGATGCCGAGCGTGGAGAAGTTCCCGTACACGGTGCGCGTGACCAGCGAGATCATGGGGTCGAACGGCTCCAGTTCGATGGCCTCGGTCTGCGGCGGCTCCCTCGCCCTGATGGACGCGGGCGTGCCGGTCTCGGACGCGGTGGTGGGCATCTCCATCGGGCTCGTCACGGGCACCGACCATCGGGAGTTCCTGACCGACATCATCGGCAGCGAAGACCACTACGGCGACATGGACTTCAAGGTCGCAGGCACGCAGAAGGGCATCACGGGCTTCCAGCTCGACCTCAAGATCGCGGGGCTGGACCTCGACGGGATGTACCAGGCGATGCTGCGCAACAAGGAGGCCCGCGCCCGGATCCGCGCCATCATGGCGGCGTGCATCGCGCAGCCGCGCGAGCAGCTGGCTCCGACGGCGCCGCAGGTGCTGTCACTGCGCATCAACCCCGAGAAGATCGGCGCGCTGATCGGCCCTGGCGGCAAGAACATCCGCGGCATCCAGGAGCGCACGGGCGCGCAGATCAACGTCGAGGAAGACGGCACGGTGCAGGTCTTCTGCTCCAACCGGGCGGCGCTCGACCAGGCGAAGTACGAGATCGAATCGCTGACTGGCGAGGTCGAGATCGGCAAGATCTACAAGGGCAAGGTGAAGACCGTCAAGGACTTCGGCGCCTTTGTCGAGATCATGCCCGGCCAGGAGGGGATGGTCCACATCTCCGAGCTGGCGGACTACCGCGTCAAGACGGTCGAGGACATCTGCAAGGTCGGGGACGAGATCACGGTCAAGGTCATCGACATCGACGACCGCGGCCGCGTGCGGCTCTCCCGCAAGGCGGCGCTCGCCGAGATGTAAGGGTTCGTGGCGCGTCGGGACACCTGGCGCGCCGAAAGTCTTCTGAAGACGCTTTCCAAACCATTCCAGCAACAGAGGAAACCATTACCATGAAAGAGGGCATCCATCCCAAGTATGTGAAGTGCACCGTCACCTGCGCGTGCGGCGCCACCTTCGAGTGCGAGTCCACCGTGCCGAAAGTCTCCATCGGCATCTGCTCCAAGTGCCACCCGTTCTTCACGGGCAAGCAGAAGCTGGTCGACACCGAAGGCCGCGTCGACGCCTTCCGCCGCCGCTACGCGGGCACCCGCGGCGCCGCGATCGCGAACCGCACCGCCGCCGCTCCCAAGAAGTAGCCTTAGGCACGCTTCTCATCCATCGGGCCACGCTGGAGCCGCCTTTGCAATGGGCGCGCTCACATGCGTGGCCCGATTCGTATCGCGAAGGACCCGAGACCCATCTTCGGGACCCCAGACCCGAAACCCAAGACCCATCGGGGACCCGAGACCCCAGACCCCAGACCCATCTTCGGGACCCGAGACCCGAGACTTCAGACCCGACTTCGGGACCCCAGACCCGAGACTTCAGACCCATCTTCGGGGACCCCAGACCCGAAACCCCAGACCCATCTTCCAGGACCCCAGACCCCAGACCCCAGACCCATCTTCCAGGACCCCAGACCCGAGACTTCAGACCCGACTTCGGGGACCCGAGACCCGAGACTTCAGACCCTTCGGGGAGCCGAGCGTTCTGTGCCGGCCCATTCTTGGGCCGGGAAATGCCCCCAGCCCTTCGGGGAGCCGAGCGTTCTGTGCCGGCCCAGATGGGCCGATCCGTTAGGCCACCAGACCTGAGATTTGCCAACGCATGGATATCAGCAGCTACATTGAAAACAGTTCGCATCGGCTGGACGAACTGGAAGGGATTATCGGAAACTTTGACTTCAGCGGCGCGGACAGCAACCGCAAGTTCCAGGAGTTGAACCGCGAATACCAGAAGCTGAAGCGCCTGATGGCGACATGGGGGGAGTCGGGGAAGGTGAAGAAGCAGCTTGCGGAGAACGCGGAGATGCTGGCGGCGGGCGCGGATCCCGAGATGGCGGAACTCATCGAGGAGGAGCAGAAGAGCCTGCAGGAGCGCCAGGCGGTGCTGGAACGTGATCTCAAGAGCCTGATCCTGCCCGCGCACCCGAATGAAGGCAAGGATGTCATTGTCGAGATCCGTCCCGCGGCAGGGGGGGACGAGGAGTCGCTCTTCGCGGGCGACCTCTATCGGATGTATATGCGCTACTGCGAGATCATGGGCTGGCACACGGAGGTCATGGATCTCGCTGAAACGGAAGTCGGCGGCATCAAGAACGTCTCGTTCACGGTGCGCGGGGACGAGGCGTGGAGCCTGCTGCACTTCGAGAGCGGCGTGCACCGCGTGCAGCGCGTCCCCGCGACGGAGATGCAGGGACGCATCCACACCTCGACCGCGACGGTGGCCGTGATGGCCGAGGCGGAGGAGGTCGACTTCGAGTTGAAGCCCGAGGATCTGCGCATCGATGTCTTCCGCTCCTCTGGCGCGGGCGGGCAGGGCGTCAACCGAACCGATTCGGCGGTGCGCGTGACCTATCTGCCGACGGGTGACTTCGTCGCCTCGCAGCAGGAGCGCAGCCAGCACAAGAACAAGGACATCGCGATGCGCATCCTGCGCTCGCGCCTGCTGGAGCGCAAGCAGCAGGAGGAGGACGCGAAGAACGCGGCGGAACGCCGTTCGCAGGTCGGCACGGGCGACCGCTCCGAGAAGGTGCGCACCTACAACTATCCGCAGAACCGCGTCACCGACCACCGCTTCAATATCACGCGCTACGACCTGCCCCGCATCATGGAGGGCAATCTCACCGAACTGCTGGCGGAAATCCGCTCCGCCGACGCGGAACAGCGCCTCGCCCAGGAACTCCACCTGGAACTCTGACGGCCCGCCGTTCTGTGCCTGCCCATTCTTGGGCTGGAGCCCCCGCCGACAACGGCGGGGCACGGAACCCGATGCGGCCCGCCGTCCTGTGCCTGCCCATTCTTGGGCTGGAAATCTCCCGCCGACAACGGCGGGGCACGGAACTGGCATCAAGCGGTGCCTTTTTCAGCGATGGAGGAACAGCCTGCGGCCGAGTATGGTGAGGAGAAGGCCGCCGCGATGGCGCCGTATGGAGAAGAGGCGCTGCAGTCGGGATGGGGCGGGGCGGCTGTTGGGGACGGTCTCGGGATCCGCGATGAGGCGGACGCCGCCGAGTTCCTGGCCAAGCAAGGGATATTCGCGTGGGACGATGAGCGTCGGGTTGCGGGGGGCGAGGATTTTCGCGGTGGCGCCAAACGAGCCTTGGGAGGCGATGATGGCCTGGCATCGGCTGATGGCGTAGAGATCGAGATGCCCGCGGGTGGCGTCCTGGTGCTGCACGACCGTGCAGGGATGGGGGGCGAGCCTCGGGAGGAGTTCCCGTTGGACCCAGGCGGGCTCGTCGGAGAAGAGAAAGAAGCGCGCGCCAGGCAGTTGCGTGGAGGCGCATTGCATGGCCTGGCGGAAATACTCCGCGCGTGGGGGTGCGCCGTACGGCCCGCAGTATTCGGCGAGGTCGCCGCGGCGGATATGGACGGCGCAGGCGGGGCGCTCGGCGATCTGCGCGAGCAATTCGCCGATTTCCGCCAGGTCAGTCGGCTGGAAGGCCTGCTGGAAGAGGCCGCGCAGTTCCAGCAGGATTCGCTGCTGCTCCTCGGGATAGCCGTCGATGTAGACTGGTGGACGGCATTGGTCAAGCGGGCGTCCGTTGCGGGAATGGCGCTCCGCATAGAGGCGGATTTCCTCTGGAGAGGCTTCAGGGAAGTCGAGGGACGGGAAGGCCAGCGGCAGTTCGAACGGGCGCGGGTGCAGGCCGTCCAGGTCGCGCCCGTATTTGCGGAACCACTCCAGGTCGTAGCGAACGGCGGCGCCATTGCGGGCAAACCAGCGTCCGAGGGCGGCGAAACAGATCTGCGAGCAGATGCCGCCGTCCATGCGGATGATGACGAGCGGTTCGGCCATGGTCATTTCATGCGGAGGAGCGCTTCGCGGCCAGTCATGCCGAGGGCGACGCCTCGGGCGGCGGCGGCGGACGAGAGGCGCACGACCTGTGCTTTGAGCATGTCGTCGTAGGAGGAGACGCCAGTCACGATGGCGAGGGCGTCGCCGAACTTCTCGGCGGCATCGAGGCTGATGTAGCCGCAGCCGAGGGCGCCATGCGGCGCGGTGATCACGAGGAGCTTCGCGTGCTCGAAGGGGACGATGGCGGCGGAGAAGGCGTTGCCTTCGATTTCAATGGTGTCCATGGTGGGCTGGGGATTCGTGGGTGGATTGAGGCGGAGCCAGCGGATGCGGCAGGGGACGCCGATGCATAATGTAGCCGTCGCGCGCCCGACTGCCGTCGCATCCCGTGCGCGGTTCAGCCGCTTTCGCCAGGAAGCAGGACGGGCTGGAGCAATTGGGAACTCTCTGGGTTGCCCTGGGCGAGGCGGATGAGTTTCCGCATGGCGAGATGCCCCATCTCCCCGAATGGCTGCGCGACGGTGGTCAGGCGTGGATTGAGCAGATGGGCGAGGGACGAGCCGTCGAAGCCGACGACCTTGACCTCGCGTCCGATGACGACCTGGCGCCGCAGCAGATAGCTGTAGATGGCGGGGGCCATGTAGTCGGTGTCCAGGAAGATGCCCAGGGGATGGTCTGGAGTCAGGTTCGGGCGTCGTCCCCAGAGGGTCTCCAGCAGGGGGGTGATGGCCTTGCCGCCGTTGTGGTCCGCCCTCTCGATGAAGTGGCAATGGACATTGGCGGCGGAGCCCTGCGTCGAAATCGCGTCGATGAATCCAGTGATGCGGTTGCGGCGGTAGCGGGCGGTGCTGCCGAAGACCCAGTATTCGCGGCAGTCGAGGCGCTTCAGATGCTCGCCTGCCAGCCACCCGCCCCGATAGTTGTCGACCTGGAGGGAGACAAACGGGCTCTCCGTTGGGAGATAGCTCTGCAGCAGCACCACGGGGCAGTTCTGGTCCTGCAGCGCCAGGAGCCGCCGCCTGTATTCGCCGTCGGCGTCCTCGTGCGGCAGATAGGCGATGAGCCCCGCCTTGTGGCGGTCCTGCTTCACCTCTTCCGCAAAACGGCGCAGGCTGTCCACGGTGACCTCGGAGTAGACCCGCACTGGCGCCCGCAACAGGTTCGCCTCCTCCATGACCGCTGTAATCAAGTCCAGCATCAGCGACGGAGTATATGGCGGAACCAAAAGACCCAGCAAGGTCAGCGGACGGCGGCGGCTGCGGGCGCGCTCCGACAGATAGCCCACACGTTTCGCCGCCTCGACCACCTTCGACTGCATCGCGGCGGATACCGTGCGGTGCTGCGCCTCGTTCGCGCTCAAGGCGCGCGACGCCACCGCAATCGAACAACCCGCCGCCTGCGCGACATCCAGCAATACAGGGCGTTTCTGGTGGGGGACTGGTTTCATGGCAGCAAGGGATCCAGGGAATGAACGGCGGCGGTGTCCGCGGGGAAAGAATTTGCGATTTGCGGTACAATATACACAAAATTTCAATTCTTTGCGGGATTTTTCCGTTTTTTTGTGAAAAAGTTTCTAAAAAAACATCGGGGGGTTGCATAGTCGGGGAAGTGTGGCTATAATTTGCAGTAAACCAATTTGTTGTTTCGTGATGCCCCTTTGGGAGACCTTGAATGCGTCGTTCACTTTTGCTCTGGCTGGCCTTGTCTGTATTCTGCGGTGCGATGGACTGGTACTCGAACTATGTCCACAATGACGGCTCGCTGCTGGGGCATTTCAGTTTCAACGGGGGCAGTCCGCAGGACGCGGTGAGCCGTCGTTCGGTGACGCTGCACGGGGCGCAGTGGGTGTCGGGGTGGGTGCCGCAGGACGGGTATGTCTTCGACGGCAAGGGGCGGATGGAGTTGAGCTATGTCCAGGAGCACCGCGACTTCACGCTGGCGGTGTACGGGCGCGTCACGGGGGGCGGCGACTATCTGGTGCTGCGGAAGGGCGCGTACGGGCTGGGTTTTCGGAATGGGAAGGTCAGCGTCTACCTGCGGTGTGGCGGCAAGGACAACAGTCTTGCGGGCGGCGCCTACGACAGCGGGTGGCATTTCTGGGTGCTGACGGTGGCGGGCCAGGATGCGGCCTTCTACTGCGACGGCGCGCTGGTGGGTCGGAAGCGGCTGCCGTCGCTGGTGGCGACGAGCGAGGAGCCGCTGCTGGTGGGGCATTCGGGCGGCTGGGGGAAGCAGTCGATCATCGGCGCAATCAAGTCCCTTTCCATCTATTCGCGCGCACTCTCCGCGGAAGAGGTCGCGGCGCAGGCGAAGAGTTTCGCGGCGGGGCAGCGCCCCGAGCCTGCGGGCGGGCTGGAGTTCACGCGCCCCGTGGGCGCATCCACCGTCTTCTACAAGGACGACGTGAGCTACGAGGCGAAGGAGCAGGCGCTCCATTTCAACGGGAAGGACGCTTACGCGACGCTGCCCGACTATCCTGCCTTCCAGTCGCTGAAGGCGCTGACGGTCGGGGCGTGGATCAAGCCTGAGCGGACGATGCCGAAGCGGCTGGAGGAGCAGGGATACATCGTCAGCCACAATTCGGGGGCGCACGTCGGGTGGATGCTCGGCACCTACTACAGCAACGGGCTGCAGGCGATGGTCGTCACCGACCAGGGCAAGTACTCCGTGTCGGCGGCGCAGGTCCTGAAGCCGAATGTCTGGCAGCATGTCGCCTTCGGGTGGGACGGCGCGCGGCTGCAGCTCTTCGTCAACGGGGTGCCCGTGGGGGCGTCGGTGCCGACGAAGGGCGTGCTGAAGCCCTTCCGAGGGCGCGCGTGCCTGGGCAAGGCCGCCGACCGCGACGGCCTCTACTTCCAGGGTGCGATCGACGAAGTCCGCCTCTACACGGCGGGGCTGCTGCCCGAGGCCGACCCCGACACTGGCAAGGAGGTGGTCGCCGCGGCCTCCAACACCGACCCCGATCCCGATCCGCGGCGTCTGCCGCCCTTCAGGGGGACGGCGGGCTGCCAGCCAGAGATCCAGCCGCTGGTGGACTTCGAGGATCTCACGGGCTGGACGGTTTCCACGCACCGCGGCATCGCGGAGGCGAGTTTCGTGCGCAGCCAGGACGATCGGCTGTGGGGCGACTACACGGGCAAGCTGACCGTGCGCCTGGGCAAGGTCTATGATCCTGCGCTGCGCAAGGCCACGATCCGCCCGCCGAAGCCCATTGTCATCGACAAGCCCTTCGACTATGCGGAGATGTGGGTTTCCGCGCAGAACTGGGCGCAGGCGGTCAACAAGCCCAAGTTGCGGCTGCTCTTCACGGGCGCCGACGGCAAGAAGTTCGAGGTCGACACGACCGCCTCCGAACACCCGTTCCTCTACTGGAGCGGCTGGGGGCTCTCGATGAAGCGGCTGCCCGAGCCGCCGAAAACCCCCGCCACCTTCGACGGATTCGTCATCTACGACTTCTCAGGCAGCAAGCCCAATGTCTTCTACCTCGACAACCTGGCGGTCTTCCAGATGCCGAAGCAACTGCCGCCTGGCGTCAACATCCCCGCCTGGGAGGAGATCGGCATCCGGAACGCGGGGGACGGCGTCGCGATGCCCGCCGCCTCGGCGCAGGGCAGGGCGCTTTCGCCTGTCGCCGACGGGCGTTCCTTCCGCTTCGCGGGCGACGGCCAGGCGTGGGTCTATGTCCCCAGGACCGGCACGCTGCGGGACATCCGCCTGGAAGTCGTCGGCAAGGGCGCGATCACCCCGCTTTCGGGCGGCGGCTTCCGCTTCGTCAGGCCAGACGGGGCGGAGATCCAGCCCGACGACCCGAAACTCGCCGCCAAACTGCTGAAGGTCGCGCCGTCGGCCTCCGCCGTCCGCAGCGAATGGCAGTGGAACTACGCGGGCGCGCCGCTGGAGAAGACGGCGCTGACGCTTTCGGCGCGCGGGGGCACGCTGAGCATCCGTCTGGAGAGCGCGGGCGGCGCGGTGCGCGAGGTGCTTTTCGGTGAGGCCACGGGCCTCAAGTCGCCGAAAGTCACGACGATTCCGTACTGGGTCACGCGCGGGCGCGGGGTCAGCGATCCTGGCGTCTGCTACAGCGACGGCGTGGTGCTGTCGGAGTTCGTGGACATCTACGCGACGCACGCCTCGGAGTTGCTGGGCGGCTCGAAGGCGACGGGGGCCTCGTCGGTGCAGCTCAACGGCGGCGTGCGCTACAACCGCAGGAGCGACGGCACGCGGAACCCCGTCTCGGAGCTCTTCCACGTGACGGCGGCGGACGCGGTGGAGAAGGTGCTGCCGCACATTCCGAATCCGCCGAACCCGATGCGTGAGATCACGCAGCACGGCCTGTGGATGACGACGATGTGGTATGACACCATGCCGCAGCCCAAGTACTTCACGCGGTCGTTCGCGCGGATGAAACTGCTGCACGACTACGGCATCCGCAACCTGTTCGCGCGCGACCACCAGTCGCTGAACCGCCAGTACTCGCCGAAACGCCGCGGCGGCTGGGAATCGATGATCACGGAGATCTGCCCCGACCTGGAGGGGGGCGACCCTGGCGCGAAGATCTACTTCGAGCGCAGCACGAAGGAACTGGGCTACCGCATGGGGCTCTACTCCAACTACACGCTGATGTCCCCGACGACCACCTCGGAGATGTCGCGCAGCAAGGTCACGCTGGATTCCGACGGCAATCCCCGCTATGGCTCGGGCGACGCCCTGCAATACAAGTACTCCTACATCCTGGACTGCCAGCGGCGGCTGAACCCGATCCTCAAGGGCAAGTTCAACCTGACCTGCTCCTACCCCGACCAGTACACCTGCCGCGCGCCGTGGTCCTTCACCGACTACGACGCGCGCGTGCCTGAGGCGGGCTCCGTCTCGCCAGTGCTGCGCGTGCTGGCCAAGTCGCTCATGGAGGAGCGCGACTGCTTCGGCCCTGTCCTCTCCGAGGGCATCATGCAGTGGCCGCTGGCGGGCTACTGCGACAGCTACGCCCAGACGGGCGCCATCGACGATCCGCTCTTCCCCGAGTTCCAGCTGCGCGAAATCCACCCGCTCAGCAACGACTGCGGCTCGCATTTGAGCATCATCTGCGACCGGAGGCCCGGCGCGGTGGACCGGCTGCTGGCGTTGACCCTCGGCAACGGCAACATCGCCCACATCTTCGGGATCTATGGCGGGAAGCCGCCGCTGGCGCTGACCTACCCGACGCTCAAGAGCTACTACGCGATTGTCCAGGCGCAGAAGCACTACGCGAATGTCCCCGTGAAGCGCATCCGCTACCACGTGGGCGGGAAGATGCTGACCGCCACCGAGGTGCTGGCCGCGGGGGCGGTCGCCCACAGCCAGGTGCATGTCGAATACGCCAACGGCTTCGAGGTCTGGGCCAACGCCAACGGGACGGAATCATGGGAGATCGTCGCGGGCGGCAGACGCCACCTGCTGCCCCCGTACGGCTACTGGATGGCGGGCCCTGGCATGGCCGAGGGCGGCAGCGAGATTCTCGACGGCCGCCGCGTCGATTCGCTCAGGGGCGACCTCTGGCTCTTCGCCAATGGCGACGGCAGGCCCGTCGACCTGGGCTTCCTCGCGTGCAAGGGCGCCTACGCCGTGCGCTGGGAGAACGGGATGGCCGAGGTCATCGGGCTGCCCGAGGCGCTCGACGAGACCATTGAAATCGACCTCGGCGCCCTGCCCTTCCCCCCCGGCGCCAACGCGACCTACCTCAAGCCCGACGGCACCGTCCTGAAGCAAGTCCGCCTCGACATCACCGGCAACCGCCTCCGTCTTCCCATGATTCCCGAATGCTACAAAGTCCAACTCAAACCGTAAAGGAGAAAACCACCATGCGACAATCCCGTCTCTTCACCCTCATCGAACTCCTCGTCGTCATCGCGATCATCGCGATCCTCGCCTCGATGCTCCTGCCCGCCCTCTCCAAGGCCCGCGAAAAGGCCCGCTCCACCGCCTGCATCAACAACCAGAAGCAACTGGGGCTCGCCACCGAAATGTACCTGGATGACAGCGGGGAGTGGTACCCGCCGACCTGGATCACAAACTACGGCGGCTGGCCCACCATGATGATCGCCGCCAAATCCGTCAACGGCCTCGCCAACTTCATCTGCCCCGCCTTCATGGGCATCAAGCCCACCGACAAGAATCCCAGCGGATACCTCTACAACTACGCTTACACGCACTACGGTATGAACTGGGATAACATCACCAGTTCATACCGCGCCAAGTCCGATGCGTCCACGCCCGCCAAACGCTACGACATCCGACGCCCCGGAGACACTGTCCTCATGTGCGACACGGTTCAATTAAGCACATGGAATGGAGACCGCTCGAATCTGCGCAGCCAATACCAGATCTATGACGCCCCGGCAAATGCGTATGGCGCCCCCGATCCAAGACATGGCGGCATCTGCAACATCCTGTGGTGCGATGGCCATGTCACCGGCATGAAAGGGCAGACGCCTAACCAGTTCTACCAGGCGGGTTTTCTGGGGTCATACCAGAATGTCAACGATTCCAACGCCTCCAAGTGGGATCGCTGGTAACCGCCGCGCGCGTGTTTGATGCCCGACGAAATCGTCGGGGCGAATCCGGAGAAGCCGCCGTTCAGGCGGCCCCGGTGCCCCGGGCGACAGCCCGGGGGTACGCGGGGGCGGGTGGAAAAACCGCCACAAGACAATATCTTATGCGCATGCCCCGACGCGTCGCGCCGGGGCTCTTCCATGATACGTCACATCCCCGGGTCATGCCGTCCGGCAAAGGTCGCCGTCTCGCACCATGTCCCAGGGAGAAGGGGAAACCAGGGAATCCGCGTCTATGGACAAACCGGAAAGCAGGAGCCTGAAGCTCCTCGTCATCAATCCCGGCTCCACCTCGACCAAGGTGAGCCTCTACGAAAACGAGAAATCCCTCTTTGAGAAGAGCGTCTTTCACGACGCGCCGGTGCTGCTGCAGTCCCCCCACGTCAACGACCAGATGCCCTTCGCTACCAAGTGATCCTCGACATGCTCAAGGACTACGGCGTCGCGCCCGCCGCCCTCGACGAGACCATCGAAATCGACCTCGGCGCCCTGCCCTTCCCCCCCGGCGCCAACGCGACCTA